>Ga0182027_10004091_pt1 | contig 22778 bp, 19 predicted proteins | sample 712E1DmetaG_FD_121300 | JGI IMG/M metagenome (GOLD analysis project Ga0182027, IMG submission 121300) | Permafrost microbial communities from Stordalen Mire, Sweden - 712E1D metaG (Illumina Assembly) | ecosystem: Environmental > Terrestrial > Soil > Wetlands > Permafrost | place: Sweden... | reverse complement strand
CTTCCTCTTCTATCTCGAACGTGGCAAAAGCCATCGACTCGTCCTCGGCAATATACGGCTGGTAGGAGAGGATCGTGCTCAGCTTGACCGGAGTCTCGGCATCGACCACGGCCTTCTTCATTTCCATGATGCTCATTTGGACGCCGGCAGCGCTGATGAACTGATAGTTCTTTGTGCAAATCCTGTTGAGCGCAGTGGTGTCTTTCTTGGAAATCGCGTCAATCCGTTCCTTGAGCAGGGCTTTGAGGGTGGCCGGCAGGTCGGATTGACAAAATGCGGTACCGGGGAGAGACAGCATCAGCAGGAAGACGAAAAGCCTTGCGCGACTGGGCATGAACACCTCCGTTTTGTCGAAAATATACATGAGCGCAAGTTCTTGAGAAAAGGCGGTTGTCCATCGGAATACCCGTGGTTATCAAGAGCGCGAGCTATATTCGAGCCGGGGTCCCGAAGGAGCGCTTTTTTCAGGAGTCGGATGCAAGGAGCGCACGCCTTCACACGGGCTTGATTTGCAGACCTGCCGCCGGGGCAGATCGCCGGAAGAAATAATGCGAGCGACATGTATCTTTTCGCGCCTTTGCCTGGTCTAATCAAGACAATAAGAAGGAGCCGTAGTATGAAGACACACGTCATTGCCAAATCCGGAGCGTCGGTGATCGGCACATTCATATGGATTGGAATTTTGTGTCTGGGCACCTTTGCCTGGAATCCATCGGGCAGCCGTAATGGCTCCGCTGCACATTCGGGCGGATCCGCGAGAGGATATTCCGGCGGACATTCGGGCGGATCGCATTCCTATGGCGGACACTATTACCGCGGCGGTCACTACGGCCGTTCCGGCATTGATGTAACAGTTGTGGAACCGCCGCCATATTACTATTACGACGGCTACGACTATCCGCCCGATTACACGGTAATCGCTCCGGCGTCGGTGGCGCAAGTGGTTGAATCGCCTCAACCGGCAGCTGCGGAGAGCGCTGGCCCGGTGCGGATTAACTCATACCAACCTGCGACGGCCGACACGGTGATCATCGGCGTCCCGAATTCAGAAGGCGGGTTCACTTCCGTCAAGCTCACAAGACGCGCAGACGGTTATATCGGCCCGCAGGGCGAATTCTATGCCGGACATCCGACCATCGAGCAACTGAAGGTGCTGTACGGAAGTTGAGGATGGCGCCGACCGCTTTTCGTCTGCCACAAGGGCGGCGCCCACCGCCTCTGATTTTTTCAACTTCTCTTAATGCATTTTCCCTGCAAATGCAAAAGACAGCTGAATGCTGATGGCTGCTATTCCGGCGAAGAATACAATCAGCCCGTAGATGTTTGCTTTTGTAAGCCTGCCCACGCGCGCCAGGATAAATCCAACCACGAGGTTGCCGAGCCCCCACAGAACATTGACAAGAGGAGATGACAATCCTCTACCCGGAGGATTTGCAAACGGGCTGGGGAAGCTGTCGCCTGAGACTCCGTGGATATAGTGCGGGACGAAATTCGCCAGGAACAGGCCCGCAAAGAAGCACGCGACGTAGTGGTACCATTTCATCGAGACCTCCTTGGTTGAAGAAGTATTAAGAAGAGTAACAGAGTGACAAAGTAACAAAGTTGAAAGAAATATGGATTGTTGCGTGATGATTGCCAAGCAGATAATGTCCGGATCGTATACGGTAAAGGCCCCTGTTCGTAGATATGCGCAAGGTCAAAATCAAGAGATGGAAAGGGCTCTGCCCTTTAGATCCCGTAGGGAAAGGGCAAAGAACATAATGGACGGTGCGAAGCACCACTACGTTACCCTTAAGAAATGAAATGACAAAATGCTTATTGTAAATCGCCCCTCCAAACCTCCCCTCGCCGGGGAGGCTTCTTACCGATGACTTGTGACAATACCCCGCCGATGAACATTTCTAACGGGTGCCCGATGTTGCACTGCCGAGGCAGCGGGGCACCCAATTTCTTCCTGTTGTATGGAAAGTTCGGCAGGAAACACGCATTGCGCCATGCACTATTTTAAATATGCGGAATGTACATCGACATTTTCCAATTGCGCGGCAAATGCGGGCAAACGGAAGAACCAAAGGAGAAACGCAATGAAAGAAGTCTGGTCTGCTTCAACTCGCAGATTCTTGATCACGGCATTGCTGGCGACTTCGTCGGTTTTTGCGCAAGCCCCCACGACTGCCAACTCTCACAAGGAGGCGAACATGAAGAAGTCCATCGGAGCAAAGACATTTGTTTTTCCCACCCCGGTCTTTGTCGTGGGATCGTACGACAAATCCGACAAGCCCAACGCAATGGTCGTTGCATGGGGCGGCATTTGTTGTTCCAAGCCGCCGTGTGTTGCCATCTCAATAAGGGAAGCCACCTACACCTACGGCAATATCATGGCGCGCAAGGCATTTACAGTCAGTATCCCTTCCGAGAAATACATCAGGGAAGCCGATTACTTCGGGATGGTTTCGGGCCGCACAGAGGACAAGTTTGCCGCAACGAAGCTCACGCCCGTCAAGAGCGACCTAGTGGATGCGCCGTATGTAAAGGAATTCCCTTTTGTCGTTGAATGCTCCGTAATCCAGACTGTCAAAATCGGATCACATACGATGTTCGTGGGCGAGATCAAGGACGTAAAGGCCGACGAGGCAGTGCTGGGGAAGGACGACGCGCCGGACATCGAGAAGATAAAGCCGATGATTTTTGACCCGGTTGACCGCGCCTACTACGGCATCGGCAGCTATCTGGGCGATGCATTTGCGGAAGGAAAGAAATTGCAGAAATAGAAGACCGTGTTGAGGTCGAGCGAGTGGGCAAAGTCGCGATGCAAAAGTCAGAAGAAGGACCTGGGCGCCCGCCAGCTTTAGTGCAAAAGATGCCGGGCGTTCCCCGGCTTGAGGCCGGGTCGGGCTCGCTCACGCTCCGCATCCAGCTTCGCGCCCTTCGGGTCCCGCTTGCGCGGGATGGTCTTCGCACATCCTGTGCTTCGGCTGCAGGCTCGGCCACGGCCTCGGTGCCGCCTGCCCTAGGTCGCCTGCGGCGACGGGTCATGCGGCCCTGCGCTCTGGCGCACCTTCCAGTTCCCCTAACGCTGGACAGAAACTGGTTGCCCACTTGTCAATAATGGCCTGCGCAAATGCGATTTGCGTTGGCTTACTTTCTTCCTCAAAACACTGTAACATTCCGTCAATAGGGCCGGCTTGCGGTGTCCTGCTTTTTCTTGCTTGCATGCGCGCTCCGGTGGTATACTAAGGGGAGTGCGGGGAATCTTGTTTCACCTGAACCCGGAACTTCCCATGCCGAAATTCCCACCCCGGACGCTGTTCGTCGCGATACTCGCTCTCTGCCTCTATTCTTTTTCTCAGGCCGCAAATCGCTACGTTTCCGCTTCCGCAAGCGGCGCCATGGATGGCACTCCGGTTCACCCGTTTTCGACCATACAGGCAGCGTCGGATTCCACCAACCCCGGCGACACCGTTTTCATCATGAACGGCACGTACACCAACAGCTGGTGGAACGGCACGGTCCTCAACATCACGCGTTCGGGTTCGGCGTCGGCGTGGATCGTGTACGCGGCGTATCCAACGCACCATCCGAAGCTTCAATTCAATGGCTGGGGCGGGATTTACATCACCGGCGCAAGCTACATTGAAGTGAGCGGGCTCGAAATAGTCGGGAACAATGCTGCCATGGATTCGGCAACAGCCTTCAGCGACAGGGCCGACGGCAACAACTGTTTGACTTCCGGCAACGGCATCATGTGTTACCAGAACGGCACGTCTCCGTACCCGCACCACATTACCATACGAAAGTGCATCGTGCACGATTGCGGCGGCGGCGGAATCTCGACGCAAACGACCGATTACATCACCATCGAAGAGAACACCGTGTACAACAACGCCTGGTATTCCCCGTACGATTGCAGCGGGATCTCGCTGGGCTGGAATTCCAATTACGATAACGACACGACAAATTACAGGGTTTTTGTGCGCCGCAACAGCTGCTTTTCAAACAAGAATTGCATTCCCGCCATTCAAGGAGGCACCGTTCCCACGGACGGGGAAGGCATCATCATCGACATTCAGGACGGCACGGCAGGCAATGTCCCTGCCTATACGGGGCGGATGCTGCTCGAAAACAACGTGGTGTTCAACAACGGCGGAGACGGCATAACGCTTTTCAAGACCAATCACGTGGATGTCATCAACAACACGGCCTATTTGAACGACCGGACCACCGAGATAAACCGGGGACAGATCTTTCCGAACCAGGGCAAAAACACCAGGATACTCAACAACATCATGGTTGCTTTGGCAGGCAGGAACGTTTTGCAGGACTGCTGTCCGAATACAAGCCTTACGGTCGACTACAACCTGTTCTGGAGCGCCGGCGGCAGTCCCTCCGCATCCCTGATAGGGAAAACCGGGACGCATGACAAAAAGGCAGATCCACTGTTTGTAAATCCTTCCGCTGATGCGTCGGTCGCGGACTTTCATCTGAGATTGGGAAGTCCCGCCATAGACGCGGGTATTTCAGCCGGCGCGCCGGCCACGGATTTCGACGGCAATGCGCGGCCTTGGGGTGCGGGCATTGACATGGGCGCATACGAATACGGCGCAGGTTCGGCCGTGAGGCCTGCGCATGCCCCAGCGGCAGCAGCTCCCGCGATCACCGTATTCCAAAACTTTCGCGGCGGCAGCGTGCATATTCGCCTGGCGTCGCCGGGCGACATTGCCGTTTTCACGGTGAATGGTGAGCTGGTGGCCTCGTTTGCGAACGTGGCCGCTGCCGATTGGAAGGCAGCCGGCGCGGCAGGCGGCGCGTATTTTGTCAAAGCGACGATCAATGGCGAGTGCCTAATCCGCAAGCTTCCAGTGCTGAAATAGAACTTGTCGATAGGAGCGGCTTTTAGGGAATTCTTTGTGCACGCGCACCGTCTCTCGAAAAACAAACCTCATCCGTCGGAGGCACTCGCATGAAGAACATCGCGGGCCTGTCGATTCGCTGTACGATCATCACGCTGGCATTAATCACTTTGGCCTCCGGCCAGTCCATCGTTGTCCAGCCCCCGCTCCACACCTTTGTCATGCGCTCCGATCTGGCGGGCGTACATCCCCGTCTGTACTTCACCCAGGCCGATATCCCTACCATCAAGCAACGAGCGCTGGGACCATGCAGCTGGTTTTACAAGAAGGCGAAAAGCGACTTCGGCGGCTATGTTTCGCAGCGCACGCCCGACGCGCCGGGCACCTGGAAGGATTATCTCTTCGGATTCTGGGGACAGTTTTCGATGTGCATGTTCTACCTTGTCGAAGGCGACACGGCCTATGCCAATACGGCGCGGTCGTGGGCGCTCTATTATGCCGGCCGGTCCGACTGGCTGGCCGATGACCTGGTTCCCATGGACATAACCTCCGGCATGGCATTGACGTATGATATTCTCTACGGTTATTTGTCGCCAACGGACCGCGCCACCTTGCGGACCGCCCTCAAGCGCTCCATTGACACTATCCAGCCGCGATTTGCGGTGGGTCAGTATTGGACCGAGGACTATCAGAACAACCACATGCACAATCGGATCCACGGGCTTGCCCATGCGTCCTTCGCGATCTACGGCGACGATGCGGCGATCAACGTGCAAACCGCCGCCGATCTGGCTGTCGGGTGTTTTACCAAGGTCACGCAATGGCTGCCCGACGACGGGAGCACGCATGAAGGATCGGGATACTGGGACTACGGCTATCCCTGGGTGGCGCGCACGGCCGTGCTCATGAACCATGTGACCGGCGTCGACCTGACCGCTGGGAAACCGCACTTCACAAACGACTATCTCTATCGTTTGTATATGGCCACGCCGGGTTGGAACAACATGTTCAACATCGGCGACGCATCCGAGGGATCTCCCAGCAATGCGGAAGCATGGCTGCCGGGGATCGCGCGCACGCGCGACGCTTCGGCGGATTCCGTGGTGCGGCGGTTGATGAAGGAACAGTCCGGCGGATTTTACCAGCAGACCATGTGGGGCGTGCTCTGGTACGACGATACGTTGGCGCCGCAACCATATACGGCGCTGCCCTTGTACCGGTTCTGGCCCGATCTTGAGATGTTCTCTATCCGCAGCTCCTGGGCCGACACGGCAACCGCTTTTGTGTTCAAATGCGGGCCGCCGGGCGGAAATCACATGCAACAGTTGCGAAACGGCAACTACGTGAATGTCGCGCACGATCATCCCGACCAGAACCATTTCCTCCTGTTTTCCGGCAACAGGATGCTTGCCCAGGACGATGGATATCCGGAGGACAACAAGCTTACGCGAAGCCATAATACCATCGTGATAGATACGCTCGGCCAGACCAGGGAGGGAGGCCAGTGGTATCAGCCGTTCGACTACGGCCTCACGGGCCATCTGAGCGACGTCATGCTGTCCGGCTCCAGCGCAGTAGCCGCCGGTGATGCCACGAAGCTGTATACAAACGCAAGCAAGTTTGTACGCCACATCGCATTTGTCGAGGGCGGGTATGTGATATCGATTGACGATCTGAAAGGAACAGGCACCGGCACGCATGCGTTCAACTGGCGGCTGCACAAAACCGGTACCTGGACAAACGGCCAGGCCGGCGAATTTATCGTGACCGATTCGGCGAACATGCGTCTTGACATCCGCTTTCTTGAGCCGCCGGTGGCCAGCCTGCAAAGCGCGTTCCTTCCCGTTGATCCTCTGGTCGCCACCTCGCATCCGTGCCTCTCGGTGACGACCCGCGCGTCGTCGGCACATTTCACCGTGGTTCTGGTACCGCAGCACAACAATGCGCCGGCCTTGGCCAGTAGCTTGCTTTCTGCGACCGGCGGGACCGCCGTGCAGGTGCAGGGCGGCGCCTTTACGGACGTGTTCGCCATGCGTTCCGATTCCGCAAAATTGACAGCCGGGAACATTCAATCGGACGGCACCAATATGCTTGTGCGCACGCAAAATGCTTCAACGACATTTGCAATGATGACGCGCGGCACGGTTATATCGGTGGCGGGAAAGACATTGATCGGGTCGGCCCTGAGCGCAAACATGTCATGGCGCAGCGGATCTCAAGCAGTGACGATCGAGGCTGAGCCGTCGTACAATACCGCCGGCGGCAGCGATACGATCTTCGCGGGCGGATTGACCGGCGGGAGCCAGTACACGGCAACGATCGACAGCGCAGGGTCGTTCGTGCTGACCGCGGCAGCCGACGGTACGATCCGTGTGCCTGTAGATCTGGTTAAACGCACGGTGATTACTTTGGTAAAAGGCAACGGCGTTGCCAGCGGCGATTACACGAGAGCTCTGAGGCGGTTTTCGATCAGGCCCTTTGGCAAAGGTGTCGCATTTACTATCCCATCGAGCGGAACCACGGGCTCGTCGATCGCGATTTACAGCCAGCAGGGACGTCTGGTCTGGAAATGGGATGGCACAAGCTGCGGTGCGGAGCAACGGATACTCTGGCCGGGAACGGGAAAGACCAACCGTGAAGCGCCGGCGGGGGCGTATTGCGCAATAGTCAAGATCGGGAACAGCAGCAGGACGGCGAATTTTGCGGTGGTGAGGTGAGAAAAAGCAACAAAGTGGCAAAGTAACAGAGTGACAAAGTGAGAGGGGACTGGCTCAAGTCCAAGCCCTCGTTTCCATCTGATACTAAGTTGCGTTCAAGGTGATTGTATGTGTTTGCGAGGAGTCCGCGACGAAGCAATCTCAACCGTATGAGATCGACGTGCTGCGCTCGCGATGACACCCATGCTCAGAATCATCTTGAAAGCCAATTCGTGTGACATCAAAATCGTGCTTCCTTAATCCCTCTCACCCCAAAGGTTACCCTACACATTCAATTGTGTTATATTATGTGTAGAAAGGAGCTCGCAATGGCAACCAATCTGGCATTAGACGACAGTCTGATCGTTCAAGCACAGAAGATCGGCCATCATCATACGAAAAAGGAGGCGGTAACGGTCGCGCTCAAGGAGTACATTGCACATAAGAAACAGCTGAAGATCCTAGATCTTTTCGGCCGTATCAATTTCAATGCAGACTACGACTACAAAAAAGCGAGAAAGCGATGAAGGTCCTGGTCGACACGTGTGTCTGGTCTCACGCTCTTCGTCACAAGAAACCGGACTTGGAAATAGAAAAAGCCCTCAAGGAAATTATTATGGATGGCCGGTTGGCGATCGTTGGTCCTATTCGCCAGGAAATTCTTTCCGGCGTAGCTACGGAATCCCAATTCGAATCCCTCAAGGAACACCTTTCGCCTTTTGAGGATGTCCTCCTCCAGGCCTACCATTTTGTCAAGGCAGCGGAATTCAGCAACAGATGCATGAGAAAAGGCGTTCAAGGATCAAACACCGATTTCTTGCTCTGTTCCGTTGCCTATTTGGAAAAAATGGAAATTTTTACCTCAGACACCGATTTCGTGAATTACAGGAAATACCTGCCGATAGAACTATTTGAAAGGCAATAGAACGGGATGAAAAGACGGCTCTGTGTGCGGTCGTAGTCGTGGTGTTGCGGGTTTTTTCAATCGCTTCGCCGGCGTGTCCATCGTTCAACCTGATCACTGCGCACTTGTTTTCCGCCTGACCCTCTGGATCATCTGATCAAGGCTCTGGAGGAATCTTGACCGGTCCCTTTTCCCAAATTGCGCCGGCCCGCCCGTCATGCCTCCGGCCTCGCGGAGTTCCTTGAGAAGGTCCCTGGTTGCAAGGGCGTCGCCGATTTCCGAATCTGTAAACTCCTTGCCCGTGGTGCCAAGGACTCCCGCGCCCTTCTTGAGGCAGCGGGAAGCCAAAGGTATATCTCCGGAAATTACGATATCGTCTTCGCAGACATGCTCGACGATCCAGTCGTCGGCTGCATCAAGATTGTCGTTGACGACAATGAGGTGTATCCAGTTCTTTTCCGGAACGCGCATCCAGGAATTTGCGACCAGGGTGACCTGGAGTCCATAACGCTCGGCAACGTGATACGTTTCCTGCTTTACCGGACAGGCGTCTGCGTCGATGAAGATGTGGAGCAATCGAGATTCTCCTGCGAAAGGTTACTCGCGGTCTGCTTGGTTGAGGAAGTTCTTCCAGCCGCGATGCCGAGCTGAATAAATATACTCTGTCGTTGATAATCGTGCGGCAAGCGTGCCTGCGTTTCCTGTTGTGCGTTACTGACAGGCGCGTGCCGGGTGGGTTTGCCAACAGGCTGGAAAAGCCGTGGTGATAAAGCAGGTTGGTCTTGGTACGGTGGGAGGGTGACAAGGAAGAGCGGCACTCTTGCGCCATGAACGCCCCGGCGCATCATGACTTCAACTTTTCAACTTTGAACTTCAAACTTTCAACTTATTAGAGTGGCTCGACCTCAATCGTCTGCGTCCTGTCGGGTCCTACCGACACGAGCAGCAGCGGGATGTTGTAACACAGCGACTGCAGTCTCTTAACGTAGGCGATTGCCTTGGGCGGCAGGTCGGACAGTTTTTTGCATCCGGACAGATCGGTTTTCCATCCGGGCATGGTTTCGTATTTTGGGACGGCCCTGGCCGCGGCCTCGAGGCCGGTGGGGTAGAGGTCCACGCGCGCGCCGTCGATTTCGTAATGCGTGCAGATTTGTATTTCGTCGAGGTCGCTGAGCACGTCGAGTTTGGTGAGCGCCAGGCGCGTGAGGCCGTTGAGCTGCGCCGATCGCCGCAAGAGTCCGCTGTCGAACCAGCCGCAGCGCCGCGGCCTGCCCGTTGTTGCGCCGAATTCTCCGCCCACGGTGCGGATGCGTTCTCCCAGTGCGTTGGTAAGTTCGGTGGGGAACGGGCCGTTTCCCACGCGCGTGGTGTATGCCTTGACTATGCCGATCACGTGGTTGATAAGCGACGGTCCGACGCCCGCGCCCGTGCAGGCGGCGCCCGCGATGGTGTTGGACGACGTGACGAACGGGTAGGTGCCGTGGTCGATGTCAAGAAACGTTCCCTGCGCGCCTTCGAACAGGAGGCTTTTGCCGCCTTTCGCTGCTTTGTAAAGAAGGTCGCCGGTGTCGGCGATAAGGGGCACTATGCGTTGACGGAACCCGCGGTATGTCTCGGTGATTTCGCCCAGGTCCAGGTCGAAGGGCTGCTTGTAGAACGCAAGGAGCCGCTTTTTTTCGTCGAAATTACGCGCGAGCTTCGCGGTGAAAGAGTCCCAGTCCGCCAAGTCGCCCACCCTGATGCCGGTGCGCGATGCTTTGTCGGCATATGCCGGTCCTATGCCACGGCCGGTGGTGCCGATTTTGCGGCCGCCCATTGCCGATTCGCTGGCGGCGTCCTGCAGCTTGTGATAGGGCATAACGAGATGTGCGAGATCGGAAACGAATAACCTGCCGTCAACCCCGATGTTCTTGGATTTGAGTTCGTCCACTTCCTTGAGGAATTGTTCGATATCGAACACCACGCCGTTTGATACGACGCAGATCTTGTCCGGGTACATGATGCCGGAAGGGACCAGGTGGAAAATGAACTTTCTGCCGTCCGCGATGACGGTATGGCCCGCGTTGGCGCCACCGTGGAACCGGATCACCACGTCGCAGAATCTCGACAGATAATCGATGACCTTGGCCTTGCCCTCGTCTCCCCATTGGGTTCCGACAACTACTGCGTTCGGCATGACAAATCTCTCCCCAAAAAAATAAAATACCGCTTTGAAACATGAAGCGGTATATGCAAATCGGCGATGATATATCGCTGTGAATTATGGACGGTGGAACTACAGAAACTACTAATTGTTAAAACAATAGTCAATAATGGGTTGATTATGGTGGGGACACCGCGTCATTGTGAGATCGAGCTGGGCGTTCCCCCGCTGCGCGGGGTCGGTCTCCCTCCGGGCTCGGCTATTCGCTTCGGTGCCGCCTGCCCTATGCCTGTTGTCTCGGTACACCGCTCCCCGAGTGGCCCGAAGGGATGTATCGAGGGGAGCGGCACTCGACAACCAGGCCGGGTCAGGCGGCCCTGTGCTCCGGCACACCCTGCGGTCCCCCTAACGCGAATACCGGCAAACAGGATTACGCCGATTTCACAGCTTTCTATTTGCCGATAGCTCAATATCAAGCTGCCCTCTGTCAATCGCTGACGTGGAGTTGGTTGCATTTATTATTCCACGACTCCGCGCGGGTGCCCCCAAACAGGAGTTTGATTCTCGCCACTACACCTTCAAGGGGTGCACCCAGGAGAGGGGAGTGCCGAGGACAGCATAGCTGGCCGAGGTCGGGGGAGATACTTCTCCCCCGGAGAGTGCTGATAAATGTCAAATACTAGTCAAGAAAATCCCGGCATAGGTTATTTTCCGGAGTCTGTGAAAAATGTGAAGAAAAAGAAAGGCCTATGAACATCTCCAACCCGCTTATTGTCCAGAGCAACAGCACGCTTCTCCTCGAAGTGAACAACCCGCTCTTTGCAGATGCGAGAGACGCTATCACCACGTTCGCGCATCTGGAAAAAAGCCCGGAGCACATTCATACCTATTCGATTACGCCGTTGTCGCTATGGAACGCGGCCGCGCTGGGTATGACGCCCGCGGATGTGGTGGCGCTTTTAGACAAGTTTTCGAAATACGATCTTCCGGGCAACGTGGCCGACGGCATTGCCGAACTCATGGGAAGATTCGGCAAGCTCGTGCTGGAAAATCACCCGAGCGGGCTCGCTCTCCGCTGTACCGAAGCGGACATGCTGCTTCACCTGAGCCGCAACGCCAGGCTCACCGGCCTGCTCGGCGAGCGCATCGACGAATACCGGTTCCACGTGGCCGACGAGAACCGCGGCATCGTGAAGCAGGTGCTCATTTCGCTGGGTTTTCCGGTCCACGACGTGGCCGGCTACGTTGACGGCGATCCGTTTCCCATTGCGCTCAAGCAGGAATTCGGCGGGGGAACTGCCTTTACAATCAGGGAATACCAGAAACAGGCCGCCCAAAGCTACGTGGGCAACCCGCAGATGCCGGGGGGCAGCGGCGTGGTGGTGCTGCCGTGCGGCGCGGGCAAGACGATTGTGGGCATGTATGTGATGTCGCTCATGTGCCGCAGCACGCTCATCCTGGTGACCAACGTGACGGCCGCTCGCCAGTGGCGGCGCGAGCTTCTTGACAAAACAGATATTCCCCCCGAGGCGATCGGCGAGTACTCGGGCGAATCCAAGGACATCAGGCCCATCACGCTGGCAACATACCAGATCCTCACCTACCGCAGGAAAAAGACCGACCCGTTCGTCCACTACGGCATTTTCAATTCGCAGAACTGGGGCCTCATCATCTACGACGAGGTTCACCTGTTGCCCGCGCCGGTGTTCAAGTTTACGGCCGAGATCCAGGCCCGGCGGCGGCTGGGGCTCACCGCCACGCTCATCCGCGAAGACGGGCACGAAAACGACGTGTTCACGCTCATTGGTCCCAAGAAATTCGACGTGCCGTGGAAGGACCTGGAGCGCCAGGGCTGGATCGCCACGGCGCGCTGCGTGGAAATCCGCGTGGACCTGCCCCAGGCCGACAAACTCCGCTACTTCGGCATGACCCCGCGTGAGCAGATCCGCCTGGCGTACGAGAACGTTTGCAAGGTCGCGGTCGCCCGCGAGCTGTTGGCCAAGCACAAGGACGACCAGGTGCTCATCATGGGACAGTATCTTTCGCAGCTGAGCGTTTTCGCGGCGGAATTCTCGGTGCCGGTGATCACGGGCGCAACGCCCAACGACAGGCGCGACGAACTGTACGCAAAGTTCCGCACCGGAGAGATCCGCGTGCTCATCCTTTCCAAAGTGGGAAATTTCGCCATCGACTTGCCCGATGCGAACGTGGCGATCCAGATATCCGGCTCGTTCGGCTCGCGGCAGGAAGAGGCGCAGCGCCTGGGACGGATACTGCGGCCCAAAAAACAGGGCGAACAGGCGGTGTTCTACTCGATTGTCACGCGCGAAAGCAGGGAACTCGATTTCGCCATGAACCGGCAGCTGTTCCTCACCGAACAGGGATATTCCTACGAGATACAGTACCGGGAATTTGAGTAGGACCACCCCCCGTCTTTCTTGATTCCCGCCCCACAACCGTGTATACTTATGGGTGACAGCTTGGGCCGCATAGTGCCCGGCAATAGTCGTCCCAAAATCAGCCCGGGAGCTTTACACATGCGATTCATCACGGTGCGCGACCTGCGGGGAAAATCCGCGCAGGTATGGCAGCAGCTCGACAGGGAAAAGGAGATGGTGATCACCTCCAACGGCAAGCCCGTTGCGGTGCTGTGCTCGGTGACCGAGGAGACGCTCGAAGAGTCGATGGCCGCGATCCGGCGCAGCCGTGCCGTGGCGGCGGTTGCCGCGCTTCAGATGACGTCGCTGGAATTTGGCACCGATGCCCTGAACGACGACGACATCGCAGCCGAGGTTTCGCAGGAGCGCAAGGAGCGCGCCCGATGAAGATCGTGCTCGACACGCCGGTGCTCGCAGCGGGGCTGCTGCGTCCCCATGCCCCTGCCGGGGAAATCGTGCGCATGGTGTCGGGCGGAAGCCTCAGGCTGTGTTTCGACGCGCGCATACTGTCGGAATACGGCAGGGCGCTTGCGCGGCCCAAGCTGCGGCTCAACCGGGAACGGGTTGAATTGGTGCTCCACCAGATCGTGACGTGCGGCGACATGGTGGCGGGACGTCCGCTGCCCGCGTCGTTGCCTGATGTCAACGAAGACGTCTTTCTGGAAGTAACCATGGCGGGCGAGGCGCGGCGGCTGGTGACCAACAATCCGAAGCACTACCCGCAGCGCGTGCGCCAGGGACTCGTTGTTTCTCCCCAGGAGCTGCTCGATTTGTATCGCCGGGAAATGTGAAAAGCCAGGCATCTTGCAATAATTAGAAAGAGGTTTGGGCGTTCCCCCGGTCATGTAGGGGCAGGTTTGAAACCTGCCCCTACATGACCGGGGTCGGCCCTCCCTCCGGGCTCGGCCGGTTGGCCTCGGTGCCACCTGCCGCGATGGCCTTCGGCCGCGGTCAGGCGGCCCTGCGCTTCAGCGAACCCTGCGGTCCTGCCTAACGCACGCGTGCGAGCCATGGTGCAAGAAGATGGTCTTGATTAATGAGAAGAGTCCTGGTTCTTGTTCTTGATAAAACGAATGTGCAAGAAATGTGGACATTCGCTAATTGACACGGTTTGCATGTGAAATGCAACGGGGAGTTTCTTGCGCCAGGGGCGACGGAGCAAGCGCCCGCCCAACAGGAAGGGCGGAAAGCGCTGCCAAAGCACAGTGCCGGCCGACCGAGGCCGAGCCGGAGCACAGGATGTGCGGAGACCACGCACGAAGTACGCCCAACGCTTGGTCGCGCCAGTGGCGCAAAAGACCCGGAGCTGGATGCGCAGCGTGAACGAGAACCGCCGCTGCGCAGCAGCGGGGCGCCCAACTCTTAGAAATAATCATGAAACAATCCTGCCTCACGAGTCTTGATTTCATCGGACAATTAGTATATCTTTGCTGATAGCACCAACGCCGTTTTTCTCCCAAGGAGGGATATCATGGCCGTCCGAATGTGCTTCGCCGCCCTTGTCGTTTTCCTGATGACCTGCGCACCGGATAAGGTGGTGCCGATTTCTTTGACCATTATTCAACCGCCCGACGGCGACACGATCCACACGCCATCCATCCCCATCGAAGGCCTCACCACCGTGGGCGCCATGGTCCATGTCGGCGGCGCGCTCAACGACACCGGTTTGATTTTTCCCGTTGACAACACGGGACACTTTGCCGGACACCTGCCGTTCGAAGATCTCACCGGTACCTACGCCGCAATCTTCAGGGTGACAAAGCCGGGAGCCAATGGGATCACCGAGAGCAGAACGGTATATTACGTGCAGCAACCCTGACGCCGCCGGTTTCCGGACCGGACTACGTTTCCCGCCGCAGGGCTTCCAGCGCGCTTTTCACGCTTGACACAACGCAATTCCACTCGCCGGGACGCTCCTGCCGAAACAGGCGGAGCGTGGGATACCAGGGGCTCGATTCGCCCGTTTGGAACCAGCGCCAGCAGGAATCGAACCGGTTGAGGACCCACACCGGTTTGCCCAGAGCACCGGCAAGATGGACAAGGGCGGTGTCCACGCTGATGACGAGATCGAGGTTTGCCACAAGCGCCGCAGTGTCGGCGAAATCTTTGCATTCATCCATCCAGTCGATGAGTCCGAATTGCTTTGGGGCCGGAGGTCCGCCTTTTTGCAAAGAGAAGAAGCGAATGCCGGGTATGTCCATGAGCGGCGCAAGCGCTTCGGGAGCAATTGAGCGCCTGCGATCGGCCGCGATAAGATCGGGCGAGCTTATTCGCGAGCTTCCGGCCCATGCCAGCCCGATGTTGATCCCGCGATTATTGCTGTTTGACAAGCGGTTCCGCCAGTAATTGACGTCTGCGTCACTCGCGGCCAGATACGGCACGTTTGCCGGGACGGTTTCAATCCGGGTTGCAAAGACCGTGGGCAAATTGAGCATGGGACAGCAATAATTGAAGTCCGGCACGGCCTGCCCCTTTGCAACGACGCACTCGACCCCGGCCAGAGACCCCATGAGCCTCACCAGGGCGGGCTGCACTTCCAGGATCACCCGAAGGCCGCGCTGGGCTGCCATGGGAGCATACCGGCAGAATTGCAGCGTATCGCCGAACCCTTGCTCGGCCTGGATGAGCAGGATGCTGCCCGGTTCCGCCTCGCCCTGCCACAGCGGTTGCGGCATGTTTTTGCACTCGTTTGCGAATTGAATTGTTTTCCAGCGCCATTCGTATTCACGCCAACCCGTGTCGAATCGTCCGGCTGCCAAAAGCGTCATGCCGAGGTTTTTGTGGTAATCCGCGTTGTCGCTCTTAAGGGTGATTGCACGTTCGTATTCGGCGATTGCCTCAGGAAGCTTGCCGGTATTTTTGTAGGCATTGCCGAGATTGTTGATCGCTTCCGGATGGTTGGGCTGCAGGGTGAGCACGCGCTGAAAAATCGCAATGCTTTCCTCAAAATCCCCCGTAAGGAGAGAAATCGTGCCGAGATTGTTGAGTGCGTCCGGATGGCCGGGCTGCAGGCTCAGTGCTTTCTTGTAAAGGCTGGCGCTGTCCGTCAGGTTGCCTTGCTCCTGAAGAATCGTGCCGAGGTTACTGAGCGCATCGGGATAATCCGGCTCACAATCGAGGGCGCGACGGAAAAGGTCCTCTGCTTCTTCGAACTTTCTCTGAGCCAGGCGGATCATGCCGAGATTATTGAGGGGCAGAGGATACGTTGGCTTGGCCGCCATCGCGCGCGTAAAGCAGTGGGCCGCCTTGTCCGTGTCTCCTTTCCTATTAAGAATCACTCCCAGATTATTGAGCGCCTCGGGGTAATTCGGATCTATGGAAAGCGCATCATTGTAGGCTTTTATTGCATTGGCGCCGTCGCCGGTTTTTTCGAAGACAACGCCGAGCCCCATGTAGGCTTTGGCATAATCGGGCCACAAAACAATGGCCCGATTGTAGGCGATGATTGCCTCTGAATTCTCGTTGAGCTGCGCCAGCATTTCGGCGTACACAAAATGAAGCTGATGGGAATCGGACTTTTTGGCCAAAACCTTCCTCATCCACTGTGATGCTTGTTCGACATGTCCGAGCTGGAATTCGATGCTGCCCATGAGGAACAGGAACGATACATTGTCCGGGTCCTTTTTGAGGATGGCGCGGCATTGGTCGCCGGCCTTTGCGATTTGGCCGGCATCTTCACTTGCCAATGCGCGGGAAATCTCATCGTAGGCGGAAGGCTGCATGCTCGGTCACTCTTTTCAAGCGGATACGTGGAACAGGCCAGGCCGGGAATGGGGCGAATTATTTGACCCGGAGACGGTTGATAATGTCACAGCAGGTCCAGGTCATCCTTATGAATCGAGGTCCAACTCAGGCTTTCTGCATAGACAGCATCATTGCGCTGCCACTGCTTTGCAAGCAAAAGCCAGGGCTGATGACAGAAGATAAGGACGAACTTCGCGATTTCCCGTGACCTCACCCCCGGCACCCCCTCTCCGACACAGAGAGGGGGACGGAAATGCCGAGCCCGCAGATTCAACACGCCCAAAGAGAAGGGGGTGTTATAACCGACCCGAGCGCAGCGAGGAATTTCCGCGCCCAACAGGAAGGGCGCAAAGGGAACGCCCGGCATTTGTAGCTTTTAAAGCAGCCGGGCGCCCAAATCTTTATTCCGGGAATGTGCAGGTTCCCTTGCGATGAAATAAAGAAACCAAAAGCATAGGTGGACGCGGCCAACAATGTCGGATATACTCTTACCAACAGGACCATTGCCGGGAATCGCCCTTCGAGCATCCAGAATTCCCAAATGTCCGCCACCTTTTCAAGAAATGTAGGGGGAAAAATGAGCAGAATCTTCCTGAGCGCATGCGCAGGGGTCTTTTGCGTGTTTTGCACTGTTGCGCATTCAACAAATGTCAGCGGGATTATCGGCACGAATACGACATGGAATGCTGCAGGCAATCCGTACACTGTTACGGGGAATGTATTGGTAGATACTCTTGTAACCCTTACTATTCAGCCCGGTGCGGAGGTAAGACTGGATTCGGCAGACTATATCATGATAAAAGGGACCCTTAATGCAATCGGGACAGCCGCAGATTCCATTACAATAACCAGAAACGGGACTGCGAGGTGGGCCCGGCTATGGTTCAAATCGGCGGCACCGTGCAGTCTTAAGTATTGCACGATTGAATATGCGGGCAGTTCGGCCGTTTACAACGAAGGCACAGGTTTGCTCTATATAGGCTATTGCACCATTGACTCCTGTTCCAGTACCAATGATGATGGTGGAGGCATTTACAATTCCGGGTCAGCCCTTATAGCCTACAATACTATTACCAATAACTCGGCTGGCTATTATAGCGGCGGGGGGATCTCTAATGAAAATGGTTCAGCTACGATAATTAATAACACAATATCCAACAATTCATCTTCCGGCGGCGGTGGTATCTTCACTACCGGCTCTTGTACAATAGCTAATAATACTATTGCCAATAACATGGCTTATGCGGGGAACGGCGGCGGCATCGAAGGGGGAAATGGCACTATAATAACGGGCAACACTATTTCAAATAACTTTGCCGTGTATGGTGGTGCGATCTGGGGCGGGGGCACCATAAGATATAACACCATAACAGATACTACTCCTTACGCCATTCGTATCCGCAGTGCTTTCATTCGAACAAACAATATTTATGCTAGCCATTATAGCGCATATAATGAGGCAAACCCCGCCGTTAATGTAGACGCACGGTATAACTATTGGGGTACAACAGATACTGCAATCATTACAACAAAGATTCATGACTTCTACGATGATTTTACAATAGGCAAAGTCATCTACAAGCCATTTCTCAACCAGGCATTCAGCGATACCGTCGCACCTGCTTCACCGCTTAATCTTATCAGCAGGACAATGAACGATTCAACATTTGTTATTACCTGGACAAATCCATCCGACCCGAGCGGGATTTCGGAATACTATTACAAGACGGGCTCGGCGCCAGTCTCGGACTTCGACACAACCGGCAGATTCCATGCCGCGCCGGACACTGTTATCGCTGCCGCGGGGATGTTGTACGTTTGGCTGGTAGACAGCAGCGGCAATCTCAACTATCATAACAATGGGTCGGTGATGCTGAGTCACGCGGGAATACGGGAGAGCAAAAGCTATGCTGACATCCATTTGTCGTTTTCGGTGATGTCCGGCCGATCCTTGACAGGACGAGTACTTCAGTATGATTTACCGGAAAAGACGCACGTCAGTTTGCTGTTATTTGACATATCGGGAAGGCTTGTGAAGGCCATGTTTTCCGGCACAAGGGAACGTGGATTCTACACGCAAACGCTGCAGGAAAACGATTTTCCTTCTGCAGGCATGTATTATGTCAGGTTCCGGGCAGGAGAGTTCACATCGGTAAAGAGATTGGCGGTGTTGAGGTAGAGTTCTTTGCCAAGGGTGAGTGCGATCCTTGTTCGGTGATGAAGCCAAGGTGTGATTCCTCATCCCAGCGTTAGACTGGACCAGTGGGCGCGCATGAGCGGCCAATCCTCCGGCCGTGGGAGACCGACCCGCCCCCGAGCTCTTCGAGGGGCAGGGGCGCGCCCAGATTCTTATCCTTGAGCACGAAGTACAGCCGGGCGCCCGGATCCTCACGCTATTATAAGGAATAGGCGTGTTCTTGCCATTGACTTCCTTTTTAGCCCAAGCTATTTTAAAGCGCCTTGCAATGACCCCGCGGTAGGGCCAGCCCGTAATTCCCGGGGTAACGCTGTCTCGTGTTTTTCCGTTTTTGCTCCCAGCAAATTTGCGATTGATAATTGAATAACACAGGCCGCGCATTCCCCGCGACTTGGCGCGGGGTTAGCGGGCGAATATAGAGTAAATTATTTCCATAGTTAAGGAAGAATCCCCGCCACTTGGGGCGGGGTTCTTCAATAATGAAGGCGGAATCCGAGCCTTTGTTCAACAATTTCACGGACCAGAGAACCCGTTATGTCAACCACATCCCTCAGCTATGCCGATGCAGGCGTTAACATTCCGGTCTGGAACGCCGCGCGCAAGCGCATCGGAAAGCTCGTCGAATCCACGTTCAACAAAAATGTCGTAGGAAAATTCGGCCACTTCGGCGGCATGTTTTCGATTGCATCGCTGCGGAGCTACAAGAAACCCATACTCGTTTCCTCGGTGGATGGCGTGGGCACCAAGCTCAAGATCGCGGCCGAGACCGGCATTCACCACACCGTGGGTATGGATATTGTCAACCACTGCATCAACGACATCCTGGTGCTGGGAGCCAGGCCGCTTTACTTTTTGGACTATATCGCGACGGGGAAGCTCGATCCCGACGTGTTTGTGAAGGTCCTTACCGGGCTCACCAAGGCCTGCAAAGATGCGGACTGCGTCCTTATCGGCGGCGAAACCGCCGAAATGCCGGGCATGTACCAGGTGGGGGAGTACGACATTGCCGGAACAATCGTAGGCGTTGTGGACGAGAAGGACGTGATTGACGGAAGCAAAATAAGAAGAGGCGATATCATCATCGGCCTGCGGTCCAACGGTCTTCACACCAACGGGTACAGTCTCGCCCGCAAGATCGTCAAGGACGCTGCAAAAAAGACGTATTTCGACCTTTTCCCCGAAACAGGGCGAACATTCGGCGAAGAGCTTTTGAGGCCCCATCGGCCGTACAGCCCGGTGCTTTCGCTCATGAAACAGGGGCTCGTTCGCGGGTGCGCGCACATCACGGGCGGCGGTTTTACCGACAATGTGGACAGAATTCTTCCTCCGAAATGCGACGCAGCGATCGATTGCAGAACCTGGACCCCGGACGCGATTTTCACGTGGATGCAGAAACAGGGGAAGGTCAAGAACCACGAAATGTACCGTACTTTTAACATGGGCATTGGCATGGTGCTTGCGGTCAAACCTTCGGATGTCGACAAAGTACTGCGGTTCAAAGAAATTTCCAAGTTTGAGCCTCGTGTTGTAGGAACTGTTGTTGCCGGAAACGGGAAGGTTAAGCTTGCATTCTGAAAAAAGAGAAGCGGGAATCGAGTAGCGAGAAGCGAGAATCTGGAAATTGGACATTAGATATACGACCTTAGACCTTTAGACTTTCGACATTAGACTCTTGTAAGTTATGAACCGGAAACTTTTCTTATACAACACCGCCTCGCGCAGCAAAGAGGAGTTCGTGCCCGTGCACGACCCCGTGTCCATGTATTGCTGCGGTCCCACGGTGTACAACTACGCGCACATCGGCAATCTTCGCACCTACATATTTGAAGACGTGCTCAAGCGCCTGCTGCTTGCGCTGGGGTACAGGGTGAAGCATGTTGTCAACATAACCGACGTCGGTCACCTCACGTCGGACGCGGATTCGGGCGAAGACAAGATGGAAAAAGGCGCGCACCGCGAGGGCAAGACGGTGTGGCAGATCGCCGACTATTACACCAAAGTTTTCAAGCAAAATATCAAGGATCTCAACATCCTCGACGCCGATCTCTGGCCCAAGGCAACCGACCACATCGCCCAGATGATCGCGATGATGAAAACGCTGGAGAAAAAAGGCTTTACATACAAGACCGGCGACGGCATATACTTCGACACGACGAAGTTTCCCCGCTATGCGGAGTTCGCCCGGCTCGACATCGAAAATCTTCAGGCGGGCAGCCGTGTCGACATGGGAGACAAGCGCAGCGTCACCGATTTCGCGCTGTGGAAGTTTTCCCCTAAAGGCAAGCAGCGGCAAATGGAATGGGACAGCCCGTGGGGCAAGGGATTCCCGGGCTGGCACATTGAGTGCAGCGCAATGTCGCTTGCCTATTGCCCGCAGCCGCTCGACATCCACTGCGGAGGCATGGACCACGTTCGCGTGCATCACACCAACGAGATAGCGCAGTCGGAGGCGGCAACGGGCAATCCCTTTGCGCGGTACTGGCTGCACGGGGAATTCCTGGTGCTCGACAAAGGCAAAATGGCCAAGTCGTCCGGCGATTTTCTCACGCTTGATTCCGTCAAAGAGGCGGGCATTTCGCCCCTTGCTTTCCGCATGTTCTGCTATTCCGCGCATTACCGCAGCCCGCTGATGTTCTCATGGGACGGCATCAAGGCCGCGGGTCAGGGTCTCGCGAATTTGAAGAAGCTTGCGCTTTCGGAAACGAAGCGGCCTTCCACGCCGGGCGCTGTCTCGGCCGCATCGGTCGACGCTGTCCTGGCCCCGTTTTTCGAGGCCCTGTGCGACGATATGAACGTGCCGGTAGCCTGCGCGCACGTATGGAGTTTGCTCAAAGATCCGGCGGTCGCCGAGGAAGCAAAGTATGCCGCCATGGAAGGAGCCGATGCGGTTCTGGGATTGGGTCTCCTCACCGACGATAGACCCCAGGAGCATGTGTCGGAGCTGGAACGAAGCGGCATGCGGCTGAGGCTCGTTTCGCTTACAGCGCCGGATGACGCGCTGGTCGACAAGGTGGCGGAGATGGCGGCCCGCCGCACGCAGGCGCGCGCGAGCAAGGATTTTCCCGCCGCCGATGAGATACGCAAGGAACTGTTGGGCATGGGCATCGAAATCAAAGACCTGCCGGGCGGCGTTGCCGAATGCCGCATCGGCATTCATTCATAGAAGTAAAGCAGCAAGGAGTCCCATCGTGATAAACGCAAAAGGAAATTCCATTTCCGAAGAGCTCAGGAAAATGGTCGTCGGCAGCGACATCGAAGATCAGATGCTCAAACGCCGGGAGATATTTCTGTGGGGCGAAATCAACGACGAGTCCGCCGCATCGGTGGTGCAGAAGATCATTTATTTTGACGCACAGAACAATGAAGACATCACCCTGTTTATCAATAGTCCCGGCGGCATGATAAGCTCAGGTCTCGCCGTTTACGATGCCATGCAGTATGCCAAGTCGGATATCAAGACCGTGTGCATGGGTTTGGCCGCGAGCATGGGCGCCGTGGTGTTGTGCGCCGGGGCAAAGGGAAAACGTCAGAGCTGGGAAAACGCGCGGATCATGATCCATCAGCCTCTCATTTCGGGAAACTTCTTTGGCCCCGCGTCGGAAATAAATATTCAGGCGGAAGAGATGCTCAAGGTGCGGGAGCAGCTCAATAAGATCCTGGCCGATCATTCGGGTCAGCCGCTCAAAAAGATCGAAGAAGACACCGATCGCGACTACTTTATGTCGGCCGAGGAGGCTGCCCAATACGGCCTTATCGACGGGATCGTAAAAAAATTATAATCCTTTGACTTTAATTATCAACATATT
>Ga0182027_10004090_pt1 | contig 22785 bp, 18 predicted proteins | sample 712E1DmetaG_FD_121300 | JGI IMG/M metagenome (GOLD analysis project Ga0182027, IMG submission 121300) | Permafrost microbial communities from Stordalen Mire, Sweden - 712E1D metaG (Illumina Assembly) | ecosystem: Environmental > Terrestrial > Soil > Wetlands > Permafrost | place: Sweden... | reverse complement strand
CTCGATGTCCGCGAACACTGGACGCGCGCCTAAACGCGCGATGCAGCCCACTGTGGCGAAAAAGGAGAGCGGCGTGGTCACCACTTCGTCGCCCTGGCCCACCCCTAGAGCCATCAGCGCCACTAGCAGGGCATCCGTCCCCGACGACACGCCAATGGCCCGGGCCACGCCCAGCGCCGCGGCCAGCTCCTTCTCGAATGCCTCCACTTCGGGCCCCAATATGAAACCCCCACTGTCCATCACGCGGGTCACGGCCTCCAGCAAGGCGCCGCGCAAAGGGGCGTTCTGCGCCTTTACGTCAAGCAGGGGTACTTTCATCGTGGCTGGCCAGGGGCCTCCGGCTGCAGGGATTTTCGCCCGGCCGCAACCGTCTCGCGAAAGCGCTGGCCGCATGCCTTGCACTCCCGGAAATTGTCGCTTCCGTCGAGCAGGCGCACCCCGCAGCGGCACATCCAGCCCACCTGGCGCGCGGGCACCCCGGTGACCAGCGCATAGGCGGCAACCTCCTTGGTGACCACCGCGCCCGCGCCCACAAAGGCATATTCGCCGATGTCGTGGCCGCAGACCACGGTGGCGTTGGCACCCACCGAGGCGCCGCGTCCCACCCGCGTGGTCCGGTACTCGTGCTTGCGCTCGATGAACGAGCGCGGGTTGATCACATTGGTGAACACCGCCGAGGGCGCGACAAAGACGTCGTCTTCCAGAATCACGTCGTCATAGAGCGAGACGTTGTTCTGGATCTTGCAGCGGTTGCCCAGCACCGCGCGCGACGCCACGAACACGTTCTGTCCCAGCACGCATCGGGCTCCGATATGGGCCCCGGCCATCACATGGCAGAAGTGCCAGATCTTGGTGCCCTCGCCGATCTGCGCTGGCTGGTCCACGATCGCGGTCGGGTGCGCCCAGTAGGTCATGGTCTTGTCTCGCCCAGCCGCTATTCGGCAGTTCGCGGTTGGCTAATAGACGACGCCGAGGCGGCCAACCACCAGATGCTTGGTGTAGTCCACCCCACCGCTCGCAGCCGCATCGGTGTTGTTGGTGCGGGCCAGGGTCAGGGTATAGCCGACGCCGATGTAGAAGACACGCTGGATGACATAGTCAGCGGTGATTCCCGCGATTACGACCTGATCAGTTCGAGCTTGGGTTAACTGCTGGCCTTGGTACCCGCGGTTCTCGAAGCGGGCGTAGGCAGCCGTGGCCACTCGACCGCCGATGTACTCTCGCAGCGCCGCATACACCGCGTCCAGATTGTAGAAATTGCCGACGAAGGGAGAGTTCTGGAAGTCGTGCCGGTAGCCCAGCCCGGCCTTTGAGGTCAGGGTCATGTTGTAGAGAATCTCGCCCACCAACACGACGTTGCCGAAGCCGGATGGATTGCTTCCGCCTGCAGCATAGAAGGCGTTGGTGTAGCCGGCTGCGAGGTTGAGACCCAGCTTCTCAGTCAGAAGCCCGCGCAGACCGGCCGTGACCTTCAGTGGATAGGAAGCAATCCCAGTGCTGGTCGGTCTCAGATAGGTCACGGCCCCCTGGGCGACCTGCATGAAGAACGCGGTCTTGGGCAGCCACCGCCACGACAGATCGAGCACACCCTCGTTGCCCACGTTGTTGGAGTTGGTGTACGGGAGGCCCTCGTACAGGTCGAGCACGTTGTTGTACCGCAGCAGAAGCTGGATGCGACCACCGCCCGGCGCCACCTTGAGCTCGGCCGAGCCGAGGTTGCGATCGTGGGTAATGACGGCTGCGCCCGGTGAATAGGGCGGATCTTGGCTTCTCGCGAAGCTGTCGGAAAGTGAGAAGCTGACCGTCTGCCTGGACGACACCCTCAGCAGGCCGCCCAGACTTGGGTTGAAGGCGCGCAACTTGCGAACCTCGTCCCCACCCGAAAGGTACTCGCGGTAGGTCAGGCTGGCGCCGAGGTCGTAGAACACACCGTCGGGCATGCTGCCATCCCGCTCGCCGTTGCTGAGATCGACAGCAGGCGTGACATGTGCAACCGCGGCCCCGGTTGGAGTCTGCTGGTAGAAAACATTGCTGTCGTAGCCAACGTCGGCACCCAGGGCCGCGTGGAAAAGAGCCCCTTCACCCAACTTCGCCCCGACTGGTCCATTGTGCGGGCTTATTCCCGCAAGCCCATACGACATCGACTCCAGGTTCGGCCCTGTGGCGCTGGTCATCATCTGAGCCCAGGCGACAGACGTCACCCCGCAGGCAACACAAGCGAGCAGGGCTGACAGCCGGAGCTTCATGGGTGGTTTGGTTGGTTGGGCACAGTTAGGGGTGTATTGGTACGACGCGGTCTAGCTGGTGGGCGCGACCGGCCTACCGATAGGTGCTGGCGGCGGGTGGACGCTCAAGTGGTGGAGGTTCTAGGCTGGGATCCGTGACCCCCTCGGGCAAGTCAGGAGCCTCGACTTCCACCCGGGTTGCCCCGACATAGTTCAGCTCCGCGCCAACGCAAGTCTGACCCTCGTTTTGCAGGACCTGGACCTTCTGGTTGACAATGGTCATCCGGGTGTATTCGTGCAAAGAAGACCCTTCGTCGTTGCGGGCGGCCGCCTGCTGCAGTTTCTGCATGGCCTCGTCGCCGATGTTCATGCTGACCTTCACCTGCGCCAGCTTGTCGATCACACAGTTAAGTCGAATGATGTCCTTCTGCTTCCGCGCCTGCTCGACCATGGCCTGCAACTCAGCGACCACCCTGTCCATATTGGCCCGGTACGCTGCGCCCTGCCTGAGCATGTCCTGGCCGCTCAAGGTCGAGTGCTGCGGAACTGAGATATCCACCGCGGCAGGTGGAAGGTTCCCCGGCGCCGGCCCCTGCGCACCCGGGGATCCAGGTTGCGCTAGAGCGACTGGTCCGACCAGCAACGACAGCCAAATGAGTCTTGCCCGCCTAGACATTCGAGACCTCGCAAGTTGATGTTGTTCGACGCCCGCCTGACGCGGGAAACCACAAGCCGCTGGGGTGAGAAAATATATATGCTTCCGGCGCTGAGTCAACCCAAGCTCCCTACTGAGACGCGGTGAAGACAAAGGGGAATTCTACCTCGACCGACCCGCCCGCTGGTGCTGGGAACCGCCAGCGCGCCACGAGTTGTTTGATGCAGCTCGATACCTCGGAATCACCCATGCTGTCGTCTGAGATGTCCACACCTGACACAGTCCCAGCCGCAGTGATGGTCCACCGCACCTTGATCTTGCCGCTCAAGTTCGGGTTGCGCTTGAGTGCCCGCTCGTAACAAGCCTTGACCGCGCCGATGCGCGCCCTGACCTCTTTGGAAACCAGGGCCGGATCCAGCTCGCCGTCCACGGCCGGCGCCTCGCTCCTGACCACACCTGAAACACGCTTCTCAGTCACGCCCGCACCGGTGTTGCCGCCCGCGATGGTTCCCGCCCCGCGCAAGCTGCCGATATCAGCCACTTTGCCAGAGCCACCTGTGCCGGATTTCACCCCGCGCAGCGACGCCTCGCTGGTCGCCACGGTCAGGCCGCCCACCCCCTGGAACGCCTTTTCCTGGTCGCGGTCCACGTCGCCCTTTCCGAGGACGTCCGCAATCGACCCCGATCCGTCGGCCTTGGCCCCGAGCAGCTTCAAGATGCCGGTGTTGCGCACCTGCTCGGCCAGCCGCGCGCGCCGTTCGGCGTCGAGACGCGCCTTCTCATCTGGCGAAAGCTCCCGCTTGGCCGCCTTCTTCGCCCCGCTGTTGGCAGCTAGCTGCTTGTCAGGTGTCTTGTCGTCGGTCTTGTCCTGGGTGGTCTGTTGCTTGGGCGCCTCGGGCGGCTTGGCCTTCACCGCCATCTGGACGAAGCGATCCGGGATCTCCTCGATGTCCGGCTTGCGCGGCCAGTCCACGTTGCGCAGATACATGACAAATAGCAGGTGGGCCAGGAAGGACACACCCCCGATGACGGTAAAGGCCCAGTCCAGCCCCGTCGTCCATGACCCACGCACGGAAGCCGGGAGTCGCGGTCGAGGCTGCTGCGGAGGCGGCGTCACGAACTGGAAGAGAATGGTCAGATCGCCGACGGCGATCTTGCCGCGCGACCGCTCATCGAGCAGCAGGAGCCAGGCGCTGCCCTGTTGGCGAATCCTGCCCGCCTGTTTGAGCTGCGCCAGCGAGATGACTTCGTTGCCCACCGCGATGCGGGCATCCATGGCGTCGGCGAAACGCGCGACATAGCCCTTGGGGGTGATCCCGAAAAGCAGCCACTGCTTGGGCAGCGCCTCGGAGGGAACCGCAAAGGTCGCCTTGCTCGACCATCCGATCGAGATGTCTTCGCGCCTTCGGATCAGGCGTTCCTCAATGATCCGCCCGCCTTGGATGATGCCGATGCGCAGTATCCGTACCTTTGCTGCGGTGCCAGGTGACTGGCCCGCCTGGGGTGTTCTCGCCGCTGTCTGGATCGCCATTGGCTGGTTCCCTCGGTAGTTAGTTCGATCAGAACGGTGCTTTCGTCACGCTGTCCAGGATCTTGGGCACAAACTCCTGTCTCAGCTCATTCCAATCGTAGTTTATGCCCGATTTCTGCAGTACGTAAAAGGCCTCCGGTTTCTGGATCTTGCCCTCGATGACGATCTCGCCCTCGATCCTGTAGATCTTCCTGCCACCAGTCCCCCGCTCTACCCTCACCTTGGTTGCTTCGCCACCCTCCGCCGGTGGCGCAGTGTCGGTCTTGGCGGGCGCGCTCTTGGCCGCTGCCTTCTTCTTGCCCAGGGCAAGAGCCGCGGGGGTCACGGCCATCAGCGGGCCCAAGACTGCGGAAAGCATGATCACGAGACACCGCGAGAGCAGTCTTCGCTTCATGGCCACTTCCTCGGGGCTGGGCTGGCTGGGGCCGCAGGCGGCACGGCGGCGGGAGCCACTGGGGCATAGCGGGGCGTCGGCGCAACGGGTGACGCTGGGACGGCAGGCTTCGGGGAAGCGGCGGGAAAAGCGGCGCTGGCCGGCACGGCTGCCCCGGGCGCAGGACCAGCCGCCTTGTTGGCATCGTCTGCCGCCTTCTTGGCCGCGCGTTGCCTGTCCCGCTCTTCCTGTTTCTTCTGCCGCTCGATGCGTTTCTGTTCCTTCTTGATCCCGTCCTGCGCCTCTTGGATGTAAGAGTCAGCTTCCGGGGCAACCGCCTGGCCCACGCTAGCCACCATCTGCTTGTACTGCTGCAAGTAGGCGATGGCAGCGTTGAACTTGGCGATGAGGTCCTGATTGGGCATCTTGTCGGCGTCGAGATAAAGGATGCCCAAGTTGAAGACGGCGTCCGCGTAGCGGGGGAAAAGCTGCAGGGCTTGCTGGTATTCGGCCATCGCCTTTTCGTACTCCTTCACCCCGCGATAGGCGCTTCCCAGGTTGAGATGCGCCTTGGCGAAGCTGGGTTGAAGTTGGGTCGCCCTTTCCAACACTGGAACGGCTTCCCGATAGTTCTTGGCCACCAGGTATTGGGCGCCCAGGTTGCTCCACAGCAGAGCGTTGTCAGGCCGCGCGCCAGTGGCTTTCTTCAGCATCTCGATGGCACCGGGCGTGTTTTCCTTGTCGATCTCCATGAACGCGAGCATCTGGTAGATCTCGGCCAGCTCGGCTTCCGAGGCTCCGGCATTCTTCATCATGTCGCCTAGGGTCTTGACCCACTCGTTCTTGCCCAGTTTGAAGTAGGCCTTGGCCATGATGAGCATGGCGGGCGTGTAGCGCTCGTTGCGGTTGAGTGCAGTCTTGGCCTTGTCCACCGCGCCTGAGAAATTCTGCGACCGATACAGCCGTGCGGCCGCCTCTACCTCGGCGGTCGGGATGACGGCGGGAGGTGGTTCGCGCCGCTTGCGGCCGCCAACCGCGGCCGGAGCCTCGCCCGCGGCCGGGGCAGCCAGCGCGTCGGCCGTGGCGGTCGAGACGGCAGACGCCGTGAAGAGGAAGATGAGCAGAGGCGCACGCAGGGTCATGGGTACTCGAGCCCAATGTGTTCATCTTTGACGAAGGGGAACTCGTCGGGCAGGTACTTCGACAGGTTCTCCCGCGCCTTCTTCACGTAGTCGTTGGTCACGCCCAAGCTGACCGCGCGTTCGAGCGTGGATTTCCACTGCTGTTTGGCCTCGTCCTCCACCGGGGTCACGTACTGGAAGATGGCGTCCTTGTACTCGGTCTCGGCCACGCCGCAAAGATTGGGATCCACCTTGCACGCCTTTTTGGAGAGTTTCTTCACTTCATCGGGCGGATTGTCGGCCGCCTTGATCAACTTCTGGGCAAACTCGTAGAAGATGTCACCGCGACGCAGGAACGAGGCCAGGGTCCAGTTGGCATCCTTGTAGTCCCAGATCCTGGCGTACTCGTCCTGCAGGTTCTTGGCCTCGGCGGTGAACGCGTCAAACACCCTGCGCACCTGGCTGGGTTCACTGGTAAAGCGCAGGGGCTTTGCCTGGAATTCCTTGAATTTCTCCTCAAGGATGAGGAAGTCAGCCTTGGCGGCGGCGGCGGCGGCGGCCGAGGCGGGCGGAAGCCGGCGCGCGATGAACTCGTCGCGCACCTGCTTGTAGGCAGCCATCGTGGCCCGCTTGTCGTGGCCCTGCTCGGCAATGGTGGCCAGTTTCAGATAGGCGGACACCACGTATTCGCCCGCGGCCGGCTGCTTGCCGTAGCGCCGAATCAGGTCGTGCAGGCAGCTTGTCTCTCTGGCGGTTTCCTTGTTCTTCTCCAGGGCGTTGCAGCCGAAGGAGAAGGCCTGGGCCGAGTCACCTGGCTTGTCGGCGATGTTGTCTGCATATTTGCGGTAGAGTTCGGCAGCGCGCGGGTACTGCTGGTCATTGTCGAGTAGTTGGGCCGCAATGCCCACCGCCTCCCTGCGGTGCTCGAAGTTGGCGAACCTGGGATCGGTCGCGATCCTGAGATAGCCGTTGACTGCCTTTTCGAACTCGAAAAAGCGGTACTGGTTGCGAGCCGCGTTCCACACCGCTTCCTTGGCCAGCGGATTGTCCGGGTAGTCGCTCGCCAGTCGCTCGTAGCACTTAGTGGCTTCGCCGTACTTGAAAATCTTTTCGTAGATGACGCAGGCGTTGTTCAGGTTGCTGGGCGCGTCCCGGTCCTTGGGATTGGCGGCGATCAGATCCATCAGGTCGAGCGCCAGACCTTCGTCGAGTTCGGTGCTGATCTTGCTACGCCCCTCGGGCTGCGCGCCCGGGCCTGCCGCCACCCTGCTCCCGCCCGCGGCCAAGGGCGCCGCAGCGCCGGTCACGATGGCGATGCCGCCCGCGAACTCGCGGCACTGAACCAGCTTCTCCTCGGTGCCCCTCTCCTCGTTCTTGATCGCGATGTCGAGGCGCTTCTTGATCACGGTCGACTTGACCGAGGCCTTGATCTCGGCGACTCGCACCAGATACGGCTTGGCCTGGGGCGACTTGCTGCAGGCCGATTGCGAGAATTTGTCGGTTACATCCAGCAGGCGACCCAGCGCGCAGTCCTTGGCCTCTTCGTTGTCGATGTCGAAGTCGATGAAGTAGGTAGTCAGGATGGCGTCGTAGGCCTTGAACCCGACCTCGGGCTTGCTGGCGCAGTAGGCATCGGCGATCTCACCCAGGCGTGCGCGCGCTTCGGGCCACTGGCGATGCTTGAGCATGAGCACCGCCGAGGCATAGCGCAAATCGGGCGTGCGGTCGTCGGGCAGATTGGCCACGTACCAGTCGAGCGCCGCCATGTACTTCTTGTAGATCTCGTGCATGGCCAGCGCCACGACTGGCGGCTTGGTGTTTTTCTCGTCGGGGATGGGCGGATCCTCGATGGTGCGGGCCGCCTTCATCCTGTCGATGATTTCTTCGTAGCCCTTGATGATCTGCAGGGCGGCGTCTTGCTGGTACTTGTTGTCCAGGTTCGAATCGCGCACGACGATGTAGGCTGGAATCGATTCGGCCACCTTGCCGCCGTAGTAGAGGGCATCGGCATAGAAGTAACTGAACTCGTAGGCGCGCTTCGACGTCGGGTAAGCCAGCAGATACTTCTCGTACAGCTCGGAAGCCGTGCGGTAGGTCTGCAGGCATTCCTCCAGCTTGCTCGAATCGCTCTTGTCCTGCTGCCACTTGGCCTTGCACGCCTGGGCCGCGGCGTGCACGGTGGTCGCGGCCGAAAGCAGCGCGTCCTCGGCAAGTTGCGCCGCCACCGCCAGCGCCTCCGGCTTGTCCCGGTTGGCCTTGTACCAATCGCTGCCCTTGCTGTAGCTCCGTCCCAAGACCTCGCGCTCCTTGGCCGCAGCGACGAGGTTGCGGCTACGCTCGTAGGCCTTGACGATCTTCTCTTGCAGGGTGGGGGCCTCGGCGAAATAGGGCCATTTCTGCAGGATGACTTTGTACACGGCGATGGCGTCGTCGTACTTGGTCATGTCGAAGTACATGTCGCCCAAGCGCTGGAACACCTCTTTGACGTGCGGCTCATTCTCGCGCCCCCGGTAGAAGGCTTGCACCCGCTCCAGCCCGGTCTCCTTGTCGGGCAGGGTGTCGCCGTCCCAGTCTGGCTCCGAGAAGCTGATGCCCAGGTACTGGACAGCCTCGGGACGCAGGTCCGAACCGAATTTGTCGCCGCTGGCCTTCTTGCCGTCGGCCCACTTGACCAGATTGTCGAACTCGCGGATGGCCTCGGGAAAGCGGTTGTCGCGGTAGTACGACCAGGCCAACTTGTAGATGGCCTTGTCGTAGTAGGCCGAGTCCTTGAAAGCCAACACCCGGCTGTAGGCCGATATCGCCAGCGCCAGCTCGCCTGCATCGAAGTGCATTTCACCCACGCGGGTCCAGGTTTCCGCGAGGAACTTGGAATCCTTCTTGATGGGGGTGCAATCCTGGTAGGTATCAGCCAGCGGGCCCTTGTTCATGCCGGTGGACTTGGCCGCGGGGGCCGGCGGATCGAGCGGCCGGTAGCGGTTGCTACACACCAGGGCGAGTAGAGCCTGCTTGCCTTCCGGCTCTTGCCCCATCTCACCCAGGCAGAAGCCGAGCAGGTAGTAGGTGGCGTCGAGCAGCCGGTAGTTGGGGAACTCCACCAGCAGGCGGCGGTACATGTTCACTGTGGCGACATAGTCCGGCTTGGGCGATGGCGTGGTGGGCGGATTGTCTGAATCGAGCGCCTTCTGGTAGGCCTCCTGGGCCACCAAGAAGTCGTCCGCGGCTTTCTCATAGTAGAGTTCGGCCAGGCGGAACATCACATCGGGCGTCCACTTGCGATCCGCGGGGTACCTGCGCAGGAAACCCTCGAGCACAGCGATGGCGTCGATGCGCCGCTGCTTCTCTTCCTTTTCATTGCCGGCAATCTGCGGCTCGTACTTGGCCCGGATGGCGTTCATCTTGTCGGCGTAGGTGCGTTTGATAATGCCGTTGGCCGCAGTCCGATAGCCCTTGACCTCGTCGGCGAAGCGGGTCATGTCCTGCGCCAGCTCGTCGAGGACCTTCGGGTCGGGCAACCCCGCCGGTCGCGCGGGAGCGTGAGATTTGCCCGCGGCCCAGGTGCCGCCGGAAAGCAGGACCAGTGCGAGCAAGATCGCAGCGCCCACAAGGCGCGACGCGTGGGGAGCCCGCCGGCTTTGCCGGCGGCGTACCATCGCGGGGGGGATTGGCGAGGCCGAGCGCGAGGGCGCGAGCGTAGCGAGCGGGTGTGGTGGAGAAGGTGCAGGTCCCGAAGTCCCCGAAGGGGGAAGCGAGCGGGGTGGGGGTGGGCGTGGGGGGCCGAAGGGCAGAGCGACCCCTCCCAGGGTCCCCATTACAAAGTCGCCCCTCACTTCTCTTCCTCCAGCAAGGAGTGGAAGTCGTCCTCGACAGCCTTGAGTTCCAGCTTCTGCTGGTTGATCAGCTTGGAAACCGCGCTGGTCCTCTCGTCCTTGAGCCCCCAGGCCACGTCGACCAGACCAACGTCGGACTGGACCACCAGGTCGTAGAAACGATCCGCCACCTTGCTCAGCATGGCGTAGGCCAAACCGCCACCCAAGCTCTGCGACTCGCTGAGGATGCCCGCTAGCTTGGCCTTGGCAGCCTCCAGCTCGCTCCTGTCATCAGTGAGTTTGCGCTTCAGTTCAGCCAGGCGCTTCTGCGCCGCTGCGTCCACCCGGCCGTCGACCTCAGCCAGTTTCGCCTGCACGCCGTCGGCCCGGGCCAGGATGTTGGCAATGGCGTCAAAGGACGCTTGATCGCTCGGGGAGAGCCGAATACGCGCCCCCTGGAAGACATCGCGCTCGCGCTTCATCACCCCGATGAGCAGCGCGATGGCGTTGCGATCGCTGTCGCCCGTGGCCGCCGCGACTGTGGCCTCACGCGTCGCCTCGGCAATCTCGTTGCGCACACGTTCGTTCGCCTCGCGCAGCTCGGCGATCACTTGTCGCAGGCTGGCCACCGGCTGGATCAGATCCTCGGGCTTGATCTTTTGGTCGGACCGGGACCGGATGAAGTATTGCTCGATGGCCACCAGCTCGGCCTCCATCCCCTGAATCTCCACGTTGAACTCGGAGGCGCGCGCGTCGAGCCGTTGCAGATCGGTGCGGGCTTGCTTCTCCCTGTTCTTGAGTTTGTCTGCCGACTGCGGCAGATCCTTGAGCTCCGCCTCGAGCGCCGCGCGTTCCTTGCCCACCTGATCGAGGCGCGCCTTTTCTTCGGCCGTCAGCTTGTCCCAAATCAGGGACTGCATCTGGCCTACGAACCGCTCGCGCATGCTCACTAGTTGATTCAACACCTCGCTCGAGCTGGTGCGGGCCTGGGCCAGATCGGGAAAGATGCCGACCTGGAGTTGCCCCCCCACCGCCAGTTCCAGACGGTTCAGGGCTTCGCGCGACTCATTGATTCCGCGCTGCAGATCACCCACGTCCTCGGTGAGTGCCAGCACGCGGGCGACGTCGGGCTCGGCCTCGACCCACTTGACCGCCTTGACCGGCACGAAAACTGCGATGTCGAACTTCTCCAGACCCTTTCCCATCAGGGTATCGAAGTACTTGGGGTTAGCTTGCGCTTTCTTCTGCGTCTCCTTGAGCTGCAGTTGGATGGGCTCGAACTGGTCGCGTGCCTGCAAGAAGACGTCGTTGGCCAGCGCGAAGTCCGCCATGCGAACGTGCAGGTTGCCCATGAGCAGGCGCAACTCCGGCGCCTGGGGGCTGTCCGGGTTCTGCAGGAGCATCAGGTCGAGCGCCCGGTAGGCAGCCTTGTAGTCCTTGGCCTTGATGGCGGTCCACGCCAGCTCGTTCATGGCGTCTTCGAAGTACTTGGACTGACGGGCAATGCTGGTGTATGCCTCACGTGCCTTCTCGAACTCACCCCGTTCGTAGAACAGGCGTCCCAGGGCCAAGCGGGCCAGATCCTGAGTCTCCTTGTCCGCGTCGGAGTTGGGCTGGCTGCGCACGACGGTATCGAATGCGACGAGCCCCGCCGCCAGATCGCCTTTCTTCACCCGGATGGTCGCCACGAAATAGCGCGCCCGCAGATAGTAGGGATTGCTTATCGGCAGGGACTCGAAAGTGGCCAGGGCCTCGTCGAGGCGATCGCGGAAGTAGGCGGACTTGCCACGCACGTAGGGCACCGAAGGCTGTAACGAAGCGAGCGAAACGTTCTGCAGGCGCGCCAGATAGTCGTCGACCTCGTCCAGGTCGCCGGTGCGCAGGGCGATCTCGATCAGCCGCCCGAGCGCGTTCTGTTCCTGGCCGGACCCGGTGCGCTTCTGGATGGCCTGCCGAAAATAGCTTCGGGCCGAGTTCAGATCCTTGTCCTGAAAGAGAGACTCACCCAGCAGAAAGATGGCGTCGTCGTAGGCGTGCGAATTGGGATACTTGTCGACCACGTCAAGCAGCAGCGTGGCGGCCTCGCGGTAGTTCTTCAGATTGAACAGCAACTCCGCGTCCAGCACCCGCCGGTCGGCCAGGGTCAAGTCCACCGCGGGTGTGTCCTGGAATCCCGACGACAGAACCCGCACCCGCTCTTCCAGGTCCACCAGCCGACCATTCGCCTCCTCTACCTCGCCAGCGTGGGCGCGCGACGCCACGAGCGCGAGAGGCAGGAGGGCAGCCCAAAGGGCTGGATACGGCCGGCGCGAGACGCTGACGTGCCATCGAAAATGCCGCATCCGAGGGTTCTCCAGGAACGTTGGCTCTACTTCTGGGCAGCCGAGAGACCGCCGACTTCCGGGGCGATCAAGTTGACCCGGAAATCCACCGCAGGCTTGTCCTCCATGTTGGTGGCCATGCCGCCCTTCTCGTAGCCCACCACGAGGACCACGGTGGCCTTGTTGTCGGCGGCCACGAAGGTGTGGCTGGAGCTGGCCTTGAACTTGTAGCCCTTGAGGTAGCTGAACACGCCGAAGCCATAGCCCTGGTAAACGAACTGCACCGACAAGGTGTGGCTTCCGGGCTGGATGGCCCCGTTATAGATGTCGAACTCAGCCATTTCGGAAAGGCGCCCGGTATCATCAGCCTTGTTGAAAATCTGGACGCCGTCCAAAGCATAGACCGCCTTGATTAGGCGGAACGATGCGCCCATCTCATTCTTGTGCTTGATTACACAGCGGGAGGCCCCGATGACGCCGCCCAGAACCGTCTCCTTGAGCAGGTTGAGGCGCGCGCGGGTGCGGAAGACTTGCTCCTTGAGATCGTTGACGTTCCGCTCAAGGGCACGCAGCCTGACCGTGTAGGCCCCGCCATCGGCAGCAGCGGCCGTGGCAGGCGCAGGGTTTTCCGGCGGCGCCCCGGTTGGCGATGGCGCCGTGGCTGGAGCCTCACGTGGCGCCGCTGCGCTGGTGGTGTCGGCCCGGGCGGGACGTGCCCAGCCGGCAGCAGCGGCGAACAGAAACACAAGAACCCCCCAAGTTCGTGGACTTGTCATTTCATAGCTCCTTATGAGCCTCTCGAATCTCGCAGTACAACACCCTCGCTCCCCGCGTTCGTGGCGGGGAGTATCCTTCTATAGCAGGCGGCTTCAAGCCTCGTCAAAAGGTACATGCCATTCGCAGAGTTGTGGAGTGTGGGCTGTCCAATTGCGGGCGGATCTTATCAGATAGTGGGGTCGCCCGCGATGCCGCGACGCGATGGCTAGTACCGCCTCTCGAAAGTTCGTAGCTGGTCGAGCGGCCGGGTTGACGGCGGCGGTGCCGGTGGCCGGAACCGGATCCGGCGGCCGGTCCCGGATCCGGCTACCGGAAACTGCATCCAGCTACGAATTTGCGAGAATCAGTACTAGCCTGCTGGCTCACCCCTGATGGCGAGCTCGGCGGCTCTTGCCTGTTCGAGCGCGCTCCACGCGGCCGCCAGCAGGCCGGCCATCCCCTCTCCCGTGGCGGCACTGACCCCCAGCAGGTGCAGGCCCCGACGGGCGAACAGGAGCTTCAAGGCAGGGAACTTCTTGCGCGTCGCAGGCAGGTCCAGCTTGTTGAGGACCACCACTTCAGTGCGACCGGCCAGCGCTGGGTCGTGCAAGGCCAGCTCGCGTCGCAGAATCTGGTAATCGCGCAGCGGGGTGCGGCCGGGGATTGGGCTCAGCTCAAGCAGGTGAACCAGGACGCGCGTACGCTCCAGGTGCCGCAAAAACCGATGTCCGAGGCCGGCTCCCTCATGTGCACCCTCGATCAATCCGGGCACGTCCGCGACCACGAACGATCGATCGTCTGAGAGCCGGACCATGCCCAGGTGCGGAATCAGCGTGGTAAATGGGTAATCCGCAATCTTGGGACGCGCGGCCGATATACGCGCGATGAGGGAGGACTTCCCCACGTTGGGAAAGCCCACCAAGCCCACGTCAGCGAGCAGCTTCAGCTCCAGCCGAATCACGCGCTCCTCGCCTGGTTGCCCCGGCTCGGCCCGCCTGGGCGCGCGATCCGTCGATGTTGCAAAATGGATGTTGCCGCGCCCGCCTTTGCCACCCGAGGCCACCACGAAGCGCTGGCCCTCTGTGCGCAAGTCCGCCAGCAACTCGCCGCTGACGTCGTCGTAGACCTCGGTTCCAGTGGGGACCCGCAGCAGAGTGTCCGGCCCCCCGCGGCCGTACTTGTCCTTGCTGCCGCCGCGTTCGCCGGCCGGCGCTCGATAGTCGTGGCGGTAACGGAAGTCGAGCAGGGTCGACAGGCCTTCGTCAGCCAGCAGGATCACGCTGCCGCCATCGCCGCCGTCCCCGCCCGCGGGACCGCCCTTGGGAACAAACTTCTCGCGCCGAAACGCAACCGCGCCGTCGCCGCCATCACCCCCGCGCACGCTGATCCGTGCCTGGTCGACAAATGCGGTCACGGGAACCCTCCCGGCTCTGGAGCACCGAACGGCTTGCCGGACCTGGACTTGCGGCTACGCTGCCTCGATGCTGACTAGCTTGCGGTTGCCTGACTGGCGGTACTTCACCGTGCCAGTCTTTAGGGCGAACAAGGTGAAGTCATTGCCCATGCCAACGTTGCGGCCGGGGTGGAACACGGTCCCCACCTGCCGGACTAGGATGTTGCCCGCCAGCACGACTTCGCCGGCGTATCGCTTGACCCCGCGACGCTGCGATTGCGAATCGCGGCCATTGCGGGAGCTGCCCTGCCCTTTCTTGTGTGCCATGACTGCCTACGCTCCTGCCTTGATGGCCGTGATCTTGAGCGCCGTGAAGGGCTGGCGGTGGCCGGCCTTGCGCCGATACGACTTGCGCCGCTTGTACTTGAAGACAACGATCTTCTTGCCCCGGCCCTGCTCCACCACCTCGGCCTCGACCTTGATGCCAGTGACCTCGGGCTTGCCGACCTGCACGTTGCCGCCATCGTCAGCGAACAAGAGGGGCACGAAAGACAACTTCTCCCCCGGGGAGGCAGACAGCTTCTCCACGCGCAGGGTTTCCCCCTCAGCTACCCGGTACTGTTTTCCTCCGGTCTGGATCACGGCGTACATGTTTCAAGCTCCCGAGCGAGGCGCGTAATCTAGAGGAGTTTCCCGGGCTGTCAAGGGCGTGTCGCTTTGACTTGTGGAGGTCAACTCCCCCGGCCCGTGCGGATGCTGACCGACCGCGCGTGGCCAACCAGCCCTTCGACCTCGGCCAACGCCACGATGTCGTCTCCCTGTCGCGCAAGAGCGTCAGCGTCATATTCAATGAAGGACGTGCGTTTGGTGAAGTCGGCCACTCCGAGAGGCGACGCGTAGCGCGCGCTGCCGCCCGTGGGCAGGACGTGGCTTGGCCCCGCGAAGTAGTCGCCTACCGCCTCGCAGGCATGCTCGCCCACGAAGACCGCACCTGCGGCGGTTACCTGGTCGGCTAGTGCCGCTGCGTTGGCCAGGGCGAGACCCGCGTGTTCAGGTGCCAGCCGATTGACCAGAGCGATGGCCGCAGCCGCATCCTCGACCACGAAGGCTACACCCTGATTGGCCACCGCCTTGCTCGCGATCTCTCGCCGAGGGAGCGTGGCCAACTGGCGGTCCACTTCCGTCGCCACGGCCTCGGCCACCGCGCGCCCCACCGCCACCAGAATAGGAACCGCCAGAGTGTCGTGCTCGGCCTGCGCGAGCAGATCTGCGGCCACCCAGGATGGCTTCGCGCTGGCATCAGCCGCGATCACTACCTCGGTGGGGCCCGCGATCATGTCGATGCCGACGTCGCCGTAGACTAGGCGCTTGGCTGCGGTCACATAGGCATTCCCGGGCCCGGCAATCTTGTCGACGCGCGGAACCGTCTCGGTGCCGTAGGCCAGGGCGGCGATCGCCTGCGCTCCACCCACGAGAAAAACCCGGTCCACATCGGCCTCCAGCGCCGCCGCCAAGGTCTCGGGCGACGGACCCGGCGTGGTCATGATGATGGTGCGCACACCGGCCACCTTGGCCGGGATCGCGGTCATCAACACGGTCGAGGCCAGGCAGGCGGTGCCGCCGGGAATGTAGAGCCCCACACGCTCAAGCGGCGTCACGCGGCAGCGCAGGCGAACTCCGGGCTCAGTCAGTTCATACGCACACGGCTGCTCAAGCTGGTGATAGGAGCGAATGCGCGTGGCCGCATTGGCCAGCGCCCGTCTGACCTGCACACTGGCCCGGCCGGCCTGTTCCACCCAATCCGGGCGCCGTAGTTCGATGGCTGCCAGTTGGCGACGTTCGAACCGCTCGGTGAATTCGCGCAAGGCTCTGTCGCCCTGCTGCCGAACCTTGCTCACGATCTCCGCAACCCGGGTCTCGACCTCCTTCGGCAGGGTCGTCCCTCGGCCAACCAGGCCCGATAGCCTCGCCTCGTAGTCGGGATCGTGCGGGCTCAGAATGCGCAGCATAGGCTCAAGCCTAGCAGAGCAAGCACACCGTGAGGCCACAAGAGATTGTCAGTGTCCCGCTGGCCTGCGCGGGCCTGCCCTCCGCTGGGCCTACTTGGCCTTGGCGGCGCGGCGCTGGGCGCGGTACTTCTTGATCAGCACTTTGGACACGTCCTTGTGCTTGGAGCAAACCATGCCAAAGACCGGCGCGGCCAGACCCGTGCAACCCGGCACCGGGCAGAGCTGCTTGGGGCGACGCTTGACAGGCGCGGAAGCAGCGGCCGCCGGGACCAGGTAGCTCGCCTTTGCTGGACGGCCGCGGCGGCGGGGAGCCGTCAGGGCGGAGCCTGCGCCGAGCGCGGCTGACACAGCCGCCTGCACGCGACGGGCGGCTGCCGCCTCAACCGTGGCTACGATTTGCTTCACGAAACTGTCGACCAAGAACTGAATGTTGTTGTCCATTGTTTTGTGTCTTCCTAAACAGATTGCGCGGGATAATGCCCGTTCAGCGGGAAAAGTAAAGCGCGTTTTCGCAATTTGAAAGTTCTTGTTCCCCAAAGTCGCTATTTCCGCGCCCCCTTGCAAGACCCTTGACGCCAAATGACATGTTGGCCATCATCTCATCCCATGCCGAGGTCAGAGCCTGTCGTTCAGGCGGAATTCCTGTCGTTGCTAAAGACCGGCGACGTGCGCGCGCTGTTCGCACGCTACTCGGATATTCTCCTGGCCATCCTAGTGGCAGTGATTGTGGGGATGATGATCGTTCCACTGCCCCCCTTTGTGCTGGATCTGTTTGTCACACTGAACATCGCTGCTGCGGTCAGCCTGTTGCTCATCGCGATCTACGTGAGCGAGGCGCTGCGCATCGCCACCTTTCCCTCGCTGCTGCTGATTACCACCCTGTTTCGTCTGGCCATCGAGGTGTCGGCCACTCGACTGATTCTACTGAAAGCCAATGCTGGGCAGGTTATTCACGCCTTCGGGAATTTCGTGGTGGCCGGCAACTTGGTAGTGGGAGCGGTGGTCTTCCTGATTATCACCATGATCCAGTTCATCGTGATTTCGAAGGGTTCCGAACGGGTTGCGGAAGTGGGGGCCCGTTTCACCCTGGACGCCATGCCCGGCAAACAGATGTCCATTGACGCCGAATTGCGCGGCGGCCACATCGATCCCGCGGAGGCCCGTCGGCGACGCATTCTGCTGGCGCGCGAGTCCCAGTTCTTTGGGTCCATGGACGGCGCCATGAAATTCGTCAAGGGTGACGCGATTGCGGGAATAATCGTGCTTCTCACCAACATTGTGGGTGGCCTGGTTATTGGAATCGTCCAAAAGGGAATGGACCCTGGCACGGCGGCCAAGACCTACACCCTTCTCACCATCGGCGCGGGGCTGGTGTCGCAAATCCCCGCCCTGGTCATTTCGACGGCAGCCGGAATTATCGTTACCCGCGTTTCTTCGGAAGAGGATGGCGGTCATCTCGGCCAGGACATCGGCCGGCAGATTCTCGCCCAGCCCAAGGCGCTGGCCATCGCGGCCGCGCTGCTCGGGCTTTTGGCCATTGTGCCCGGATTGCCCACGGCGCCTTTTGCTGTGCTGGCTGCCCTGCTCGGCTTGGTCGCCTACCGAATCATTCTATCGGATCGTTTGGCCGCCCGAAGGGCCGGTGTGACCAGTATTTCAACGGCGGCTGGGGAATTGCGCGGCGATAGCTCGTTGCCCCTGTTGCTGCCCGTCGCGATCGATCTTTCGAGCGTGCTCTCGCAATCGTGTTTGTCGCCAGGGGGTTCGGATCGAATGGAGCGCGAGCTATTGCCGGCCGCCCGCGAGCGTTTCTTCTCCGAGACCGGCATTCCCCTGCCCGCCATTTCCCTGCGACCCAACGTCGCGGGCCTGGCCGCCGGGGCCTATGTGCTGCGCCTGCAGGAGGTGCCAATGGCCCGGGGCGAAGTCGTGCCGGGTGGCGGCCTCGCGCTCGACACAGTCGATCGCCTGCGCGCGATGGGCATCGCTGCCCAGCCAGCGGTGCATCCCGAGGGCCGCCCGGCTGCGTGGATTCCGGCGGGTGAGTTGGGTGCGGCTCGCCTGCGGGGCGTGCCCACCCTGGCGCCCGAAGAGGTGATTGTCCTCCACCTGCTGCAGGTTCTGCGTCGCTATGGCCACGAATTCGTCGGCATCCAGGAGACTCAGTCGCTGCTCGACCAGCTTGAGCGCACGCACCCCGCGCTGGTGCGCGAGGTGGTGCCCAAGGTCGTCTCGCCTACCCTGCTGACCGAGATCCTGCGCCGTCTGGCTGCAGAGGGTATCTCGCTGCGCAGCTTGCGTGAGATCCTGGGCGCACTGGCCGAACGCACGCCGGTCGATTCCGACCCCGTCACTCTTGCCGAACATGTGCGCGCGGCCTTGCGACGACAGATCACCTTCGCCCACGCGGGCGGCTCCCACGTCCTCGGGGTGTACTTCCTGGACCCGATGATCGAGGACACCGTGCGCGAGGCAATTCAGCGCACCGCGAGCGGCAGCACCCTCGCACTTGAGCCCGAGCTTGCTTCCGACATCGTCAAGGCCGCGGGCCGCGCGGTCGCTGACACCGCGGCGCCGGTGATCGTGACCGCCGCCGACATCCGCTGCCACGTGCGCCATCTGCTCGAGATCGAGCATCCCAAGATCGCCGTGCTCTCGTATCCGGAGATTGAGCCCGACGTGAAACTGCAATCCCTCGGCCGGATCACGGTATCGACGAGTTAGTTAGCTTCCGGCTATCCAAGCTAGCCGTCAACCGGCAGGTCTTTGTGGGTATAGTGGCGCCCGCCGGGGCCGTAGTCGGTCGTCGCTTGGCCGTGGCCGTAGAGCAACCAGCGATAGGTGAGCAGGCCCTCCACACCGACCGGGCCGCGCGCGTGCAGTTTCTCGGTGGAGATGCCGACCTCGGCGCCGAGCCCGAAGCGGTAGCCGTCGGAGAAGCGGTTGCTGGCATTGTGAAACACGCAGGCTGCGTCGACCTCGGCCAGGAAGCGGGTGGCGGCCACCGGGTCCTGGGTCACAATGACGTCGGTGTGACGCGAGCCATGGCGGGCAATATGGGCCAGCGCTTGCTCCAGGCCCGCTACTTGCCGAATCGAGAGGATGAGTGCGCCGTATTCCGCGTCCCAGTCTGCCCCGGTGGCGGCGTTCATTTGGGGGTGGCGCTTGCGCGTTTCTTTGCAGCCGCGCAACTCCACGCCCTGAGCGAGAAGCGCGGAGACGCAACTGTCCAGCGCCGCGGTAGCCTCTGGATCCCATAGGAGCGTTTCGACGGCATTGCACGCGGCCGGGTAACTGCACTTGGCATCCACCACCAGACGCGCGGCCATAGCCGCATCCGCGGCCGCGTGCAGGTACATGTGACAGATGCCGTCGGCGTGGGCCATCACCGGGATGCGGGTGTGGCTGCGCACATGCCGAATGAAAGACGATGAACCCCGCGCAATCATGAGTTCGACCAGATCGTCCATGCCCAAGAGCGCATCCACTTCCGCCCGATCTTCCAGCAGAACCATCGCGCGGGTGTCGATGCCATGAGCGGAAAGAACCTCATGGGCCACGGCACAGAGGGCGCGGTTGCTGGCACTGGCCTCGTGGCCCCCTTTGAGCGCCACCGCGTTGCCGCTCTTCCAGGCCAGGCTGGTGATCTGCACAAGCGCATCGGGGCGCGCCTCAAACACCACGCCGAGCACCCCGAGGGGACAGCTCACGCGTTTGAGAATGAGCCCGTGGTCGAGCGCCCGGTGGGTCAAGGTGCGGCCGACCAACTCTGGCATGTCCGCGAGCTGCCTGATGCCGTCGATGGTGGTGTCGAGCTTCTTGTCATCCAGGAGCAAGCGCTTGACCAGAGACGAGCCGAGGCGACCGGCGGCTTCCTCTTCGCGCGCCCTGGCCATGTCCAGGGCGTTCGCATCGAGCACGGCTTTGCGCGCCTCAGGTCGTGCAAAAGCCTCGGCAAGATCGGCCAGCAGGCGGCTGCGTTCGGGTCCGTTCAACGCCGCCAGCCGTCGGGCCGCTGCACGCGCCGCAATTAGGCTTTCTCGCAAGTCCATGACAGGGACTCAATACTACTTGGATTTGGCCTGGCTGCCAGAGACAGCGTGCGCATTCTGACCTCCTTCCCGGTCGCCGGCCCTGCCTGGCTGCCAACGCCCTCAGACCGCGCCCATCACCAGATTGTCGCGGGTGATGAGTGCGTCGTAGCCGCGGTACCCGAGGATGGTGTCGATCTCGTCGCTGTGCCGGCCCGCCAGCTTGCGGCAAGCGTCGGCGTCGTAGTTGACCAAGCCGCGGCCATGTACCCGGCCGCTGCCGTCGCGGATCTCCACCAGTTCGCCCTTGTCGAAACCGCCCTCCACCGCGACTACCCCGATCGGCAGAAGCGACGCCTTGCGCTCCAGCAGCGCCCGCAGCGCGCCGTCGTTGATCACCAGCGCACCCTGCTTTCGACCCGAAACCGCGATGTGGCGCCGGCGCGCAGGACGCCACTCCACCGGCGGAATCAGCGTGCCCACGTCGTCGCCGGCCAGAATCTTGGCGAGCACATCCGGCATGCCTCCGTTGGCAATGACCACCGCCGTGCCCTCGGCAGTGGCCAGCCGGGCCGCTTCCAGCTTGCTGCCCATGCCGCCGGTTCCGCCGCTGGACGCACCCGTGGCACGGACAAGGGCTTGCTCGTCGACGGAAGCCAGCTCGGCCACACGCTGGGCATTGGGATCGAGCGCTGGATTTGCCGTGAAGAGCCCGTCCACGTTGCTCAGCATGACCAGCAGGTCCGCATCCAGCGCCACGGCCACGTGCGCCGACAGGCCGTCGTTGTCGCCGAAGACCGGCTGAGAGGCCTGCTCACCCTCACGACGCCGGTGCTCGACCAACTCGCGCACGCTGACACTGTCGTTTTCGTTGAGAACTGGAATGGTTCCCAGTTCCAGCAGCCGCATCAGGGTGGTGCGCAAGCAAAGTGCGCGGTCCCGATCAGCTAGATCTTCGTGGGTGAGAAGCACCTGGGCCGCAACCACGCCGAAGCCGGCAAAGGCTTTGGTGTAAAGGCCCATGAGATGGCCCTGCCCCACGGCCGCACAGGCCTGGCGCAGGCCGAGCGAACGCGGTCGCTGCCGGAGGCCGAGCAAGCGCATTCCCATGCCCACGGCGCCGCTTGACACCAGCACCACGTCGCGGCCGGCCCGTCGCTGCCGCGCCAGAGCATCGACCAGACTCATCACGCGTTCGCTAGCGACATCCCCATCGTCCCGGATGACGACATGGGTCCCCAGCTTGACCACCAGACGGTGGGTTTCGGCGAGGGCGGCGCGGCTGCTGGACAGGTTGGGGCTCATGCGGACGGTCTGACTTTACCTTGGCCCTGGTTCGTGTGGTAATGCGGCTGTGAGCATCCTAGAAGGAAACAAGATCCTGACCCTGATTGGCGCCGGCACCATGGGCGAGGCCATCCTGCGCGGGATTCTTCGCGCGGGCAAGCTGGGCCCCTCTCAAGTGCTTGCGTCCGACCTGCGTGCCGACGCACTGGCTGACCTGGCCAAGCGCCATGGCATCCGCACCACGACTGAAAACTTTGAGGCGGCTCGCGCCGGCACGGTGGCCCTGGTTTGCGTGAAGCCGCACCAAGTGGGCGCCGTGCTCAACACCGATGCGATGCGGGAAGCTTTGAGCGGTAAGGTGGTCATCAGTATCGCAGCCGGGGTGCGCCTGCAGCAGCTCGCCCACTGGCTCCCGGCCAGCGCCCTCATTCGCGCCATGCCGAATACCCCCGCCCTCATCGGCGAGGGCATGACCGCTCTTTCGCGCGGCAAGGGCACCAACGACGCGGCCATGGCCTTTGCCCTGGACTTGTTCGCAAGCGTGGGTCGCGCCACGGAAATCGACGAGACCCAAATGGACGTCGTGACAGCGCTTTCGGGCAGCGGTCCGGCCTTTGCTTTTCTGGTGCTGGAATCGCTGGCTGATGGCGCGGTCAAGATGGGCCTGCGCCGCGATCTCGCTGTCACCATGGCAGCTCAGGTGCTGCAAGGCTCGGCACGTATGGTGCTGCAGACCGGCACGCATCCGGCGGTGTTGAAGGACCAAGTGACGACGCCAGGTGGCTGTACCATCGCGGGCCTTTCGAAGATGGAAGAAGGCCGTATCCGTCACGCACTGGCCAGCGGCGTCGAGGAAGCGACGCGCGCAGCGAGCAAGTTGGGGCAAGGCTAGCGATGCTGGTGCTCGGCTTGGCCAGCCGGCCTCGGCGCCGTGGTAAGCGACAGAGTCGCTCGTCGTGATTGAAGAATAGAGCCACAGATGGTCCCTTGGCGAATCCAACGGATGTACCCTGAGCCAGGGACAAGTGTTGCAGGTGATTGTCCCTCTGTTGGCTACCCGAGATTCGCGTACTTCATGAGAAACCCGCACACTTGGTCCACTGTCATCCTTCCTGTCGACAATGCGAGGCTTCTGGCAAGCGCGGGGCTGAAGGTCGCAACATCGGTTCGTTCGATCTTGTTCCAGATCTGGCAGAAGTTCTTTGCGGGGTTCGTCAGGTATCCGACGATTCTGTCGAGCGTCTCCTGCTGGAACGGCAGTCTTGTTGCGGCTT
>Ga0182027_10004088_pt1 | contig 22786 bp, 16 predicted proteins | sample 712E1DmetaG_FD_121300 | JGI IMG/M metagenome (GOLD analysis project Ga0182027, IMG submission 121300) | Permafrost microbial communities from Stordalen Mire, Sweden - 712E1D metaG (Illumina Assembly) | ecosystem: Environmental > Terrestrial > Soil > Wetlands > Permafrost | place: Sweden... | reverse complement strand
ATAAAATAAAAAAAATGCTCCCCTTTTTTATAAAGGGGAGCTCCGCCGGAGGCGGTGAGGGGTTCTAAAAATGCTATTGATTTCAACATAATTTGATATCTTTCATTTCATGTCATTGGCAGTAACCCATAAAGGGCATTGCCTTTATGCATTAATTCGGTGACCTTAATATCATTGAACGTCAAAAAGAAAAATATGCTCCCCTTTTTTTCAAAACTTGTCCCGCTTGCGGGAGGGGCTGTTAAATAAGCTTAGATATTTATTGTTAACTTGCCTACACATCAGTCAGGCTTGACAGCATTGCCCCAAGCGGGGCAGCCTTCGGCGGATTAAAATTCTCGATCACAGTTGGATTAGTAACAAGTGTGGATGCTAACATTTTATATATTAATTTATTTCAGAAGGAATGTTAACTATAAACGTTGATCCTTTATCGATTTCTGATTTAACGTTTATATTTCCTTTAAGCAATTCAACGGCATTTTTAACTATTGAAAGACCCAATCCCGTTCCTCTAATAGAAACCGCGTTTGTTGCCCTATGGAATGATTCAAATAATTCAGGTAATTCTTTTTCAGGAATGCCGATTCCTTCATCTTTAATTAAGAATTGAATATTATTATCATGAAAACTTACATTAAACTCAATTTTTCCGCCATTTGGTGAATATTTAAATGCATTTGAGATCAGGTTTTGAAGAATAACAATTATCTGATTTGGGTCCAGAGTGAATTTTTTCTCTTCAGATAAATAGTTAAAAGCAAATTCATGTTTATCGCTTTTATTAACAGGCAATTCTTCAATTATTCTTTGACACAAAAAATGCAAGTCTACCGGTTGAGGATTTAACTTTATTTTACCTACATCCGCACGGCTTAAAGTTAAAACATCATCCATTAGCTGTGTTAAAAATTCTACTGAATTTTTAATCCTATCCAGGTGTTGTGCGAATTTCTCTTCCGTCCAGGTTTTACTATATCTTTGAATCATTTCAGCGGAAGATAAAACAGCAGCTAAAGGAGTTCTGAATTCATGAGATGCAGTTGAAATGAATCTGCTTTTAAGTTTACTAAGTTCTTTTTCTTTTTCCAATGATTCTTGAAGAAGCCTTTCAGTTTCCATTTTCTTTTCAATTTCAATGCTCAGTTCTTTGTTAATTATATCAATTTCTTCGGTTCTTGATTCGACTAATTCTTCAAGATGGTTTTTATATAACTCAAGTTCTTTGTCTGTTTTTTTACGTTCGGTAATATCAGAAACAATAACAATCGAAAAGAGCTGATTATGAAACAAAAACGGGGCGGCTATTACTTCAGCATCTATAATGGTGCCGTCGATTTTAATAAATTTTTCTTCAAGTCTAGGAACAATTTTGCCTTCAGCCTGTTCTTTTATTCTTTTTATTACCATTTCCTTTGATTCCTCTGCAACAAATTCCATTACATTTTTATCCAGCAGTTCTTCGGGGGAGGAAAAGCCGAATAATGCAGAGGCCGCGGGATTTGCAAAAATAATTTTACCTTCTGAATGGACTGCAATTGCTTCCGGGGATAATTTAAACAAAAGTCTGTAACGCTCTTCACTTATGGAAAGATCTTCCTGAATCTTTTTTCTTTCCGTAATATCCTGAATTACACCAAACATAATTCCGTTTTCCTTGTCATAATCGGCATGCGTATAAACATCAACTATTTCCCCGGTAGCAATATTTTTTATCTTAAACTCTTCGTCATAGGAATTTTCTTTTTCAACCATAATACGCATTGCATTATCTAGTTTATCCCTGTATTCGGGAAGAGCAGCTTTTTGTATTTCATTTAATGTCCAACTGGATCCGGCAAGACCATAAATTTTCCGGGCGCCATCGGAAGCAATTACAATTCCTGAATTAAGATTTATTTCAAAATATCCGAACTTTGAAACAAATTCCGCTTTTTGAAGTCTCGCTTCGCTTTGCCTTATCGTTTTCTCGGCAATATGCTCATCAGTTTTGTCCCGAAAGACCAATACTGTTCCTTCAATTTCTCCGGCATCATTAAGAATAGGCGCACCGCTGTCGGCAATAGGAGTCTCTTTTCCGTCTTTTGAAATAAGCATTGTATGATTGGCAAGACCAACAATAACTCCCTCCCTTAAAACCTTATCAATAGGATTTTCAACATCGCGACGGGTATCTTCATTTATGATCTTAAAAATTTTGTCAATGGAATTTCCTACAGCTTCGGTTTCGTTCCACCCTGTCAGTTCAACAGCAGTTTTATTTATTAGCTTTACTCTTCCGGTTATGTCTGTAATTATTACCCCGTCACCTATGCTATATAGAATTGTTTTGAATTCTTCATGGGATTCCCTCAGTTCTTTTTCTTTTATAAACAATTCTTTAAAGATTTTTTTCCGTGATATATTATAAAATAATATCAATCCTCCGCTTGAAAATAAAATTAGAACAGCCATTATAGAAAATATTCCGATTTCTCTTAATACCAATTCTTCAAACAATTCATTGCGGTCCACTTTTGCTTCCATAAACCAGGAAGTATTCGGAATAGGAGCTGTATAAGCTACTACATTAATTCCACGATAATCTTTTCCTTGAAATACACCTATATTTCCTAAAACCGCTCTTACGGCTGGAACATCTTTTCTTGTTAATGGTAATTTTATATTAAATGCGCTGCCTTTATGAAAACGAAGCTCATTCAGATAAAGAACGCTATCCTTTTCTTTACGGAAAACAATAGTCTCGGAAGATTGACTTGAAGTAGGCCATAATTGAATCAAAGGATATAAATAAACGGATGGGTCTATCCGAAAAATCATAAAAGCTATTGTATTATTGTTATTATCTATTAAAGGGGAAATAAAATCATATAATATTTTTTTATCAACAGAACTGAAGTAAAGATCTGTATTTGTAATCCTTTGCAATTTGGCCGCTTCAATTATTTTCCCGGAAGTAATATCATCGAGTTTATTTATTTCATCATTGGAGGATATAAAATCTTTTCCGTTAGGAGAGACAATAAAGATATCACTAAAAGAAAGTTGGCTTTTTATATTGAATAACCGCTTCTTCAAATCGTAAGCTATATTCGGGTTATTCTTTTGTGTTAACTGATCAATGCTGTTTAAAATGAACTGATTTTGAGAAAACACTTTTACTTCGGCGATTCTTGCTTTTTGCCATTCCGAAACTCTCTCAATTTTCAATTGAGCAATAGTTTTTAATTCATCAAACTTTTTTTGATGAATTGCGGCCGATTCAAATAAAAAGATAAGAAACGCCGCAGTTATAAATAATGCACAAATAATAACAGATAAAACTATCGTCTGTTTTTTACTGATTGGTAATCGCTCAGATTCCTTTCTCATTAATATTTATCCGAACAAAATTTATATAAAGTTATTAATAATAATCCCATTAATTCATAATAAATTATTGATATATAAAGATGGTTAAGATTTATTGAAAATTCAACAAGATGAAAGAATATTTTTGCATATGAGTGAATTATTATTCATTATTCCAATTAATAAAAATTGAGGATAGCCCCTCGGCTGACAACCTAAATTTCTTTAATTAAGTCATACTATTAATCTTAATCGTAAACATAATCGTAATCGTAATCGTTATAATAATCTTATTGTTACTCTTAACCTACATTCTCATATATTTTCTTAACCTTCATTAACAATGAACTTTCATCCTTCATTTTTTTGTTTTAATTATAAATTGGAAAGGAGTAATAAAATGAAAAAGATTGGAATTCTCGGTTCAGGCGATGTAGCAAAGTCATTAGCAAACGGATGCCTTAAATATGGGTATCAGGTAAAATTAGGCACCAGTAATCCGGAAAAACTTACTGAATGGAAATCCAAAGCAGGTGCAAACGGCAGTATCGGGAGTTTTAATGATGCCGCATTATTTGGCGAAATTATTATCCTGGCAGTAAAAGGATCTGCGGCGCTCGATATTCTAGGAAAACTAAATCCGGATTCAATTTCCGGTAAAACTGTTATTGACACTACCAATCCAATAGCGGATACTCCTCCTCAAAACGGCGTTCTTAAATTCTTTACAAATTTTGAAGAATCATTGATGGAAAGACTTCAAAAAGCGCATCCTTCGGTTAATTTTGTAAAAGCATTTAGTTGTGTTGGAAATTCATTTATGGTCAATCCGAATTTCCCCGGTGGAAAACCAACTATGTTTATTTGCGGAAATAATAGCAAATCAAAAGATGAAGTTAAAGTAATTCTTGACCTTTTCGGTTGGGAAACTGAAGATATGGGTTTGGTTGAATCGGCAAAAGCTATTGAACCTCTTTGCATTTTATGGTGCTTACCCGGACTTCTTAATAACAAATGGAATCATGCGTTTAAGCTATTAAAGACGTGAGTAAGAGTGACAAGTTTTTTGGGATTAGGGGTTAGGGACTTGAGATTATAAAAAATGATCTATTGAACTCTAATCCCAAATCCCTAATCCCTAACCACTCGTCACTTTTTATTACTTCATTAAAATCATCTTCTTCGTTTCGACAAAATTTTCCGCAAATATCCTATAAAAATAAACGCCGCTTACTAGTCTGCTAGCGTTAAATTCTATTTTATAATTTCCAGCAGGTTTATTTTCATTTACTAAAGTCGCTACCTCTTTGCCAAGAACATCATAAACTTTTATTTTTACAAAACCTGAATTAGCAACAGAATAATTTATTGTAGTAGTCGGATTAAACGGATTCGGATAATTCTGCTCAAGTTTAAATGTAGCCGGCATTAATTCAACAGTTTGTTGAACTCCAGTAGAATTAAAACTGACATACGCCCGGATTAAATAAATTAGAACCACATCATTTGAAATATCTACAGCGTCGTGCCATTGATTACTCGCAAGTCCGTTTCTTGCATTTTTAAGTTTTTCATAGCTATGAAATGCAGAAGTACCCGGCTTTTCTGTTATCATTATTCTATTTCCGAGAGGATCATTTGCAACATAAAGTCCGTTCATTCCATATGACACTACAAAACCGGTTGTCGCATCAATATTTAATGATGTCAAATCGACTTTAACCCAGTTATTCCAGGGTACCGGATAATTAGATGGAGGTCTGACTGCAATATTTGATGTGGCTGTTATAGGATTAGGTGTCAGTTTTTTACCAATTGGAGTTGGTGAACTTGATCCTGAATATCTATATATATTTCCACTCAATGATCCGGCTTGTCTTAAAGCAACTCTGATTGAATCAAGTTTTGCTCCGGCAATATTAACACCATCAAAAACAACAGCAACTGAATCACTGCCGACTAATTGCGGATATTCAGCTGCAGCAGGTTCAGTTTGATCGTACATTAATTGAAACGGCTGGTTTCCTGTTATCCCGGTTGATGTATAAGAAAAATTGGATAAAATTGAACCGTTTTCATTCGTGTTGTCGTCATAAATCATAAATGTAACATTATTATTTAAAGCTGCACCTGTACCTGCATTTGGAATTGAAAACGCATTACTTACCGTAGAACCGTCAATTACATTTTTAGGACCGGGACTAATATTAAGTTCTCTAACGAGGACACTATTGTTTGTAATCCCGCTGAAATTAACTGCAAGATTTTGTCCGTTAATAAAAGAAACATACTGAGCTGCAAGAGGATAAACATTTGAGGTTGTAAATGGATTATTTGGCAATAACTGGATATTTGAAGCTACCTTTGTAAGTCCCGAATACTTATAGCCCCATTTGGGATCTAGTGAAATATCATTAAGATAATTAGCAGTTAACCAATCGGGGATAATATTACTAAATCTTCTTGTTGCTGAAACTGTGGAAAGAGCTTGATCTAATCCGGAAACACCAATAACACCTGAGGTTACTAAATTTTTGAAGAAACTTTTATTGGCATCGAAGAATTGTTCCTTTAGATAGAGAAAAAATCTCGCCGCTCTTGAATAATCATAAAGAACATGAACATTATCATTTGTACGCCAGTCAAGAAGATAATGGTTTGTTTCATTATTATAATAAAACTGATCATAAAGAGAATAGCCGTTTATATATTCGGCAATTACAGAACATCCTTCATTAAAAAATGTAATCTGGCTTCCTCCATTATAATTATATTCAATCATATGCTGAAATTCATGAGCAGTTGTAGACATGCCCTGATTCAATCCATCAGGTGTATTTAGGTTTTGAGGATTTGCATCAATAAATAATATTTCTGCATTATTATATGATGTTTCAAATCCCGAATAAAAATATCCTGCAACATAACCGCCGGTACCATTATATCCATCCTTTATATTAAGAATCAGTATTACTATTAATGAATCACCATCTCTATTCGGAGGATTACCGAATGTATCTACGTCAGTTTGATAAATTCCTTTATTCGCGTTTGCCGGAGTTTTATTATCCCAGGCATTCTCCACACTGTCTACGGCAGCTTGAGTTACTTGAGTAGTTTTCCCATTCAGCCAAAGCGAATCTTCAACAAAAACATAACAATGCTTGCCGACCTTCCTGCAGTGTGAATAAACTGTATAAGTTGTGGAGGATCCGTTTGGACTCATATCTATTGAATACCAGCTATGAGTTGATCCAACTGTAAAACCAAAGGAACTTGTTTTCTTCAATACCGGTTGCGACGCCAGTTTTTCTAAATCAATTCCATTATCCTTTACAAATTTATCAATGAACGCATTTGGCGGAATAGGATAACTTTTCCGCTCATGTAAAGACTGACCGGAGATATTATTAAACAAAAGTATTATTACCATTAATAGTTGTATAGTGAATATATTTTTTTTCGTATACATATCATTACCCGAAATTGATAAACAATTAACTATATATAAAGCTGAATTTATATTTTTAAGTTCCATTATATTCAAAACGAACATAAATATTTTATTGAGTAAATGAAATGCAAATTGGGAGAAACTGTTGAATTGTTGAAGTGTTGAACTGTTGAATAGGTAATAAGATTTCAATAAATACTGAACAATTAAACGATTCAACAAAAAACAGCTCAACGATTCAACAATTAAACAATTCAACAAAAATTTCATTGACGTTACCGGAACTATTAAGTAATATGAATGTGTTATAAATAAAGTTTTTGTAGATAAGGAGTAATCAAAATGATACGAAGATGTGAAATACCGGCATTAAAATTTTTATTGATGTTTTCGCTTATAACCGCAGTTAATTTAATTTTAACCGGGTGTTTTCCTATGCAGATTCAAAGCGATAATTCCAACAGCACTTATGATTCACCGCGTGATTATAATATTGATGAGTTAAATCAATATGGTCAATGGATTGATGTGGAGCATTACGGTCAAGTTTGGAAACCTTCTGTAGTTGAAGGATGGGAGCCATATTATAACGGCCACTGGATTTATTCGGATAATAACTGGACTTGGGTTTCATATGAACCATTTGGATGGATAGTATATCATTACGGCAATTGGTATAATGATCCTGTTTACGGCTGGGTATGGATTCCCGGAGACAACGGCTGGTCTCCTGCGGTTGTTCAATGGTATCAATATGATGACTATGTTTCCTGGGCTCCGCTTCCTCCAAATGGTGTTTCATACAGAGAGCCATGGAATGATAAAGATTCCCGCTATTGGCATACAGTCAATGATGATGTTTTTCTTAATGATAATGTAGGACATTTACAGGAAACTCATCCTGTAACGAGATTAAATAACGGTCAAAGACCATCAAGTACTCCTCCCTCCTCTCCAAGAAATCAAGGAGGAAAACCTGGAGTTAATACACCGTCAGCCCCGGCACCAATAATTCAGGGTGTAAATCCTCCGGCTCGTATTAAAGAAATGGCAGGTGAAAGAATTAGTAAACCGGCATCCCCCGCACCGGAAAATATTCAACAAAGAACCGGGCAAAAAGTTGAAAATATCCCGGTAAAAAGAGATCAGCAAAATACTCCAGCGGTATCTAAATTACAGAAAATGAATTTGCCCGATAGAGAAAGACAAAGGGTTGATAGTCATCAGCAAAATGTAAAACAAAATGTTTTAGTGCCTAAACGTCAGCAAAATCCCCGACCGGCTACTCCTGCTAAGAAGGAGGACAAGAAATAGTGAAACGTGAAATGTCAAACGTGAAACGTGAAATATCAAAAGATTAATGGAGAGTGGTTTTGTTTGACTTTTGACGTTTGACTTTTCACGTTTGACTTTTGACGTCACATCATTTCATCAAAATCATCTTCTTTGTCTGAACAAAGTTATCTGTATTAATCCTGTAAAAATAAACACCACTTGTTACTTTGTTTCCAAAATTATCTGTTCCATCCCAGGAAATTTGATAATTCCCGGCCGGTTTTTGACCGTTAACTAATGTCGCGATTTCCTTTCCTAAAATGTCATATACTTTAATCTGCACTTTACTTAATGCAGCTATTTGATAGCTGATCACAGTAGTAGGATTAAATGGATTTGGATAATTCTGATTAAGTTTGAAAGCAGAAGGAATTAATTCAACTGTCTGCTTTACTCCTGTCGGAGAAGTAAAACTGACATATGCGCGGATCAGGTATATTAATATGTTACCCGGTTTATTTCCATCTCCGTAATATAACCAATATGGCGAATCTACAGATGAATTATAGGAAAAACTATAATATGATGATGCTGATTGGTAATCTGTTATCATTACTCGATTTGATGCAGGATATGCTGCCCCGACGGGCAACTCAACAACAAATGAATTTGCTGCATTAATTTTAAGGGAATGTAAATCTACTTTAACCCAGTTTGGATATGGGACTTTATATGTTGTAGGAGAACCGGCAGGTAATGTTGAAGGTGGGGAAGTAAGAGTTGGGGTCGCTATAAAATCACATATCTTTACTCCACCAAGTTGATTTAAATAACCTAAAAAATTCTTTATTGTTCCCTTTATTGGGGCAACACCGCGTAATGCAATTTTAATTGAATCCAAATTCGCTCCGCCCGGTATGCCGTTAAAATAAACTGCCATGCTATCTCCCGGAGTAAGTTGTAAGTAACCTGTCGGCTCACTAATATCATATTTAATTTCTAGAGGCTTATAGTCAAAATCCCCTTTCGATTGATAAGAAAAATAATGGAGAGTCTCTTGTGAACTATCCGCATCATTATCATGGTAAACAATAAAAGTTATCTGACTTATAGCAGTGCCTAAACCTGAAACTGAAATATTTGAAGGATCGGAATATTCCTGAACCATTTTTGTAGAGCCCTGAAAGGAAACCGATGCCACATTGAGGTTGCTGTTGTTTGTGTTGAATTTAATATTGAAATTATTACCGCTTTTAAATGTGAAGTATCTTACTGAAAAACGATTGATGGAATCCTTCAAAGATAAATTAGGATTAATAAATTGATTGCCGGTAATACCTGTCAGTCCTGCTGTTAAAGCGCTTTCTTTATAACCCCATTTCTTACTATTATGTGTCGTATCAAAAACAGCATTGGCAAAAAACCAATCCTTAAGTATGGACTCAAAATTTCTGCCCGGACTAAGCTGCCCTAAAACAGTTGTAATTCCTGCTGATCCGACAATTGAATTCTGTAAATATTTTTTAAATATGGCTTTACCTACCTGTTCATTCAGATAATATGTGAACCATGAAGCTCTCGAATAATCGGGATTAGCATCTTCAATGGCGCTGGCCCAATGATAGAAATATTGATCGGTCTGACCTTCATAATCTGATCGCTCCATTGGAGGAAATCCGCAAAGAACTTCCGCGACCATTGACCAGCCTTCATTAATGAATGTAAGATCATTCAAACTTGTATTAAGGATGCCAAAATAATAATAATGAATCATATGCTGGAATTCATGCGCGAGTGTCGATTCACTATAATAAACAGATTGGGAAGCGTCAACATAAAACATTTCCGCTGTATTGGATTTATACTTGCCGGGATAATATTGGTCAAGAGCCGCTTGTGTGAATTCGTTTACACTTGAAAAATAGCCGCCCCTGTTTTGAAGATCTACTACCAATATTATTACTTTAGGATCCTGGTCAACATCCGGAATCGGGCCAAAATTATTAATATCCGAATTAAAAATTCCCATTGAAGGATTAGCCGGAGTTTTATTATCAAATGCATTAACCAATGAATCAACATTAGCAGATGTAAAAGGGTCCGGATAACTTGCATCTTCAACAAATAAATAACAATGAAGTCCGACTTTACGGCAAGTAGCGGGAGTTTGAACATAAACACCCTGACTGTTCAAAGTCCAAAATGGATGAGTGCTGCCGACAACATAATTCCAAGCGCTTTTTTTCTCAAGTTTCATTTTATTGAATATTTCAGGATCATTTTGGGCGATTTTTGCAACATCGCTATCAATTTTCAAGAGCATTGGAGAACCGTCAATCCGATTTACTGTTTGACTTTTATTATTTTCATTAGGACTAACATTAATTCTTTTGAAATTTTGTCCTTGCGCATCTAAAGAAGACATTATTAAAAGAAAAAATGCTAAAAAGGAAGCGATGATACATTTAATTTTTATCATATTTACCTCGGTGATTGCTTAATATATTCTATATGATTTACAGTCAATATGACCCCTTCAAAATCTTGTTTATGAGCATCAAAAAATATTCTCAAGAAAGAGCCTTGCTTTTTCCACAGTTCATTTTTTATTTTTTCACTGCATTCAAGTATATAACATCTATTTGTGGTGTCAAAAAGAGCTAATTTAGTAAATGGTTCATTACCAACAACCATAATTTGCCCGTCGATGAATCCTTTTGATAAAACTGAATCGGCAGAACAACCGATAATCGAAAAAGTAAAAAATAATAAAAGGATTAAAACCGGCGAAAAAAATTTAATATTCATTAAGCTTCAGGCCGGATTAATTTGTGTCTTTTTTAAGAGGCAATACTTTTTCAACAACAATTACACTTTCCCCATTCTCTTCCCTGATATCAGAATATTTTATATAAAAGAAGTTTCCTTGTTCTTTCCACAACTGATTTTCTAATTCTTTGCTGCAATCAAGTATATACAATTTACCTTCATCGGTTTTTATTGCAATATTTGAAAAAGGAGGATTGCTAACAACAACAATATTTCCTCTAACCGAATTATCGGTTATTTTATTCGAACTGCATCCGCAGCTGCATGCACTGATAAATGCAACCAGGAAAATCAGGAAAGGGATAAATTTCATCATAAAACCTCACACTTGAATTTGAAAATATATATTTATTCTGATTGTAACAAATTTGATCCGGTTAAAAAATAGGTAATTAGTTTATTCGAAAGGGGAAAAATCGGCGTTATGGATTTTAATGTTGTAAAATCAATACGTTTTGAATTAATTAAGCGTACCTTATTTCTCAACATTATCTTTCCTATATATACCCTAGTATTAAAAACATCCTTAAAACATCCTTAAATCGTCCTCAATACGTTTGATTTGAATTCTAATCGGTTTGATATTGATTGCACAGCAAATCCGGAAAGAAAGTAAAAAGATGGGAGTACTGATTTAATCCTTTTAAAATGGTTATAGAAGTAACCGCCTTAGGCTGATTCAAATTGTGAGCAACCAAAATTATTTGTATTTTGCATATGAGTTTAGGATAAGAACACCCTACAATTACATTATTCGTGTTTTTTCCCTCTTTATTTTTCGAAACTGACCTTAAAAACCGGTTTTATTAAATTTTGCAATGTATTAATTTCTCGAAAAAATGCTCCTACAATAAGTCAAATATGTTACACGATTAATTGTTTCAATAATAATAATTTTGACTAATAAAAGTCAATGGAAAAATTAATAGATGATAAGTACTAACAATTTATCTCTTAGATTCGGCAAGAGAACTTTATTCGAAGAAGTAAATCTTAAATTCACTCCCGGAAACTGTTACGGCATAATTGGCGCTAACGGATCGGGTAAAACTACTTTTATTAAAATTCTTTCGGGAGAAATAGAACAAAGTTCCGGCGACGTTATTATAACCCCGGGTGAACGGCTTGTAACATTAAAACAAAATCAGTTTGAGTACGATGAATTTCAGGTTATAAAAACTGTTATGATGGGACATCAAAAACTTTTTTCAATAATGGAAGAACGTGATAAATTATATGCTAAGACTGATTTTAGTGAAAAAGACGGAATAAGAGCATCTGAACTTGAAGGAGAATTTGCCGAATTGTACGGCTGGGAATCAGAATCGGAAGCTGCCGAATTACTTAGCGGTTTGGGAATTAGTGATGAATGTCATAATAAATTAATGAAAGATTTATCAGGAAATGAAAAAGTAAAAGTTCTGCTGGCCCAGGCTTTATTTGGAAATCCCGATATTTTACTGCTTGATGAACCTACAAATCATCTTGATATTATTTCAATCGGATGGCTGGAAGACTTTCTTGAGAAATTCAAAAATACCGTAATTGTAATATCGCATGACAGACATTTTCTTAATCAGGTATGTACTCATATTGCCGATATTGACTTTGGTAAAGTTCAGATGTATACCGGTAATTATGATTTTTGGCTTGAAAGCAGTCAGCTTGCAGCCAAACAGGCAAAGGACGCAAATAAAAAAATAGAAGCAAAAAGAGCCGAGCTGCAGGAATTTATATTCCGTTTCAGCGCCAATGCATCAAAATCAAAACAGGCAACGTCAAGAAAAAAACAGCTTGAAAATCTTACTATTGAAGACATTAAACCTTCTTCCCGAAAAATGCCGTATATCGCTTTTAAACCTGAACGTGAAGCAGGCAATAATTTACTTGAGGTTAAAAACTTAACTAAGAAATACGGAGGAGAAATACAGTTAAATGATGTCTCTTTCAGAATTGAGAAAGGTGATAAAATTGCGTTCGTAGGTCCTAATGATTTGGTAAAAACAATTTTGTTTGACATACTAACTTATAAGGAAAAACAAGATAATGGTATTTTTATCTGGGGATCCACTACCAGTCATGCATATTTTCCAAAAGATAACGGAGAATTTTTCGATGTTGATATGAACCTTATTGACTGGCTCCGGCAATATTCAACAGAGAAAGCAGAAACATATATCAGAGGATTTCTCGGAAGAATGCTATTCAGCGGCGAGGAAACATTGAAAAAAGCAGGAGTACTTTCAGGCGGTGAACGCGTAAGATGTCTATTGGCAAAAATGATGTTAACAGGAGCAAACGTGCTTCTTCTTGACGGACCTACTAATCATTTGGATTTGGAAGCAATTTCTGCATTGAATAATGGACTGATCGATTTCCCGGGTACTATACTTTTTAGTTCGCATGATCATCAGTTCATTCATACTATTGCAAACAGAATAATTGAAATTATACCTTCAGGAATAATTGATAAACGAATGACATTCGATGAATATATAAATGATATGGAAATAAAAAGAATTCATTCGGATGTCTATCATGCATCCGCAATTAATCTTTAATCGTCTTTGATACTTAACCTAAGCTGATTAGACAATCTTACTCTTAATCTTACTTTTAATCGTAATCATACTCGTAATTTTACTCTTTATTAAATTCCTAACATTTTTCGGATCACGCTCTACCTGTATTTGTCCATACTTTACTGGCCCCTCTTCTTCTGCGTTTTGTATTAATACTTGGCGCTTCATATCTTCTATTGTACTTTGGTTGTTTCAAATCAGCTTTGTTAATCAACTGTTTTGAATTTTCCCATACCCATTCGGTTAGAACATAAGGATGATTTTCCACAACCGGGATTGGAATAGAAATCAATCTATTTATATCCTTTAAATATGCTTTTTCTTCCGAGTCGCATAAAGAGATTGCGATACCGCTTAGCCCTGCCCGTCCTGTTCTTCCAATCCGATGAATATAAGTCTCCGGCAAATTAGGAATCTCAAAATTTATTACGTGAGAAAGTTCGTCTATATCAATTCCGCGAGCGGCAATATCTGTCGCTACTAATACTCTCGTCAGCTTTGTCTTAAAATTATTCAGAGCGCGCTGCCGTGCATTTTGCGCTTTATCACCATGAAAAGCTTCAGCTTGAATATTTGCTTTATTTAAAACTTTCGCGACATTATCGGCGCCATGTTTAGTTCGGGTAAATACAAGAGCGGAAGCAATCGCCGGATCTTTTAACAGATGAATCAGAAGGGCTTTCTTATCTTTTTTAGCTACATAATAAATGCTTTGTTTAATTGCTTCAACGGTTGGTGATTCGGGTGTTACTTCAACTTTAACCGGATTGACTAGAATAGTGTTGGCAAGTTTTACAATTTCCGAAGGCATAGTCGCAGAGAAAAACATCGATTGTCTTTTGGCAGGTAATTTTGAAATTATCTTTTTTACGTCGTTTATAAATCCCATATCAAGCATACGGTCGGCTTCATCAAGAACAAATAATTTAATATGCTGAAGGCTGATATAATTTTGATTCATAAGATCAAGAAGTCGTCCCGGGGTAGCAATTAGAATATCTACACCTGCATTCAGTTTGTCAGTCTGCGCTTTTTGAGGCACTCCGCCGAAAACAACGACATTTTTTAGATCTGTATATTTTCCATAAGCGGAAAAACTGTCGCCTATTTGAATCGCGAGTTCTCTTGTAGGAGTAACAATTAAAGAATGAATAATTCGTTTCTTTTCTCCGGCAACTTTAGAATTATAAAGAATTTGCAGAATCGGAACGGCGAATGCTGCGGTCTTGCCTGTACCTGTTTGAGCGCATCCAAGTAAATCTTTTCTTTCAAGTAAAATTGGAATTGCCTGTTTCTGAATTTGGGTTGGAATAGTATAGCCTTCTTCAGCTAAAGCTTTTTGTATCGGTTTAATAAGATTTATTTTTTCGAATGACATTAATAGATTTTTCCTTATAACTGTGTATTTTATATTTATTATGTTTTGACCAGCAGTGCGGTGAATGAAAATCTTAAAAAGAATTACAAACAGAGGTATGTCACTGAAGCATTACAAATAATCGCAGTGTAAAATTAGCTTATTTATACGCCATTTCAAAAGAATTATACAATTAGTTGTTTTTCAAAGACAATATTCATCGTAAACATTGCCATCATACTAAATTCAAAAATATCGCATAAATATTATTATTTCACTTTCTTGAAGTCAATAAATCCTCGCTCAACATTTGTGCTAACCAACTGCACTCGCAGCTGATTACCTACCTCCATTCCTTCAAACCCAATTTCCAGTCTTCCTTCAACGGCCGGATTTAGAAGACGAACCCATGTACCCTTATCAGATGCGCCGGTAACAATAGCATCAAACTGTTCTCCTATTCTTGATTCCAGAAGAATAGCGGCGGCTGATTTTGAAACCTGCCGTTCGACTTTTTTAGCATTGTCTTCTGCTTCGGTACAATGCTTTGCCAGTAAATCAAGTTCTTCGTTTTCGTATGGCTGTGCAAGACCCGAAATAGCAGCTTTCAACAAACGTTGTGTAATCAGATCAGGGAAACGACGGTTAGGAGCAGTGGAATGAGAATAGTCCTTAACCGCAAGTCCGAAATGACCTTCTACGCTGCCTCCGGGAATTTCAACAACATATTCACCCGGACCCAGTAATTTAATGATGCTTAAAGAAAGATCGGGAAAGTGAAGAGGATCAGATGTTTTAGCCGATAGTAAGAATTGCTCTAAAGCTTTTGCATCCGGTTCATTCGGCAATGTTGTTCCTTTTTCAGCAGCAACAACGATAATCCTATCCCATCGTTTGGGCGTACGGACTATGCGCCGCAGAGAAGAAAATTTCTTAGATTCGAGGTAACGAGCTGTAACACCGTTAGCGGCAATCATAAAATCTTCAATAATATCCTTTGCCCTGTTACTTTTGTCGGTCTCCAAATCCTTCAGTTTATCTCCATCAAAAACCGGCCGTGTTTCAATAGTTTCAAGATCCAGAGCGCCATGCTGATGCCTGAGATCTTTTAATTTTTGCGCTATTCCATCCTGAAGATGAAGATTTTCAGAGAGATCTTTGACATTACTGATCTCTTGGGGGATTGGACCTTCATTCTCGAGCCAGGCGGCGACACTGTTATAAGCGAGTTTAGAATGATTTCGGACTATTGCTTCATACAGGTCTGAACTCTTAATAGATCCATCACTGCTGAGAACAATTTCAATAATGATTGCATATCGGTCCGATTCATTGTTAAGAGAAGTAAGATTCGTAGAAAGTTTCTCAGGCAGCATAGGAAATATTTCTGCGACTGTATATATAGAAGTAGTATTTTGTCTCGCGTGATCATCAAGAGCCGATTTTTTTTTAACAACAGAGTCAACGTCGGCAATGGCAACCAATAATTTTGTACATCCATCGGGTAAGGATTCTGCAACTGTAAGCTGGTCAAGATCAAGCGAATCATCATTATCAATTGAGCACCAAAGAAGATTTCTAAGATCACAGATCGATCCGGCGATTTTAATATCCGGTTCTTTGATTTCATTTAATTCGGTTATCGCCTGAGGAGAAAAATCCGGAATAAATCCTTTTTCCAACATTACACGACGGGCGATTTTTTTTAAGATGTCGCGATGCTGTCTATCATCGTTATTCGTCATTTTATTCCCTTGCTGATAAATAATTGAACAGAATAATAAGAATTAATTAGGAAATCATTTCTTTTCCCGGAATAATACCCAACCCAGTAATAAGCAGAGAAGAAGAGCGATCAAGGTTGGCATCCAAAGCCAGCTGATATTATTCATAACTCCATTTTTGTAAATACCTTCATTCATCAGCGTCATAGTAATTGCTCCGCCGCATAAGAGAAGAAAAACTATTGAAACAATTATAAAGGCGAGAACGAGCGGATAATTGGTTTTAGTATTCATACAATTAAGCTCATATTTAATAATTAATAAATTATATATTTGTTAAGTTATCTTAAATTACACCATTATATAAAATAATTCAATCGGGCAAAAGGATGAATGAATGCTATACATCTAAATGACACTACCGAATAGATGTCCGATTGCAGCAGTACAACCCATAGCCGTTGCGCCCCAAAATGCTACACGGAACGCACCCCGAAAAAGTGAAGCTCCGGCTACAAGACCGGCAACCGCAGCGAGCATTATTGATGACGGTGAAGTTGAGGCAGACGCCACACCTACTACCAAACTGCTTGTGGAAATGAGTCCATCATTTGCGCCAAGTGTTGCGGCACGTAACCAGCCGGTTCGTTTCACGCGGTGTATTTCACCATGTCTAATAAATTTTTTCTTTGATACCAATTGATTTTTCACAATATATATACAAAAATTATAATTACGAAAAGTGGAATACAATCGACCAAAGGGATGAATTGAGAACTACATCTCGTTTATTAAACTATGATTTTAGTTGAGGAGTAATTTATTTTGGCAACGGACTCATTTAAAAAGATGTAGTCCTTTTTTCATCCTTTTGGTTGATTGAACTAAAATATCGATATTCATAGTTTTATGAAGAATAGAAATAACAATTACATGAAAAAACAAAGCTATGATAGAAAAACTACTTCCAGTTAAACATCGGCCAGAAGAAACTCTGCGCAGATCTATTGTAAAAACAATAAGCTATAGAATTGCTATTTTAATTCTCGACTTTGCGGCAATTTATATTTTTACCGGACAAATAAAGATTGCATTCGGCTTTATGATAATCAGCAATGTTTACACGACAATTGGTTATTTTTTTCATGAAAGGATATGGGATAATATAAAGTGGGGTAAAATAATTTACAATAAAGCTGAGATTTAAAACTCCACTTGCGGATGTCTTCAATGCGCGATTTAGCTCAATGCTGTTAAGTTAAGTGACCAAAAAAGGCACTTGCCTTTATGCATTATATCGATGACTTTTAATATCATTGAAGGTCAATAAGAAAAATATTCTCCCCTTTTTTTCAAAGGGGAATACCCGCGAAAGCGGGCCTGCCTGCCGGTAGGCAGGGGAGGGGTTCTCAAACACAGCATATATTTCAACATAATTTCTAGTCATTGGCAGGAAAGCGAAATAAAAATTAATTGTATTGATAAAGATTCGTAAGTTATTAATCATATTTATATCGCTCCTATGGTGCTTAATTTTGTTCTATGCTGATTATATTATTAATATTTCGCTGTTCCGCAGCTTGTATTATGGTAATGCTATAATTTACGGTAAATCCAGTTTTTAATGATAATTCTATAACGATTATTTGAGCACCGGAGGTGCGGCATGTTAATAGAAAAGTATAAAGAAAAAGGAGTCCGGAGCTCCGTAGGAGTGAGATACTCTGCCAATGGCATGAAATTATTAAAACACCATATTGTGTAAATTTATAGAGTGTTGGAGAACCCCTCCCCACCTTCGGTGGGACTCCCCTTTGAAAAAAAGGGGAGATTTTTTTATTATGGTAATCAATAACAACACGCCACTGAATTCATGTATAAAGGCAAATGCCTTTTTTGGGTACTTAAGTTAACGGCATTGCCGCAAGCGGGACAGGCTCAATTCTTTGATCAATGATTTGTTAACTTGACAATATGGCGAATGCCGTAATCGTTAATTGTCAAAATCAAAAAAAGGAAGATTAAAATGAATCAAATACCTTCCGCATTTTGGAATATTTCGTCAGCCGAAATGCTCAAAACTCTTGAATCGGATAGTAAAGGGTTGACGGGTGATGAAGCCAAAAAGCGTCTAGCATTATATGGCTCCAACAGATTAAAACCCCAAAAGCGCTCAAATGTTTTAACTCTTCTTGTTTCTCAATTCAAAAGTCCGATTATTCTGATCCTTTTTTTCGCCACAGGACTATCATTTTTTCTTCACGATCCTGTTGATGCTCTTATCATTCTTTCAATCATTCTTATAAGCGGTTTACTCGGGTTTTGGCAGGAGCGCGGAGCATCGAATGCAGTTGAAAAACTACTTTCGATTGTACAAATTAAGGCAGCTGTGCTGCGTGACGGGAAATCTATTGAAATTCCGGTCGAAGAAATTGTGCCTGGGGACATGGTAATTCTAAATGCAGGGGATATTGTTCCGGGTGACGGTTTAATTGAAAATTCAAAGGATCTTTTCATTGATGAATCAATGCTGACTGGTGAAACGTTTCCAGTGGAAAAAGCAGCAGCAGTTTTGCCGGCAGAGACTCAGCTAAGTCAGCGTACAAATTCTCTTTGGATGGGAACACATGTAGTAAGCGGTAATGCAACAGTCCTGATTATCCATACAGGCAAAGATACAGAGTTCGGAAAAGTATCAGAGCGGTTAAAACTCAAACCTCTCGAAACAGAATTTGAAAGAGGTATTCGTCAATTCGGTTATTTTCTTATGGAAGTAACACTAGTTCTTGTGATTGCAATATTTGTAATTAATGTTTATCTGGCTCGTCCGGTACTGGATTCATTTTTATTCTCATTGGCACTTGCCGTAGGGCTAACACCTCAATTGCTTCCGGCAATTATCAGTATTAATCTTGCCCATGGTGCTAAACGTATGGCTCAAAAGAAAGTTATCATCAAGCGGCTTTCTTCAATAGAAAACTTCGGCAGTATGAACGTGATATGTTCTGATAAAACCGGAACATTAACAGAAGGAATTGTACAACTTCAATCCGCACTTAATATAAATGGTTCACCTAGCGATAAAGTCCTGCTTCATGCCTATCTTAATGCATTTTATGAAACCGGGTTTACAAACCCGATCGACGAAGCGATCCGTACACATCGCCAATTTGATTTGTCAGGATATCAAAAACAGGATGAAATTCCCTATGATTTCCTTCGTAAGCGATTGAGTATTCTTGTTTCACATGATAACACAAATCTGATGGTAACAAAAGGCGCGCTGAAGAATATAATTGATATATGCACGACAGTGGAAACCGAAGATGGAAGTATAGTCGATTTATCAACTGAACGTGACAATATCCAAAAGCATTTTGAAGAATTCAGCAATAAGGGATTTCGAACTCTCGGAGTTGCATATAGAAATATGGGTTCGGAATCTCGTATAACTAAAGACCATGAAGTTAACATGACCTTTTCAGGTTTTCTAGTTCTTTTTGATCCGCCAAAACCAAATATAATTGATACTATTACCAACTTAAAAAACCTAGGCGTTACTCTAAAGGTAATCACTGGCGATAATCATCTTGTTGCCAGCAGTGTTAGTCAACAGATAGGATTATTAAACGCGAAAATACTTTCTGGTCCTGATCTAAATCAAATGAGCGATTCCGCATTGCTTAACCGTGTGATGGAAGTGAATGTCTTCGCTGAAATCGAACCAAATCAAAAAGAGAGAATTATCATTGCTCTAAAAAAAGCAGGAAATGTAGTTGGTTACATAGGGGATGGAATAAATGATGCTTCTGCAATTCATGCTGCCGACGTTGGAATTTCCGTTGACAGTGCTGTTGATGTTGCAAAGGATGCTGCTGATATTGTTTTGCTGGAAAAAGATCTTGGTGTTTTAGTGCAGGGTGTTCGGGAAGGAAGGGCAACTTTTGCCAATACACTCAAATATGTGTTCATGGCTACCAGCGCTAATTTCGGAAATATGTTCAGTATGGCAGGCGTATCTCTTATTTTGCCGTTTCTTCCATTATTGCCCAAGCAGATTTTACTAACTAATCTCATGACGGATTTTCCTGAAATGACAATCGCGACCGACAGTGTGGATAAAGAAATGATAGATTATCCGAGGCGATGGGATATTAAGGCAATCCGAAAATTCATGATTACATTTGGCATAGTGAGCTCAGTATTTGATTATCTTACTTTTGGCGCGCTACTTCTTATCCTTCATGCTACGCAAATTCAATTCAGAACCGGCTGGTTTATTGAATCTGTTGTTTCAGCATCATTGATTGTACTCGTTATCCGAAGCCGGAAACCTTCATATAAAAGTCATCCCGGGAAATATCTGTTAATTGCGACATTGTCAATTGTTGCTATAACATTAATACTGCCATTTACGCCGTTTGCCGGAATTTTTGGATTCTGTGCTATGCCGATTCCGTTTCTACTTCTTATCGGATTAATTATTTTGTTATATATTATTACGGCTGAAATTGTGAAGAAGATTTTCTATCGAAAGGTGAAATTTTGAATAGCACTATGGATGGGACATTTATTAGCTAATTGAAATAAAACATTCAAGTCTGCTAATGACATTAAATTATGTTGAAATATATGCAGTGTTTGAAAACCCCTCCCCTGCCTACCGGCAGGCAGGCCCGCTTTCGCGGGTACTTCCTTTGAAAAAAAGGGGAGAATATTTTCTATTTGACAATCAATGATATTAAAAGTCACTGTATTCATGCATAAAGGCAAGAGCCTTTTTGGTCACTAAGCCGACCTATGGGACAAAACTTAAAGTCAATTCTGACCGTAAAGCTTATTTCTCAGCTATTTCGTTTACTCCGGAATCATGATTAACTATATTGAATAAAAAGTTCTCAGTTCCAATTAAATCATTAAGTGTAAGTTTATCTACAACAGAATTAACCGAATCCTGGATCATTCTCCAAAGGGAACGTACGGAACAATCTATAGAATTTGTACAAATATCCATTTCACCAGTATGTGTTTGACAAAAATGATCGTCATATAATTTACCTCCGAGTGCTGCAAGAACATCTCCAACAATTATTTTTTCCGGCGCTCTTGTAAGAGTATATCCTCCTATCTGGCCGCGGGAACTTTCAAGAAATCCTCCTATACGGAGAGTTCTTAATATTTTTCCGGCATTATATTCAGAAATACCTTCTTTTCGACTTATTTCAGGAATAGTAAGAGATTTGCCAACCGCATAGAATTTCGCTATTCTTAATAAACAACGTAACCCATATTCTTCCTGAGCATTAAATTTCAAAATATTCCTTTATTTCTATAATTATACGAAAATTATACATGCAGATACTCGACCTTATCCTTAACCTTGACCTAAACCTTAACCTTTGCCTTGACCTTATCCTTATAATTTCCATTATCCTTTCAGTAATACACTCCAACTTCAAGCGAGTTAAGCCAATGGAATTTTTGATCCGCACATTTTTGCATAAACAAGTTGATCATATTTCTCTTTGGAAATTGACGGACCTGATGTCTGACAGTATTGAAAAAATATTTCTTTGAGATCTTCAGCAATCTCCTCGGCAGATCTTCCTTCAATATGATTGCGAGGAATGGCACTTACTAATTCACCATATTTAAACAGCGCCATAAAGGGAGATGATGGAGGGAAATTTCCCAAATAATTTTTCCTCAAATAATTAACTGCTTCTTTATCCTGTCCGGCAAAAACAGTAACAAGTTTATCAGGAATAACTTTATTTTGAAGAGCCAAAGCAATACCCGGACGGGCGCTGCCGGCAGCACAACCGCAAACCGAATTAATGAAGAAGAAAACTGTCGCGTCATTCTGCTGGGATATCATTTCCTCAACTTTTTCTGGAGTTAATGCTTCCTGGAATCCGACATAAGAGAGTTCATCTCTCATAGGCTGGACTGCAATCGGATCATAAGTTGGAGCATTTTGATTTATATTAAACATCGTTTTTCCTTTCTTATTATTTTAATTCTATATCAATTATTTTTTTTCTCGTACTGCTATAATGAATCTCTTCGCCGCAAGAGACGAGGAATTGACCCTCATACCGGCAGGGTAATGCTGTCAACTTAAGTGTCCCAAAAAGGCTCTTGCCTTTATGCATTAAATAAGTGACATTAACTATCATCATCTATCAAATTAAAAAAAATGCTCCCCTTTTTT
>Ga0182027_10004087_pt1 | contig 22792 bp, 20 predicted proteins | sample 712E1DmetaG_FD_121300 | JGI IMG/M metagenome (GOLD analysis project Ga0182027, IMG submission 121300) | Permafrost microbial communities from Stordalen Mire, Sweden - 712E1D metaG (Illumina Assembly) | ecosystem: Environmental > Terrestrial > Soil > Wetlands > Permafrost | place: Sweden... | reverse complement strand
GAAAAATATTGTCGGATTTAAAGGTAGTATTGCATGGGACAGCTCAAAGCCCGATGGTACATATCGTAAGCTGCTCGATGTATCTAAGATTAACAAGTTAGGATGGAAAGAAAAAATCAGACTGGATAATGGAGTGATGTTGATTTATGAGAAATATTCAATTTAAAACAGCAATAGATGAAAGTACTTATACTGGCTGGTGGTTTAGGATCCCGTTTATCTGAAGAGACAACTCTTAAACCAAAACCCATGATAGAAATTGGAGGGAAGCCAATTCTGTGGCATATTATGAAAATATATTCATCTTATGGGTTTAATGAATTTATCATTCTTTGTGGATATAAAGGATATATGATCAAGGAGTATTTTGCTCATTATTTTCTTCATATGGCTGACATGACAATTGATATGGCAAAGAACACCATTACACATCATAATAATTATGCGGAACCATGGAAAGTTACTCTTGTCGATACAGGTCTGGAGACTATGACTGGAGGTCGTATAAAACGAGTTCAGAAGTATATTGGTAATGAGGCGTTTATGTTAACATATGGAGATGGTGTGGCCGATATTGATATTAACATGCTTTTGGATTTTCATAAAAGCCATGGGAAATTAGTTACTATGACCTCTGTACTACCTGAAGGACGTTTTGGATCATTGAGTATTGATAATTCAAACATGGTAAATAGTTTCCGGGAAAAACCGAAGGGTGATGGCTCTTGGATCAATGGGGGATTTTTTGTTTGTCAGCCTGAAGTCTTTAACTATATTGAAAATGACAGAACCATATTTGAACGAGAGCCTCTTGAGGATCTAGCAAATGAAGGGCAATTATTTACTTTTAAACATCATGGATTTTGGAAACCGATGGATACTCAACGCGATAAAAATCAGCTGGAAGAGTTAATTGTAAATAAAAAAGCACCATGGATAAAATGGTAAAGGAAAATTTGTTTAATGATTTCTATAAAGGGCGTAAAGTTTTCATTACCGGGCATACAGGCTTTAAAGGTTCGTGGTTATCAATATTACTGAACTGGCTTGGAGCTGATGTATATGGTTATGCATTAGATCCTCCTACTATTCCAAGTTTATATGAGTTGGCCAAAGTTGACCAATTAGTTAGTTCTACCATAGGAGATATTAGGAATTTTGATTTTCTTCTGGAAACAGTCAAAAAAATTAAACCCGAAGTTATCATCCATATGGCTGCCCAACCTCTTGTTATGGAGGCATATAAGAATCCTCGTGAGACATATGAAGTTAATGTAATGGGAACTGTTAATTTGCTTGAGGCTGTAAGGCAGGTGGGCAGTGTAATGGCAATCCTTAATGTAACTTCAGATAAATGCTATGATAATAGAGAATGGTACTGGGGATATCGCGAGAACGAACCTATGGGTGGATTCGATCCATACTCTAACAGCAAAGGTTGCTCTGAATTGGTAACATCTTCATTCAGAAATTCTTTTTTTAATCCCAAAGAGTATAAGAAACACGGTGTGGCTCTGGCTTCTGCACGTGCAGGTAATGTCATAGGAGGTGGGGACTGGGCAGAAAACCGTCTGATCCCTGATTTTATTCGTGCAATAATGCGTGGGGAGAATGTAAAAATCAGAAATCCTTATGCTGTTCGTCCCTGGCAGCATGTACTGGAACCATTGAATGGTTACCTTAAATTGTGCGAAAAGCTTTTTAATGACGGCGCCGTTTTTGCAGAAGGTTGGAATTTTGGACCCGATGATAGTGAAGCTAAAAATGTCAAATGGATCACCAGTAAAATATGTGAGCTTTGGGGTAATGGTGCTGGATTTGAATTAGATAGTAATCCTCAACCACATGAAGCAACTTATCTGAAATTGGATTGTTCCAAAGCTAGAGCTCTTCTTGGTTGGAATCCGGTATGGAATGTGGAAAATTCGCTTAAAATGATAGTTGATTGGTACAAGTCATATTTGAGTAATGCAGATTTGAGAAAGATTTGTGTCAGTCAGATTGAACAGTATTACTTTCTTAATAAATGAAAATTGGTTTTTAGCAATTGTTTTAAATGAGAGATTATAAGATAATTAGAAAAGAGATAATTCAACAAACAATTGAATATTATCAGTCTAAGTTTGCTGAGCCAGGTTTTTCTCCGGGTAAATCAAAAGTCAACTATGCTGGAAGGGTATTCGATCACCAGGAATTAATAAATTCGGTAGAAGCTTCACTCGATTTTTGGCTGACAGAAGGAAGGTTTTCTGAAGAATTTGCTGAAAAGATAGCCGAATTTCTTGGATTAGAGCATGTTCTGCTGACCAATTCAGGTTCTTCAGCCAATTTGTTGGCATTTTCAGCTCTTACATCTGAGAAACTTGGAGAAAAAAGATTGAAACCGGGTGATGAAGTGATTTCAGTCGCAGCATGCTTCCCGGCAACGGTAACTCCAATTATTCAATATGGTCTGGTCCCGGTATTTGTTGATGTAAATATCCCTACCTATAATATAGATATTGAAATTCTGCGCTGTGCCATTACCTCAAAAACCCGTTGTATTTTTATTGCACATACCCTCGGAAATCCTTTCGATGTCGACGCTGTAATGCAGCTGGCTAAAGAATATGACCTGTGGGTGATTGAAGACAATTGTGATGCATTTGGCAGCACCTATAAAGGGAAAAAAACAGGAACATTTGGTCATCTTTCCACCATCTCATTTTACCCTGCCCATCACATCACCACGGGCGAGGGTGGAGCAATATGTACTAATGATCAACAATTAGCTCAGCTGGTTCTTGCTTTTCGTGACTGGGGTCGAGACTGCTTCTGTGCCGGAGGTGAGAACAACACATGCGGAAAACGTTTCTCACAGCAATTCGGAAACCTCCCAATAGGTTTTGACCATAAATATGTTTATTCTGAAATTGGCTATAATCTGAAAATGACTGACATTCAGGCTGCAATTGGTGCAGCACAGATGGATAAACTCCCCGGGTTCTGCGACAGGAGAAAAGAGAACTTCAGGGAATGGCACAGGATCTTTTCGAGATACAATGAATATTTCATTCTGCCGGAAACAACTGCCGGTTCTGATCCTGCTTGGTTTGCATTCATTGTAACACTTAAAGAAGGCATATCTTTTACAAGGGATGAGCTCACTCTGTATTTAAACACAAATCTAATCGAAACCCGTAACCTTTTTGCAGGAAACATTACAAAACAGCCAGGTTATCTGCACCGAAAGTGGCGATGTACAGATGACCTCAAAAATACAGATTACATTATGAATAACACTTTCTTCCTTGGTACTTATCCAGGTCTCACAAAAGATATGTTTGTCTATGTTGAAGATGTAATTGACCAGTTCATAAAAAGTAAACGTAAAAAGTAACCTGTAACCCGTATTTGATCTTATGGAGTTGTATGAGACAAACAGCATTATAATACCTATTAATGTTGAAATGTATGCTTGTTAAAAAATACAGATCAGAACTTGTTGCTTTACGCAACCCATTCAAAAGCATCTATACTCTGGAATTCAAGTCTTTAAATACTAGATATAAATACAATCCCGGCCAATTCCTGCATATCGCTCTTGATCCTGATTACGATGGTGCAAGCCAATGGCCAGAATCCCGGTGTTTTTCGATGCAGAGCAATCCTGATCAGGAAAATGTTAAAATTACTTATGCAGTCAAAGGTCAGTTTACCCGACGTATGGAAGAACTCCTCCATATTGGTACTGAAATTTGGCTAAAACTTCCCTATGGAGACCTGTTTACGCAGCCTCACGAAAAAGTTAACACTGTATTTATTGCAGGTGGAACAGGTATTACTCCTTTCCTTTCTCTTTTTACACATAATTCATTTAAAGAATACTCTAATCCTAGTATTTATCTGGGTTTTCGATCTGTTTCCTACAATATTTACATGGAGGAATTAAACTCTGTAAAATCTTGTTATCCGAAAATTTTCTACGAAAATATTGAAGGACTGATTGATATTCAAAAGATCTTCTCTGAAAATGGGATTAAAAGTAGCTATTTCATATCAGGGCCACCAGTTATGATTAAATTGTTCAAACAAGTGTTGATTGCCAAAGGAGTACCCAAAACTCAGGTATTAACTGATGATTGGGAGTAATTTATCTAAATTCCAATAATGTACTCTTTATGAAGATATTACTTACGGGAGCTACAGGTTTTATTGGCTCAAATATTGCTAAGGGGTTGTTGGAACATGGTTTTGAAGTGTACGCGACTTACAGAAGCACCTCTACATTTGAAAAGTGCAAGCATTTTAAAAATAAGATCAATTGGTTAAATACTGAAACCAGTAATTGGAAAGAACAAATTGCAGTTCTGAAACCTGATCAGCTAATACATGTTGCATGGGATGGAATTGACTCCGAAAATCGAAACAACTGGGAAATTCAAGCTCATAATTTCTGGCATTCAAAGGAATATTTTGATCTGGCGAATGAGTATTGTATTAAAAAGGTGATATCTCTTGGTTCTCAGGCTGAATATGGTATTCACGATTTTCCTGTAAATGAAATGACTGCTCCGGCTCCAAATGATGCCTATGGAGCGATAAAGACATTAACTGCTAACTACCAGCGAAATTTGTTTGACAACTCGGAGACAGCCTGGTATTGGATAAGAGTTTTTTCAGTCTTTGGTGAGGGTGAAAACATGAAATGGCTCATACCTTTGGTTATCTCCAGATTGTTAAGAAATGAGCCAATCAAATTGACATCATGCGACCAGAAATATGATTATCTGTATATTGAAGATTTTGTCAGGTATATCATTTCAATTGTTATATGTGAAGAAAACAAATCAGGGATTTACAATATATGTAATTCAGAATCAATAGTATTAAGAGACCTTCTTAAAATAATTGCTGAACTGATGAATGTGTCTTCTGATTTACTAAGGTTTGGTGAAATTCATCAGAGACCGTCTCAGAATATGATTATTGCTGGTGTCAATAAAAAGTTTATAACCTCTTTTAATCTGGAAGAGGATACCCCGATCGGATTAACAGAAGGTTTACGACGGACAATCAATTATTATAAAAAATTAGCATGAAAGCTTCAGAGTATATTGCACGATTTTTAAAAAATAAGGGAATAAATATTGTTTTTGAATTACAAGGGGGAATGATCACCCGTTTGATAGATGCGATTCATCACGAAAAAGGAATAAAAATAGTAAGTATGCATCACGAGCAGGCTGCAGCAATGGCTGCCGATGCATTTGGACGTATTACCAACAAACCGGGTATTGCATTGGCAACCAGTGGTCCGGGTGCAACAAACCTGTTAACAGGAATTGGAAATTGTTATTTTGACTCAGTACCGGCAATATTCATTACAGGTCAGGTAAATATTAATGAGCAAAAAGGTAAGCTTCCCACACGACAAATAGGTTTTCAGGAAACTGATATTGTGAAGATGGCAAAACCAATTACTAAAGGAGCCTTTGCCATTAAAAAAGTGAAAGACATTCCCGCCATTTTTGAAGAAGGCTTTCAATTAGCAACAACCGGACGACCTGGACCGGTTCTTATTGACATTCCAATGAATCTGCAGAATGAAGAAATTGATATAATTGATCTTACTACTTCTGATACTCTTTCGAAAATTAACTCAAAGATTCATCAGGTCTTTTTCCGGGATTTTCTCATTGCCCTGAAAAATTCCAAGCGGCCATTAATTTTAGCAGGCAGAGGGATACGGGCATCAGGCTCTGTAGATCTCTTTCGTGAGTTTATCAATAAATATAAGATTCCTGTTGTTACTTCGCTTTTGGGATTCGATGCTTTACCTTATCAACATACCGGACGAATTGGTTTTATTGGAACCTATGGTAATCGCTGGGCAAATTATGGATTGGGTAGTTGCGACCTGCTTCTTGTATTAGGCAGTCGATTGGACCTCCGTCAAACCGGTTCAGATATACAATCATTTAAAAATGGGAAATTAATTTATCATGTTGACATTGATCAGTCTGAATTAAATAACCGCATAAAAGATTGTATCACATTAAAAGCCAATTTATCAGATTTCTTTGAGGAAATTAAAAAGCTTGGTTCATCATATATATCACCTGTAGCCTGGACAAAAGAAATAGAAGACAAAAAGCAAACTCGGTTAGACACGAAAGAACTTGAAGATATTACGGGGATAAATCCTAATATATTTGTTCATTTACTCTCAAAAACTTCCAATAAAGCAAGAGTATTTACTGCAGATGTAGGTAATAACCAAATGTGGAGTTCACAGTCACTGGAGCTTTCCGAAAAACAACTATTTCTGACTTCGGGTGGGATGGGAGCGATGGGCTATGCATTACCAGCTGCGATCGGGGCTTCAATAACAATGGGCAATGTCCCTGCAGTAGCCATTTCAGGTGATGGAGGTTTTCAGATTAATATTCAGGAATTACAAACTATCAGAAGGAATAATCTTCCTATAAAAATAGTAATTCTCAACAACCATTGTCTTGGCATGATTCGTCAATTCCAGGATAGTTATTTCGATAGTTGTTACCAATCAACTGTTTGGGGTTACGACACTCCTGACTTTACGAAAGTGGCATCAGCTTACGATATTGAATCATTTTCAATCAAATTACCTGAAGAAATTGAATCTGGACTGGAAAAACTATGGAAAAACCCTTCTAAGCCATTCTTACTCGAAGTCTCAATAGATGTTCATACCAACGTATTTCCAAAAATGATGTTTGGAAGTCCAATAACAGTTATGGAACCATAAGATCTAATTAATTTATGAAACAAAACCCAATTTAGCATGTATTATGGATAAGACTAAAGTTTTAATTACAGGTGTAACAGGTTTTCTGGGAAGCAACCTTGCCAAAATAATGATTGATAGGGGGTATGATGTCGTTGCCATAAAGAGAAAATCATCCTCACTCAAACGAATCGAAGCTTTATTATCAAGAATCCATTTATATGATCTTGAGACTTCAGATTTCTCTCATATTTTTCAGAGTCATGAAAAAATTGAAGTGGTTATACATACTGCAACGTGTTATGGAAGGAACAATGAAACAACATTAGATATTTTCAATGCAAATACCAGTTTTCCACTAAGGCTTTTGGATGCCGCGAGCAGGGCAAAGGTCAGTAAATTTATTAATACTGATACTATTCTTGATAAGTATTTAAATCTGTATTCACTTTCTAAAAACCATCTTCTGGAATGGGGAAAATTTTATTCAATGCATAAAATGATTGAATTTATTAATATGCGGTTGGAACATTTTTATGGACCAGGGGATGATAGTTCCAAATTCACTTCGTACGTGATTGAAAATTGTATATCTAACACACCTTCATTGAAGTTGACGCTTGGTAAACAATGTCGGGATTTCATATACATTGATGACGTTGTTTCTGCATATCTTACAGTAATAACAAAAAAAAATCTGACAGAAAAATGGTTTACTGAATATGAGGTTGGTAGTGGAGATTCCATAACAATAAGAAAATTTGTAGAAACAGTTCATAAGATTTCAGATTCAAAAACCCATCTTGAATTTGGTGCAATTCCATATCGTAAAGGGGAGGTTATGAATTCTCAGGCTGATGTCTCAGCTCTAAAAGCACTTGGCTGGAGATGTGATGTAAATCTGGAAAATGGATTGAAACAAACAATTAAAATCGCAAATAAATGAAATTACTAATAACAGGAGGATGTGGATTTTTAGGAAGTAATCTTGCCTCCGATGCAATGTCAAGAAAAGACGATGTCATCGTTTTTGACAGTCTATATCGCAATGGATCAAGAATAAATCTATCATGGTTACAATCTCAGGGAAAATTCACATTTGAGTATGGTGATATTAGAAACCAAAATGATATAAGCCGAGTTATTAAATTCTATAAACCGGATGTAATATTTCATCTAGCTGGTCAAGTTGCGATGACTACTTCAATTTCAAACTCGAGAATGGATTTCGAAGTCAATGCAGTTGGTACCTTCAACTTACTAGAAGTTGTCCGTCTTTACGCAAAAGATACAATTTTGGTTTATTCATCAACTAACAAGGTATATGGAGATCTTGAGCAATTCAATTATCTTGAGACAGATACAAGATATGAATGCATAGATAAACCTTTCGGATTTGATGAAAACACACAGCTCGACTTTCATTCCCCATATGGCTGCTCTAAGGGTACAGCAGATCAATATATGCTAGACTATGCAAGAATATTTGGGCTAAATACTGTGGTTTTCAGACACTCTTCGATGTATGGAGGTCGCCAGTTCGCTACGTATGATCAAGGATGGATAGGTTGGTTTTGCCAGAAAGCGTTTGAAGCTAGAATGGGAACACTTAAAGAACCGTTTACAATTTCCGGGACAGGGAAACAAGTACGAGACGTCTTACATTCGGAAGATATGAAGCGCCTTTATATGGCTGCGGTAAACTATATTGATAAAGCAAAAGGGCAAGCTTTCAATGTTGGTGGAGGTTTTGAAAATAGCCTTTCTTTATTGGAACTTTTCATTTTGTTAGAAAAAATATCAGGAGTTAACTTAAATTACACTAAACTTCCGACACGTGAAAGTGATCAGCGTGTGTTTATTGCTGATGTAACGAAGGCAAAGGAAATTTTAAATTGGTGTCCTGAAGTTTCATCTTCCGATGGTGTTGCCAATATGATGGATTGGGTTTTGAAAAATAATGAAGATAAGCTGTAAAGCATTTTTATATTAAATAATGGTTAATGACATTGAATTAAGTTTTTGTATACCTACATACAATAATGCTCAAAGCGTTAGCCGACTTGTTTTGAGTATTCTTAGCAATAAGACCCCAGGAATTGAAATTGTCGTATTGAATAATGGTTCAACTGATCATACTCTACGTTTATTGCATGAAATTGAGGATGATAGATTACAGGTATATTCCAATGACAGAAATATGGGTGCGCTCTACAATATGGTTAATGTTCTTAATAAAGGAAGAGGAGAATATCTTGTTTACATAACAGACCATGACCATATTGACTATGAGAAGATAGAAAAATTCATATTTTTTTTGTCTGCTAATACCTCAGTATCTTGCGGATATTGTGAATTCAATTCAAATACAGATAAACTATTTGACATTTATATAAAAGGCTTTCCAGCAGTAAGTAAGATTGCTTATATTACACGTCATCCAACAGGCTATTTCTTTAGAAATGAGCTTTTGAAATCTGTACAGATTGTTGATCGTTTTTCTGATATTGAATATGTCGACTTGTTTCCTCTTGAATTTGTATTTGCAGAGTTATGTGAATTGGGCGACGGAGCTATTTATCATGATACAATTTTCTCTCCTGAGACACAAGAAAAAATAGTTATTAAACACAAATCTGCAACAACAAACGGGAACTCAAAAAATGCTTTTTTCTCTCCTCAGGCAAGACTCAAACTAGCTATAAATTTTGAAAACCATATAAATACTTTGCGCCTTTCAAAGAAAGATAAAGTTAAGCTAATAATAAATTCTTTTTTCCGTGAATTATATTCCGCCACATTTGGATTTAGGGATATTATGAATAGAAAAGATATTTGTGAACATTATTATATGGAAAGTAAAAAAATACGTATAAAAGAGTTACTTAGTATTTGTATTTATTTCTATTATGAATACTCTGATAAAGTTATAAGATATAGATACCAAAATCTCTTGCAACGAGTAAATTTTAAAATGCTTTTAGTTACGAATCTTCTTATTAAGATAACAAGAATGAAAGTTCATATTTTATTTACTAATAAACATTAGTTAAATAATATAGTATTTTCGATAATCGTTACTCAGGCATTACTGTTGGATCTTTCTCAAAATTATCGGGTAGTTCAAAATATTGAATAATGTTGACGACTTATCCATAATGAGATCCATTCTTGAGACTGAAGTAAAACGCATATTCTACTTAGTCGATCCTTAAAATGTCTTTTTTAACAAAATCTTGCCAGGATCTGATATTCCTGGATTAAAATATTGACAATTTCATTTAAGACACAGATAATTGATTCACGGATTCTCCTCAACATCTTCATCATATTGAATGCTGCACCTGCCAAAAGTGTGTTAATCATATCACCTTCAACGCCTTTGAGGTAGTTTCGGAGCAATCTGTGATCTTGTTTTAAATGTCCTATTATTGATTCTATTGACGCTCTTCTTCGGAACCGCTCTCTGTCTTTCGACTTTTGATAAGCGGTTTTACCTTTTCCTGAACCTGGTATTTTAATGCTGACCCCCATAATGCTTTTTCGTCCCTTACAGCCTCTGTCAACCAGGGCAGCTTCGGGCAATCGACCTAATAGATCTTCAACCTGTGCCAGTTGCGGTTCAAGAGTATGACCATCGAAAATATTATCTTCAAATGCCATCGCCCCAACCACTATTCCACTTTTCTTGGTGATTGCAAAACTACTTTTATTGCCAAATTCATACTTCTTGTGTTCTTTACCTTTGGAGATACATTTTACTTCAGGGGCATGAAAACTGTATATTTTGTTATTATCGTCTCTTTTCTGTCCAAGCACACGGTAGTATAACCAGAGCTGTTCATCATAACAGCCCAACCGATCTATGTCATCAAGACCTCGTTCAACATCTCTTACCATTCGACCGGCTATAGTCTTTAGCTTTCGAGCAGCAGAATTGGCCCGTTTACGCTTCTTCGGATGCTCCCGGAACCGCTGCTCTATCATTAATTGTTTTACTGTACGTGTATAACTTTGTCTCAATGTCAGCCCTTCCTTTTCTGATATCTTTCGGCAGCCTTCAATTATCTTCTTATGAAGTTTAGAATCGGTTGGGAATGTAATGTTCTTCTCCTGTACGGTTGTATCTATAAGTAATTCTTTTTCATTAACTTCCTTAGAATCAAACAAACTTATGCTAAGCTTTAATATTTTTTGTGCCCCTACTTCTCCGATACGTTTACGAAAATGTACAAATTCGCTCGGATCAAACGGTTGTTCATACTGGAAAAAGGTCTCTCCACAGAAGTATTGCCAATAAGGGTTTTCAATCCACCTATCGACAAATGTCTCATCTCCAAGATTATACATTTGTTTCAGTATCATGCTTCCAACCATCTTTCTTACCGGTATTGCTTTTCTTCCCATGTATGGATAATAAATGGAAAACTCCTTGTCAACTGATTTCCAGTCTATTCGCTGTGCCAACAAGACCAACTCATGATCCATATTGATAACACTTACAAGTGGAGTCTGGAATACATTTAACTGCGGATGCTTAATAAATTTGCCTTTCATTTTGCAAGGTTTTTAACGAATTTACTCATTACCTTGCAGATTATCAATCATATTTATTAACACTAATTGTTAATAATCAATACTTTAAACACATTTTAAGGATCGACTACTTAACCTATGCCGAATATTAACGAATCGCACAAACAAATACTTAAATCTACAGGTATAGTTGGCGGAGCACAGGTATTTTCAATAATTATTGGTATTGTCCGTACAAAAGTAATTGCAGTTTTACTTGGGCCTTCAGGTATTGGCATATTAGGTATTCTACAATCTACAGTTGATTTAATACGCAACGCTACAGGTTTTGGAATCAATTTCAGCGGTGTAAAAGATGTTGCTGAATCGTCAGCTTCGGGAAATCAACAGCAGATAGCAAAAACAATAACAATTCTACGTAGTTGGGCCCTCGTTACTGGTCTTTTAGGAATGTTAATAACTATTGCTTTGTGTATTCCACTAAGCAATTATTCATTTGGTAATGACAGTTACGCTTTAAGTATTGCCATCATATCCCTAACACTAGTTATAACAAGTATCTCTGCAAGTCAAATTGCACTGCTACAGGGTCTTCGACTAATAGGTCAGATGGCGAAAGCTACCATATTAGGAGCATTACTAAGTACCATTATTACACTACCTCTATATTGGTTGCTTGGAATTAACGGAATTGTGCCAGCGATGATATTAACTACATTAATATCTCTATTTGTATCATGGCTATTTACCAGAAAGATAAAAATAAAAAAGCCAGATATTTCATTTTCTGATACATTTAAAGGAGGATGGAACATGGCGAGGCTCGGCTTTTTTATCGTGATTTCTGGATTTATTTCCATTGCTACAATGTATATAGTTCGGAAATTTATTGTCACAAAATTGAGTATAGACGCGGTTGGCTATTTCCAGGCAGCATGGACAATATCAACTATGTATATAAATATTGTACTTAATGCTATGCAAGCAGATTTTTTCCCACGATTAAGTGCAATAAACAAAGACAATATAGCATCAAATAAGCTAATTAACGAACAATTGCAGATGGCTCTTGTTGTTGGCTCACCAATGATAATTTCGCTTATTTCCTGTGCTGGAATTGCTATACATGTCTTATATAGTTCGAAATTCTCAACAGCGATATCTATATTGCAATGGCAAATGGCTGGTTCCTTTTTTGTTTTAATTTTGTGGCCGATGGGTGTAATGTTCCTGGCAAAAAACAAGGGTGTTTTCAGTATAATTATCAATATTGTTTGGTCTTTTACTTATCTTCTATTAGTCTTTTTCGGATGGGAATATTTTGGATTTAAAATACTAGGAATTGCATATTTTGTTGCTGCGATTTTCCAACTTCTATTTGTGTTCTTTAGTACAAGATATTTAGGTAAATTTTCTTTTAGTACTATTAATTTGCACTATATAATCATATTTGGAGTTGCAACACTTATATCTATGCTAAATGTATTGGTAAATGAAGGTTATGTTCAATATATTATTAGTGGTTTAATAATGATTATAGTTCTAATTTTTAGCTATTCCCAGCTAAAAAAAATAATTAATATAAAAATGATTTTTCGTACCATAATACTAAGAAGGTAAAATCTCAATTCTTAAAGCGAGAACGAAAGACAAATCGTGCATCAGGCTTAAAACAAAATCAATAGAGTGGCATACAAAGTCATTATACTTACAATTAAAATAAAAAAGTATACCTCTCAAAATAGTTTCAAAAATGAGTATTAGTATTTTATCAATTTGTATTCCTACTTATAAACGCGGAGAAATTTTACATAACACTCTTGAGAAATATATTAATGATCCGGCATTTGACGAGCGTGTCGAAATAGTAATTTCTGACAATTGTTCTACTGATCAGACCGAAGAATTAGTTAAAAATTATCTTATTAAATATAAAAATATAAAGTATAATAGATTACCTGAGAATATTGGTGCAGATTTGAATATGAATTCTGTAGTTTCAATGGGGAGTGGATTATATCTTAAGTTGATGAATGATTCCGTGACCATGAGACCAGGTGTCCTGAAATATATGCTGGATATTCTGAGTTCAGAAAAAAACGAAATGAAACCTGTTTTTTTCTATCAAAATATCAGTTTTTTGCACTCAGACAAAATAGTTTATTGTTCAAGTATTGATGATCTGGTATCAAATGTTTCATTTTGGATAACTTGGATAGCTAACTTTGGAGTGTGGCGAAAAGATTTTGATTTATTAACTGATAAGGATAGATTGGCTCATCTTCAATTCACACAGACAGATTGGACAATCAGGTTAATAAATAGAAACAGGGACAGCAAATTATTCTTCGGAAACTATTATATAACTGCTGAATTGGACTCCAAAGGCGGTTATAATGTATTCAAAACATTCGGAATAAATTATTTATCATTATATGACGAATACCTGAAATCCAATTCCTTAAGAAAAAAAACCTTCAATACCGAGAAATACAGACTGTTTAGGTACTTTATTGTTGCCTGGTATCAAACACTCATAATTTCAAAAGATAAAAAATATGTTTTTGAAAAGAAAGATGTGAATAAAATTCTGATGGAAAATTTTAAATACAAACCCTACTTTTATTTTGGGATTTTATATCTGAAAATTAGATTTATACTGCAAAAACTTAAATCCTATTTGTTGCATTCGTAAATAGATATTATGAAAGACATTCTTAAGAAAGTAATTTTTTTAATTATAAAGTTTTGGTCATACATATATTCTCCTCTGCTTTCAAAGAAAATATCACTACTTCTTTCTCTGTTTTATACATTTTGGCTGTCTAGAGAGTTTAAATCAATTGGAAAAAACGCTCACATTGCTTACCCAATCTATTTGAAAGGAGGAAAATACATGAAAATAGGAGATGGATTTTCTTCGCTTGAGCGTTTACGTCTAGAATGCTGGGACACTTTTGGAGATGATAAGTTTACACCAAATCTTACAATAGGAAGTAATGTTGTTATGAATTATAATGTACATATTGGTTGTATTGAAAAGGTTAGTATAGGAAACAACGTACTATTTGCCAGTAATATTTTTATAACAGATCATCAACATGGATATGCTGATAAAAGAGATATTGGCATAGTTCCGATGAAGCGTTCACTTAACTCAAAGGGTCCTGTAATTATTGAAGACAATGTTTGGATTGGAGAAAATGTTGCAATAATGCCTAAGGTCACAATTGGAGCTAATTCAATAATTGGAGCAAATTCCGTAATTACGAAAGATGTCCCTGCTAATTCAGTAGTTGCCGGTGTTCCCGGAAAAATAATTAAAATGTTATAGTTTTTATGTCAGAAGAAGCGATCGTTCGTTTTATAGCGTTATACCTTCCCCAATTTCATCCAACTCCTGAAAACGATGAGTGGTGGGGTAAAGGTTTTACTGAATGGACAAACGTTGGTAAAGCAAAGCCTTTATTTAAAGATCACTATCAGCCTCATGTACCTGCTGATTTAGGATATTATGACCTGAGAGTACCTGAAACCAGACAAGCTCAGGCAGATATGGCAAGACGGTATGGCATTGAAGGCTTCTGTTATTGGCATTACTGGTTTGGTAATAATAAAAGGCTTTTGGAACGCCCTTTTAATGAGGTATTGCAATCAGGTAAACCTGATTATCCATTTTGCCTGGCATGGGCTAACACTTCCTGGCAGGGATTTGATTATGGCGCAAAAGGGCGCAACATGTTAATTGAACAAACCTATCCCGGGAAAGAAGATAATGAAAGACATTTTTATGAGTTGCTGCCGGCATTTTTAGATAAACGTTATATTACTGTCGATAGTAAACCGTTTTTTATGATATTTCAACCTGATCAATTACCAAACCAAAGTGAATTCATTGATCAATGGCAGAATCTGGCAATAAATAATGGGCTCAAGGGGATTTTTTTTATTGCACAGACTAATAAAGAAGATTCAATAAATAATTTGTTGGCAAAGAAATTTGATGCAATAAATCTGGTCCGTTTATTTAACTGTTTTGAGCATGGGCGATCAACAATAAAAAAAATCAAACAAAAAATCATTGGTGAAACCCGTGTATTTGATTATGAAAAAGCTATAGATTACTGGATAGGTTCTGAGGACAGGGACAATAATTGTTTTCCTTCTGTATTTCCTAATTGGGATCACACTCCACGATCCGGTATAAAAGGTTCTGTCCTGCATAACTCAACTCCCGCACTTTTTGAAAAACATGTAAAGCAAGTAGTAGATGAAGTTCTTGAGAAGCCTTATCAGCATAGAATAGTGATAATTAAGTCGTGGAATGAATGGGCTGAAGGGAATTATTTAGAACCTGATTTGAAATATGGTTTAGGATATCTTGAAGCGCTTAATCGAATTCAAAATCAATTAGCTAAATAACTGTCTATATGATTAAAAAGTATATTAAAATAATTTGCGCCGCACAAAACCGTCTTTCGAAACATAGAAGTCAAAAAAGAAAAGTAGAACGATCAATTAATAAACTGGTTATTATTTATCGTATTAGTGATGCCGGTTACAAAAAAGAAAAACCTACTTATATCAATAATGAATCTTGTCTAAGAAATGCTGTAACCATTTTTCCTTGTAAAATTTATGAGTGGCTGTTGATTGCTGATAATTGCTCTACTGAAACAATTACGATGATTGAAAAGTATGTACCACGTGAGAATATTTTAGAAGTCTCCATAGGACATGGTGCAGGAACTTTTAATCTGGCTCTGAATAAGGCTTTAGCTTATGATAACGATACTATAGTTTATTTCTTAGAGAATGATTATTTGCATCTGCCCTCCTCTGATAAAATCCTTTTTGAAGGCTTTGAACTGGGAGCTTCTGATTATGTCACGCTTTACGATCATCCTGATAAATATACTGAATTTATCCGGGGAGGGGAGAAGACAGTGGTGTTTTTGTCAAAATCGATTCATTGGAAGATTACAAATAGCACAACAATGACATTCGCATCTAAAGTTAAAAGTCTAAAAAGGGATGAAAAAATACTTCGCCGATGGACGACAGGACACCATCCATTTGATTTTGAGATGTTCACTAATTTGAGAATGAAGAATCGGATTTTAATTTCCCCGATTCCTGGTTTCTCAACACACGGTGAAACAGAATTCTTAACACCATTAATAATTTGGGATAAAGTTTAAGTAATTATGGATGTTTCAGTAATTCTTGTAAATTATAATACAACACAATTGACTTTAAATGCAATTAATTCTGTAATAGAAAAAACAAAAGAAGTTCTTTTTGAAATTATTATTGTAGATAATAATTCCCAAGACAGAAGTATTGATTGCGTTCAGCAGATGTTCCCAAATTTAAGATATATTAAAAGTTCGGAAAACATTGGATTTGGGCGAGCAAATAATCTAGGAGCTGGCTATGCTATGGGTAACTATTTGTTCTTTTTAAATAGTGATACTCTTTTAATTAATAATGCAATACAGATTTTGTTTGAATTCTTGGAAGCCAATCTTAATGTTGGAATTTGTGGCGGGAACTTATTTGACGCTATCGGCAATCCAATTCACTCATTTATGAAATATTTCAGAAATCCGTTTACTGATATATTTGAAAAAACTTTTCTCTCAAAAGTTTTTAAATATTATAGTCTCCATAATCAACACAATCATGAAAATATGGCTATTGAGGTTGCTTTTATTACTGGAGCTGATTTATTTATTCGTAAAGAAATATTTGACAATATAAATGGCTTTGATCCGGATTTCTTTATGTACTTTGAAGATGCTGAGTTAGGTAATCGTGTTAAAAAGAAAGGATATAGGATAATGTCAGTTCCTGATGCTAAGATTTTTCATTTGGTGGGCGCGTCATCTTCCATTGGGGAAGCGAAATTGAAGTTGTTTTTGCAAAGTAAGTACCTATACTATAGAAAAGTTAATAATACTTTATTCTCTAAATTTGCTAGATTGGTTGACTTTTTATCAGCAATATTCGGGTTTGTTTACTATTCATTATTATCTAATTATAAACTTAGAAAGATATCGCTGTACTATCTTAAATTTAGTTTTAAAAATTAGTTGGTTATATAAATGGGAGCAGAGCAACAAATAATTACATATTGCGAACTCGATGAGGTTAAAGCGACAAGCAATAATGAATTATATTTTTGTATAGATTTAGGAATCACTTTTTTTAAATCCGCTATGTATCCAACTCAATTGAGGTAATGAATTACAACCATTAATAAAGATCAATTAATTTATAAATAAACAGATCAAATGTGTTAGTAGCTATCAAAGCTATTAAATCCTTAATATGATATACTATTTTGCAATAACATGTCTTTTAATCTTTTCATTTTTAAATCAATGGAAATTAGAAAGAAAAGTAATAAATCTTTTAGCATTCTTTAGTTTTTTAATTATCCTAATTATTGGAGGTTTAAGATTTAAAATTGGAGCAGACTGGGATCAATATGAAAGTATTTATAAAAACCTTAAAGATGTTTCAGAACTATTTAAAGCACCTAAAGAAATGGGCTTTATGATAACTATGTTTCTGATTAAATTAATTTCAACAAACTATAGTTTCTTTATCTTTATTTTTTTCCTTGTTTCATTCTATTTAAAATACAAAGTAATTAAAAAGTACTCGACCGATATTTTTCTTTCATTAAGTTTCTATTTTTTCTCAATTTTTCTAATACTTGATGTAAATCAGATAAGACAGGGAATGGCTTTGGCAATAATTTTTTTGTCTTTAACTTCTATATTAGAAAGAAATGTTATAAAATTTCTATTATTAATATTTATTGCATGTTTTTTCCATATTTCTGCTATTATTTTTCTTCCCTTTTATTGGTTGTCGCAGATAAAATCTAGTAATATGACTATTTTTTTAATTATTGCAATTAGTCTTATACTTTCAATCCTTATTCGTGAATTGATGGGAAGAAATACCATTGTACGATTTTTGTTATCATTCAGTGGTTTATCTAGATACAATGTGTATTTAGAAAGCAATATACTTAGTAAATCTTCTTCTATATTAAGTATAGCCTTTTTTCAAAGAATTATTATTTTTATTATTTTTATAGTCTATTATAACATAATTCAAGCAAATGATAATTTCAAAAGTCTTATTAAAAATGGTTACTTAATAGGTATTATTATCTTCATAATCTTTTCTTTCAATGCTCAATTTGCAGCAAGGTTGGGATATTTTTATAAATGGTTTGATATTTTTATAGTTGCATTAATTGTCTCATCTCAGAAAAAAAATTCCAATAAACTAATTTTGCTTTTCCTTTTCTTCCTTTTTTGTTTAATTGGTATCCAAAGACTCATAGGTAATGATGGGGGAGATTTATTGCCATATCATATAGTTTTAAGGTAGCGTTGAGTTCACGCCTATTCCCTAAAATTGATAACTATTTAGTATATAATTCTATTTTATGGTTTTTCTAATCTCTTTTGGAGTTAGTACTCTATTTGTAACTAATCAGTACTTAACGTGAACTACAGTTAAATTTTCCTTTCATTTAACAATGTTTCTAAAAAAAACTAAATACCCTGAAGATTGTCAACTATAATATATCGCTAATTGTTAATAATAAACATATTAAGCATTTTTTGAAGATGGTTATAACAAGTAATATGGTAATAGATAGTCTTAAGACTAATTGTCAAGATAAGAAAATCTTATTCTATTCTAGTGACAAAACAAAAAAAATGTTTTCGATAAAACAATTTTACAGAACTGATATTTGTATCCTTCGTGACCTTGGATTTAAAGTGAAACTTAGTAATTCAATACCTGACTTTTTATTGTTTTGGCAGTACGATTTTGCATTTATTTATTTTTACAGATATGGGTTATTTCCTGCAATTATTGCAAAACTATTTAAAAAAAAAGTAATATTCACAGGGGGTATTGATTATTTGGAAAAGAATTATGCAGGATATAAGTCATATACAATTCAAAAATATTTTTTTCTACTCTGTACATTCTTCTCCGACAAGAATATTCTAGTCTCTAATTCTGATAGAAGAAATATTAGAAACTTTAAATCTCAATTGCCTGAAACCAAATTTCCACTTTCCTTCCATGTTTTAAATTTTGAAGAATTTAAATTTAATGACATCAAAAAAAAGAGTAAGTTGTTCTGCACAATTTCCTGGATGACTCGGCAAGAAAATGTTAAAAGAAAAGGAGTAGACAAATCGCTATATTTATTTAAAAAATTACACGATCTAGATAACGAATTCAGGATGATAATTATAGGTACCAAAGGGGAGGGCACCAAATTAATTGAAGAAATAATTATTAAAGAAAATCTTGACAAATTGGTTACTTTAACTGGATCTATAAGTGAACATGATAAAATAATCATTCTAAAAAAAAGTTCAGTTTATTCACAGTTGTCTTATTACGAAGGTTTTGGAATAGCTGCAATCGAAGCTCTTGCATCTGGAAATATTGTAATACATACCGGAAAGGGTGGATTAATGGATGGTATTGGAGATAATGGAATTCTGGTGGAAGATGAAGATTATGAAAAAATAGCTCTGAAAATAAAAAAAGTTCTTTCTGATCCGGAATTTCACTTAAAAATGATAAATCAGGGCATTAAACATGTTTCGGAAAATTTCAGATATGAAAAAAGGTTAGCTGATTTTCGTAAAATATTCTCATCCTTATTATGAAAATTTCGATCATTACGGCAACATATAATAGTGAAAAAACAATTAATGACTGTATCGTTTCGCTGCAAAGTCAAACCTATCCTGAAATAGAACATATTATTATAGATGGGGCTTCAAAAGACAGGACTATTGAAATTATTAATTCTCAACCTAATCGGGTAAAAATAATTGTTTCAGAACCTGACAAAGGAATTTACGATGCTATGAATAAAGGAATCGGGTTGTCAACAGGTGAAATAATTGGGATATTAAATTCGGATGATTACTTTACGAATAGTCAAATTATTGGTAAAGTGGTTGAGGCCTTTAAGAGCGAAAATATTGACGCATTATACGGAGATGTAAGGTTTATAAATCCTGATAATACTAAGAGAACAGTAAGATATTATTCCTCTAAAAACTTCACATTCAATAGGTTCAAATATGGTTTTATGCCGGCCCATCCAAGCTTCTTTATAAAACGGACAGTGTATGAAAAATTCGGATATTATAAAACTGATTATAAAATCGCTTCAGATTTTGAATTCATGCTGAGAGTTTTTAGCCAGAGTGAAATAAAGCTTAAGTACATTCCTATGACCTTCGTTACTATGAGAATAGGGGGAGTAAGTACAAAGAATTTTTATAGTCAGATTTTACTGAATAAAGAAATTTTGAAAGCATGTAAGGAAAACAATCTCAAAACAAATGTTTTCAAAATTTATAGCAAATATGTATTAAAGATATTTGAATTTATAAGGAAGAAGCCATAAATATTCTTTGAAGACCTAACAGTAATTTCAAAATTTAAAAATATTTATAAGTGAGAATTGTTCAGCAATATCAGAAGTCAGACTTTAAGTTGATTCTTATATATGTATTTTCTTTTACAATTCTCTTTTATCTGTTCAGAACTGCTATTCCTTTTTTTAAATATCCATTTATCATTCTATATATCTTTTTGATGCTATACACAATCATTCATTATCGGAATAGATTGTTTATTACGCTGAAAGGTTTCATTCGAGACTATTACTTAGTTTTAATTCTGATGTTGCTTTTGGTTAGCTCCATGCTTCTTTCCAATAAGCTGTATTTGCTTGTAATAAAAGATATTATCAATGCAATCATTCTGATATCGTTTTACATTATACTTTACTTCATTGTCTGTAACAAAAATGAACTATATATTTTTACTGATCGCCTGATTAGAATTATTCTATTCTTTGCTGTAATAGTTTCATTGGAGAGATTATCCATCTCTTTGAATATTTCACCATTTAATAATTATCTGATCCCTGAATTCAGTACTGATGAAGTTGTTGGTATTGATTATAATTTTGCCCTGATACCTGTTCTCCTTGGGATTGTCATTATATTTTATTTATTAAAGAAAAAGGTATCTATAAAAAACCTGGTTGTTCTAAATGTTGTTTTTATAATTTTCATATTAAATGTATTCTTTTCAGGGTCAAGAAGAGGTTTTTTTATTGGTTTTCTCATTGTGATTCTATTAGTATCAATTCAGGTTATTTTATTATTTATCAGGGACATTAAAATAAAAATGGATTATCGTAACCTTAAATACCCTCTGATTTCTCTCGTAATGCTTTTTATAATTTCGCTGGCGTTAATTTTTCTCACATCTTATAAAATTAAAAATAAGGCGCTCGAATTTTTAGGAACAAATGATATATCAATATCAAAAAGCCAGATTACTTCAAACATTTTTAGGTATGTCTCTGTTTTTGACAAGAAAGCTATTTATGCAGATCTATATAGAGTTATCTGGTCAACTAATTTTAATCCTAAGGATCCTGACAGCGGATGGGCCTCCAGAATTCACAAAAAGGTATTCCCTTTGACTGGTAAAAACTCTGAAATTGTCCCTCTCGGTTCGATAGGATATCAAATGGACAGCACTTGTAACAGTGAGTCATGGGCCGGAAATGCCTACTCATTCACTGTAGTTGGCAATAATAAGGTTTCAGCAGGTGATACTTTACGTGCTTCTGTATTTTGTTTCGTTTCAAATGAATTTAATGGTACCTGGGTTATTCTACTCTCAGAAGGTGCCACATTGGGTAACACTAAATTTGAATATGATCTTAAAAATAAGGTAACATGGCAAAAACTTTCTATAAATGTCGTTTGTGGCAATGGTGATTCTCCCGTATACCTTTATTTCTCAAAATATGGTACAACCAACCTTTCTTCACTTAAGGGTTATGTAATTTTTGCGTACCCGCAGGTTGACATTGTAAGAAGAACTGACGAAACATTAGGAAATTCTCAATATAATGATCTATCGATTAGAATCGGTAAATCTAAAAAGTTAGGATTTGGGAATAAAAGTCCATTATCGTATTCAGGATCAGTTGCAGTTTTGAATATGGCTAGACTTATGCAACCTATTATTGAAGCAAATATTAATATTGATCATCTCAACAGACCAGTTGAAAAAGATTTCGTTGATTTCTCAAATCTTTTTAAAAATATTCATTTTACGAACCAGCTTACCATGTTATCTTTTTCGAACCTTTCTCATTCTAAAGTCTATGATCGGGATTTAATAAGAAACTGGATAGCCAAAATCATTTCAGAAGATACAGTTTATTATGGCTATAAATCAGTGATACAAACTGATAAACTTTCGAGCGTATTTTATGATGAGCGGCTGATCCGTTGGCAATTTGCCTGGCAAATATTCAACAAAGAATTTAATTGGAAACAAAAAATATTTGGAGGAGGGTTTAACTTTTTGAATTGGTATGGATTCTATTTTCTTAAGGATAAAACTCTTAGT
>Ga0182027_10004086_pt1 | contig 22793 bp, 19 predicted proteins | sample 712E1DmetaG_FD_121300 | JGI IMG/M metagenome (GOLD analysis project Ga0182027, IMG submission 121300) | Permafrost microbial communities from Stordalen Mire, Sweden - 712E1D metaG (Illumina Assembly) | ecosystem: Environmental > Terrestrial > Soil > Wetlands > Permafrost | place: Sweden... | reverse complement strand
GATACTTTAAACAGAGTTTCTAAATTCCTCGGTCCTGTGCCTGATGATGTCCCCTTCGATCATGTAAATCACGTCTTCGGCGATATTGGTGGCATGGTCGGCGATGCGTTCCAGATGGCGCGAGATCGATAGGACCTGCATGAATTCGTCGAGTTTTTGGGGATTCTGCCCGATTCCTGTTTTAATTTTGTCGAACATTTCCCGGTAGAGCGCGTCGACCTCGTCGTCTGCCGCGCATACTTCAAGGGCGGTTTTCGGGTCCATGTTGACGAATGAATCAAGGCATTTTTTCAGCATGGCCAACGCCTTTTCGGACATAACGGGAAAATTCGAGGAGAACTCGAATTTAGGCAGCGTTGCAAGGTACAGCGACCGCTCGGCGATATTGACCGCCAGATCGCCGATACGCTCAAGGTCGTTATTGATTTTAAGCACCGCGACGATGAACCGCAAATCTACTGCCACGGGCTGGTGGAGCGCAAGGACTTTGAGGCATTCCTCCTCGACGTCGATTTCCATTTTATCGACGATAACGTCTTGTTCAAAAACATTCCTCGCCATAGCTTCGTCCTTTTTTTCCACCGACCTTACGGCGCGCAATACATGCTCTTCAACGATCGTCGACAGATACAGGAGTTTTTTTTTCAGGCTTTCTATTTCTCTTTGCAAATGTTTTGGCATGAACGGTGTCTCCTACAATAAAGGTTTCGGTTTTCCGGATCGGACGCCACAATATGTCATGGATCAGGCGCTCCGCGGTAAAATGATATAAAAGGTGCTTCCCGTGCCCGGCATGCTGTCAACGGCCACGCGACCGCCGTGGGCGAGCGCGATATGCTTTACAATAGACAGGCCGAGGCCGGTGCCGCCGAGTTTGCGGCTGCGGGACTTGTCGACCCGGTAAAAACGTTCGAACAGGCGGCCCAGGTGTTCGGGGGCGATGCCGATGCCTTCATCGCGCACCGACACGGTGGTTTCTCCGGTTGCCGGGTCCTGCAATGCGTTGACCGAAATGCGCTTATTGGTATCGCTGTAGTTTATGGCGTTGTCGATTAGATTAACAATTGCCTGTTCAAACAGCGTCCGGTCGATTTTGACGATAAAATCGGCGCTGCACTGGAGTTCCATGCTTATCTGTTTTTGGGACGCCTTTGCCGCGCAGGTTTCGATTGCCCCGTTCAGGACTTCGGCAAGCCTGCATTCGGCGCGTTCGAGGGAGTTGTGTTCCGTGTCCTGTTCAATTTTGGAAAGAGCCAGCAAGTCTTCAACAATAGTCGTTAGACGGTCGACCTGTCCCGAGATTATGCCGAGAAACCGATGGGTATCAACGCCGTTTTTCATGGCTCCGGAAAGAAGTGTTTCTACAAACCCCTTGATCGAGGTAAGGGGCGTGCGGAGCTCATGGGAAACGTTGGCCACGAATTCTTTCCGCATATTCTCGAGTTTTTTAAATTGCGTGATATCGTTAATGACCATGAGCGCGCCGATGCATTTTTCCTCGCTATTATGAAGTGCGCTTCCATGGAGCTGAAGAATGCGCTCGGTGTGGGTCGGCTTTCCCGGCAGCGCCTCGATGAGGACGGTTTCGGTTTCGATAAATCCGGAAGCTGAAAGGGTTTTTACGAGAAAATCCTGGATTTCGCCGTTTCGGAGCACCTCGCCTATCAATTTGCCTGCTGCCCGCTGCGGATCCATGCCGAAAAGCATGCTCGCGGCCCGGTTGACGGTCATGATGCGTTCCTCCGCGTCAACGGCAATGACGCCCTCGATCATGCTTGATAAAATGGCGTCCAGTTCATTGCGCTGCGTTGTTATGCCGGTGATGGTGTCGTGCAGGGTCCGTGCCATTTCATTGAGCGCCGCGGCGAGCTGGTCGGTTTCTTCGTAGCCCGATAAGGGGAGCTTGACGCTGAAATCGCCGGAGGCGAAACGCTGGGCGCCGCGTTTCATGGCCCCTATGGGAAGGCTGACTTTTCTCGAGACCAGAAAACTGAGGAGCGCCGCGACCAGCGCCATGAAAAACACGGCCCATAAAATCCTTAGGTAGAAATTTAAAAGCGCCGATTTTATGGATTGTGTCGGGAGGGCTGTTCTGATGACGCCGCAAACCTTTCCGGCGCATGTAAGCGGCACCGCCACATATACCATGTCTTCCTCTAATGTATAACTGAGCCGGTTCGATACGCCCGTTTTGCCGGACAGCGCCTCAATGATCTCAGGCCGATTTGCATGGTTTTCCATGGAGTCAGGGTCCTTTTCGGAATCGCCGAGGACCTTCCCCGATGGGGAAATCACCGTAAAGCGGACCGTGACTTTTTTTGCCAGTACCTTGCACAGGGAATCGATATCGTTCAAGGATGATCGGGCAAAGCGCTCTTCAATTTGCGCCCCGATGAGTATTGCCTTGTTCTTAAGGTCCTCGGTCGTGCGGGCCATATAGAATTCTTTAAAGGTGCGCGAGGCATACCAGGTTATTATGAGAACGGGTATTCCCATGATTAACAAGTACGACAAGTACAACTGCCAGATTAGTTTTTTAGGCCCCATACAATAACTTTCGGTCACGCCCCCTAAATCCCCCGCAGGGGGATTTAGGGGGCGCTCAGTTTATTCCTTAAACCGGTATCCAGCGCCGCGCACGGTTTCAATTAACTGACCGGCATCGCCAAGCTTCTTTCGTAGCCCCACGATCATGACATCAACCGAACGGTCCGTCACCGGATAATTGTCTCCGCGCACGCCTTCCACTATCTGATACCGGGAAAACACCCAGCCGGGCCTGCTGGCCAGAAAATGCAATAATTGGAATTCCATGTTGGTAAGCTCGATGGGTTTGTTTCGGAAAAGCACTTCCCGCCTGCCGGGATGAATCTTCATTCCATGTGCCTGCAAAGGAGCGGATTCGTCAATCGGTTCAGCCGATTTCCTGCGCAGCACGGTTTTTATGCGCGCGATAAGCACTTTGGGACTGAATGGCTTTACTATATAATCATCGGCCCCAAGCTCAAGGCCGGTAACGATGTCGGGTTCCTCGCCTTTCGCGGTGAGCATGATGACGGGGATGTTTCGAGTTTTTTCGTCCTTTTTAAGCGATCTGCATACGTCGAGGCCATCCAAGCCGGGGAGCATAAGATCGAGCAGGATGCAATCGTAATGTTCGGCCCTCGCTTTTTTAAGAGCGTCTTCCCCGGATAAAACCCCGATGCTTCGAAATCCGTCCTTCGACAGGTTATACTGAAGCAGTTCCTGGATTTCTTCTTCGTCTTCGACTATAAGAATGGATTCATGGGCCATAGTAAAAACCTCTTAAAGTGTTGTTCCGTCTTTAGACGCGTTTCCAAACGCCGCGGTCGCCTATCCCATTCGGCCGGTTACGTAGTCTTCGGTTTGTTTTTCGCGCGGAGACGTAAAAATCTGCTTCGTAGGGCCGGATTCGATAAGCTCTCCCAGATAAAGGAATGCCGTAAAATCGCTCACGCGCGCCGCCTGCGCCAGGTTGTGGGTGACCAGAAGAACGCAGAATTCGTTGCGTAATTCGTCGATGAGCTGGTCTATTTGGGCCGTGGAAATGGGGTCGAGCGCCGATGCCGGTTCGTCAAGAAGCAGGATCTCGGGGTGCGTTGCGATGGCCCGCGCGATGCACAGCCGCTGCTGCTGGCCCCCCGAAAGCCCCAGGCCGCTTGAGTTGAGCTTGTCTTTGACCTCGTTCCAGAGCGCCGCCTTGCGCAGGGCCGTTTCCACGCGGTCGATCATTTCAGAGCGCGAAAGTTTCTGGTACAATTTAATGGGAAACGCGATGTTTTCGAAAATCGACATGGGAAAAGGAGTGGGACGCTGGAACACCATTCCCATTTTCGCGCGCAGCTTCGACGCGGCCACCGACGGATCGATGATGTTTTCGCCGTCCACCGTGACCTTCCCTTCCGCGCGTTGGCCCGGATAGAGGTCGTACATCCGGTTAAAGACCCGCAGCAGGGTCGACTTCCCGCATCCGGAGGGCCCGATGAGCGCCGTGACGCATTTATCGGCGAAATCGATCGAGACATTTTTGATCGCCAGGGTGTTTTGATAATAAAAATTAAGGCCTTGAACGGATATCCGCGGCTGTGGGGTGTTTGAGTTCAATTGTGCCTCTTTGTAAAAAGGACGCGCCGTGAAAAGATGTTTATCGCCAAAACGGTGACTGTAATGAGAAACGCCCCGCTCCATGCCAGGTTCTGCCAATCCTTGTACGGACTCATTGCGAACTGGAATATCACGATGGGAAGCGATGCGATGGGACCGTTCATGGTGGACGTCGAGAACTGATTATTCAGGGAGGTGAACAAAAGCGGAGCGGTTTCGCCGCTGATCCTGGCAAGCGCCAGGAGTATCCCCGTTACAATACCGGGACGCGCCGCCCGCCACCCGATCTTTACGATCATTTTCCAATACGGACACCCCAAAGCGACCGCGGCCTCGCGCAGGGAATCCGGGACAAGACATAGCATGTCTTCGGTGGTCCGGACGATCACCGGGACCGCGACAAGGCACAGTGCCGCGGCGCCAGCCCACGCAGAAAAATGTCCCGATGGAAGCACGATTATTCCGTAGATAAAGAGGCCGATGATGATCGAAGGGGCGCTCAAAAGGATGTCGGTGCAGAACCGGACCACGTTTCCCATCCAGGAATCTCGGCCGTATTCGGCCAGATACGTTCCCGCCAGGACGCCTAGGGGAATCGCCCCGGCAAGCCCCGTTACCACGAGGACGATGCTTCCGACAATTGCATTGAGTAAACCACCAGCGGTGCCCGGCGCGGGCGTCCCCTTGGTGAAAATGTCGATGGAAAATGCCTTCAGGCCGGCAACCGAAAGTTTCCAAAGTATCGCTGCCAATGCACCGATGGAAATGAGGACGGCAAGCGAGAACAAGGCGACCATGACACGGTTGGTGATTTTCCTTCTGAGGATGACCGTTGGGTCCGTTTTCATACCGGTAGTCTCCGTTTTGTCGAGAGGAGCAGAACGCGCGTTATCGAGAGGATGGCGAAGGTGATAAGGAAAAGGATCAAACCCAATGCGAGCAGCGAGGCGATATAGGTGTCTCCGAACGCCTCGGCGAATTCGTTGGCGAGCGTCGCGGAAATCGTTGTGCCCGGCGCAAGCAGGGAAGCGCTCAAGCGGTGGGCGTTTCCAATGACGAAGGTGACCGCCATTGTTTCACCGAGGGCCCGTCCGAGACCCAGCATGATCGCACCGATGACGCTTGTTTTGGTATAGGGGATGATTATCTTCCGGCAAATTTCCCAAACGTTCGCTCCCGTCCCATACGCAGCCTCCCGCAAGGAGGCCGGGACCGAGGCAAATGCCTGTAAACTGACCGATGCGATGAACGGCAGGACCATGACGCTTAAAATCAGTCCCGCGGTAAGGACCCCGATTCCGAACGGGGGGCCTTGAAACAGCAAGCCGACAAAAGGCAATGGCCCAAGATATTTTATCAAAACCGGTTGAACGACATGGGACATGACCGGCGCCATGACGAACAGTCCCCACATGCCGTAAATAATGCTCGGTATCGCGGCGAGGAGTTCGATCATCGCGGTCAGCGCGGGGCGCACTTTGAAAGGGCAGAGCTCATTTAAAAAAAATGCGCTGCCCAATGCGAGCGGCACCCCGAAAAGCACGGCTATGAAGGAAGTGACGAGCGTTCCGACGATAGAGGCCAACGCCCCGAATTTATTTGACACCGGGTTCCATGAACTTCCGGTAATGAATGCAAACCCGAATTTGTGGAAAACCGGCGCGCTCTCAATTGTCAATAACAGAAAGATCGCCGCCATCATGCCTATGACAAGGAATGCCGACAGGCGGGTCACCATTTTGAAAGGCATTTCGAAATGACGGCCGGTCGGCAAATGAAACGAAACTTTGTTTTTCACCCGGACGACCGGTATTTCAATCGGTCGAACTTGACCCATGCCGGCTTCGTTTGATTGGGACATAGAAAAAAACCGTGAAAAAGAAGAAAATAGCGGTCCGGCGCATCAGGCCGGACCGCCGCAGCGCTAGTAGTCGAACTCTCCATTAATATAAATCTTGTTATTCTGTATTTTATCAATTCTCAGGTTGGTTCCTTGATAATCCATGGCAAATTTCACTTTAGATATCGGTGAATATTGCACGCCGGCGATAACGGTATGCCCGTCTTGGGGGTTCCAATTAGTTCCATTAATTACTTTAGACCCCATCAGGTCGTAGCGGGCGAACACTTCAAGCGGCTTAAGGATCGAGTACATTCCTTCCACCGACAACCCATTGACATTATGGTCCGTAACACCCTTCTGCTTAAACTGGGCGTCATATTCAACGCCGATCTTACCCATATCCATAATATTATACCCGGCAAATGCCGCGGCGGTGGTCTGCAAAGTATCGGTCGTGGGTCCATAGGGCATCAAATCGCCGTAAACATACAACGTAAGGTCCTTTATGGGATTGACCTGGGCGGCGCCCGCGAATTTGTATTTGCCGTAAGCATCCTGCGGGGCCTTGTAACCTTCGCCGTTTGTCACGCCTATGGTGATTTTGAGCATATCGATCGGCGCGACTTGTACCTTTGCCCCAAGGTCCGCGCTTGATTCCCAGCTTTCATTGTCCATGAGTGTTTTGTAAAGATACCGGTGTCCCCAGAAACTTTCCTGGACGTCAAAAGCGAAATACGGTATTTGACCAACCGAAAGCGTGGTCATGGGAAGGACGTCTTTCCATGCCAGATAGGCGGTTTTCAGGTAAGCGTAATACTGAGTGTTCGCCGTCGACGTGAGCTTTATAGCGACCGTCGAGGGAGCGGTATACGTACCCGTGGCGCTGGTTGCCGTGGAGAGCCGCGCAACATCGAGCAAGACGTCGGCTGTGAAATGGTCGTCAATTTTTTCTTTATATCCAAGATATACGCGGGACAATTCTATCTGGGATTTTTCGACAATAGGGGTATCGCTGACGTCATAATAATAGTCGGCGTAAACTTTCCCATACACGCTTCCTTGGGGCCCGGCGGGCTTGGGCGCCGGGGCGGGCGCCGCCGCGGGCTCCGCGGCCGGCGCGGCCGCGGAATCGGCGCCTTCCGCAAATAGTTGAGCTGCAGTTCCACAACACATCATAATTCCGGCCACAATGGCCAATTTACAAAAACGCTGTTTCACATTTCCTCCTTATGATTAATGGGTGATTGGTTTTATTTCGATATTACTTTGCCGAAAAAACGACTTTTCCGTCCTGGGATTTTATGTCTTTGGACCAAACGTCCTTGATAAGTTTTACGACGGCGCCGGGGATTGGAATATAGTTGAGCTCTTCGGCCATTTTCGTTCCGTTTGCATAGCACCATGCAAAGAATTTCAAAGAGGTTTGGGCCCGGTCAGGGTTTGCCTGCTCTTTGTGCATGAGGATAAAGCTTGCTCCGGTTATCGGCCAGCTGTCTTTGCCGTTCTGGTCGGTCAGAACCAGATAAAAACCGGCGGCATGCGCCCAATCGGCGTTTGCCGCGGCCGATTGGAAGGATTCGCTCTTGGGCGACACGAATTTACCGTCATGGTTTTCCATCAAACAATAGGCGAGCTTGTTCTGCAGCGCGTAGGCGTATTCCACATAGCCGATGGAACCCGGCGTTTGGGAGGTGAAATTGGCGACGCCTTCATTACCCTTGCCGCCGATTCCTACCGGCCATTCGACCGACGTGTTATTGCCTACTTTGTCCGACCAATCCTTACTTACCTTCATAAGGTAGTTGGTGAAAAGGAACGTTGTGCCGGACCCGTCGGAGCGGTGGACGACGGCGATGTCCTGGTCGGGCAGCTTAAGGCTTGCATTGATTTTGAGGATCGCGGGATCATTCCATTTCTTGATCGTTCCAAGAAAGATGTTCGCGAGGATCTCTCCGGTCAGTTTCATCTGGCCCGCTGCAATCCCCGTGATGTTGACGACAGGTACTACCCCGCCCATGATCATGGGCCATTGCACCAGGCCGTCTTTCTCAAGCTGGTCTTCCTTAAGAGGCATGTCGGAAGCGCCGAAATCAACCGTCTTTGCCTCGATCTGCTTTATGCCGCCTCCGGAACCTATCGACTGGTAGTTGAGGCTGACGCCTGTTTTCGCCTTATAGGCTTCCGCCCATTTGGCGTAAACGGGATAAGGAAACGTCGCCCCCGCGCCGGTTATTTCTTCCGCCGAAACCGAATGCGCGTACGACAGGCCAATACCTAAAAGCGCAAGTGACCCGATGAACCGAATTCGCTTCTTCATACCATGGTCCTTTCATTGTTTAAAAAGGTTAATTGCCCACCGCTTCACATTTATGAAACGTTGGTACGACTGCTCCAAGATTGGTATACCACTCATAACTTGAAATAAAAAAGATAGAATTCTATTATTTTTCTAATGTTTCGAAATTGCTAGAATTGTGTTAGGAAAAATACTGCCTTTATTTTGCACAATTTTTTTTTCGTTCATCAATTTCCTATGATTTTTCCAAGAAGGATTTTGAACCACTAAAAAAATCGCCTCTGAATATTATGTGCAAGTTTGAATTATGTTAGAATTATGTTAGCGAGTTTATTTGAATTTCATGTGGCATGATGTTTGACTATGGCGCCGTTATAACTGAAACAGGTCGCCTCGGCAATGTTAGATGAGAGATCGGCGATCCGCTCGAGGTTTTTACTGACGCGGATAATTTCCATGGCAGTCTCGAAGCACATTTTTTCTTCCCGCACTCTTGTTTTAACGTTGTTACCGATCAGTATGTTGAGATCATCGATATTTTCATCGCTGGAAAGCACGGTTTGCGCAAGTTCGGTATTTTTATTAAAAAAACTTGTTAAGGATTCCTTCAACATCTTGATGGTGAGCCTGGCCATTTGCGGTAAATCCAGCAGATCGGCGTCATGGGATTCATGCGCCAGGCTGATGGCCGATTCGGCGATGTTGACTGCATGGTCGCCGATACGCTCGAGGATGGCGTTGATTTTCTGGATGGAGAGAATAATACGCAACTCGTCGGCCGGCACCCGGCTTACCGCAAGAATATTATAGGTGGAATTATCTATGTCAATTTCATAGGAGTTGAGCGTTTTGTCGTTTTCTATAACGTCCTGGGCAACGAGCGGTTCCGATTCGGTAAGAGCCCTTATAGCCGAGGTCACGGCCTTTTCGACAAGGCTTGCCATGGAAGTCAATTGGTCTTTGGAAATTTCCAGGCTGTTTGTTAAGGTCCGGATATTTTCCGCCGTTTCCAGCGGGGTAAGCGAACTATTATACATGGACATCTTCCTTAGGCAAAAAGAATCCCCGCGGTCGTCCACGGTGTTTTTCAATTGCAAATCCACGGATTTCCTTTACATCTGCAGGGCAAGTTCGTTGGGGAAATACGCCCTGTGCAGCTTTTCGGGAATGGCGCAGGTGCTTAGCGCAAAAAGATGGCCCGGATTATCGCCGAGCAAAATAGGAAGATCTGGCGTGACGGACAGAGAATATCCTTCGCGCTCAATGACGACCGTGTACAGCGCCGGCAGAATATTTATCAATACGAAATTGCCGTATCTGTCGGAATAGGTGCTGTGGCCAGTCTCCCGTATCCAGATTTTGCTTCCTTCGATTTCTTTTCCATCAATGTCAATGACTTTACCGCGGATATGTCCCATGGTATGGTCGAGTTGGTTTAAAATATGGTCATTGTCCTGAGCTTTGTTCAAAGGTTCCATTGCAGGCCTCCTTAGGTTACATTGAATGTCTGTAAATCTTGTTTTCATGGGAATTTTACGGTATTAAAATAACCCGGCAAAATTAGGCCATATTAAGCGCTCTGTTAGAAATTGATTAAGATAAAATAGAAGTTGAAAGAATTCCGAAGCGGAAGACCGATTAAAAGTTTGTTTTGAGGGTCAACCCGGCGCTTGAAGAGGCAATTTCCGGCTCTATTTTCCAATTTAATGAATAGCTTTGTTGAGTAGTTGACGCGTCTGAGTGACCAACAAACCTGCCGATAACAGTCCCTAATAGTGCACCTGCAACCACGTCGCTGAACCAGTGGTTGTCGCTGTAAATGCGCTCGGTCCCGGTAAGAAACGCCATCATGTAAAGACCACAGGAAACATAGGGATTATCGATCCGTTTTGCCAGAACAGTGGACAGGGTAAAAGCCGTCAACGTATGCCCGGAAGGAAATGACGCGGATTCATCGTTTATACTCAGCGGATTAAAAGTGCCCGGACCTTTATCGGCATACGGGCGATATCGTCCGATACCGATTTTTAAGACCTCTCCGAATGCGCCTGAAATAGCCACTGCCGTTAAAACCTCCCTGCCGGTTTCTCTCCACCAGGGATTTGCAAATCCAAGGCCATAAAGGTACGTGCCGCCGCCTATGGTAATGGCCGTATAACCCGAGCCATAATATTCCCAAGGCAGGATCATGCGGTCCCTACCGGGTGTTTTTTTGTCCAATACAAAGGTTCGCGCCGATGCGTCAAACGCATGGGCCGTGCCAACCGCTCCGATACCCAGAGCGGCAAATGCCCATTCTTTACATCCGTAATGTAAAGGAGAAGCAGCGACCGATACTACATCGTGAACGCTTGAATCGATGTCAGCGATGATTTCATTCTTGCAATTTATTAATAAAGGATCGTGGGTTTTATTTGTCTCGGGCGTTTCCGTCTCTTGAGCATAACTTCCAATGCAACAGGCAAGAACAAGCGCCGAAAAAAAACAACTGCGAGCCCTGGAGTTATTAAACATTAGCATGGATTTTGTTTATCCGTCATCGTGCAAAAAAGCCGGATTTAAAAATCATTGTAAACTCGGACCGATTGTAAGCTGGTAAGCCGCATAACAAAAAAGATCATCGTGACCAATAATGTCCCGGCCCGCGGAAAAGAGAAAATGATGGTTATCATTTAAATTTACGATCGCTCCGATATTAAAAGCAAGATCATTTTCCTGGTTTTCGGATGGAAAAGTTGTGCTGAAAATTTCAGCGCCTATGGTAACCATTTCTGATATATCGCGCTGCCCTTCCCAGCCTATGAAAAACGAATTGTCCGGGTTCGAGGTTATATTAATCAAATACCCGCCTCCGCCGCACGTCGTCCAGGCGCCCCAGCTCTTTTGAAGCCATAATGGAATAAAAAACTGCACGTTGCCAGCGCCTAGATGTTTTTCGGCGTTTCCCGTCGGGATTTCGATGGCGGGGTAGGCGCCGATCTGAGGGATTGCTTTTGCTTCATTGACTAATCGGTATTTTAATCCGAATTCGATATCTCCCAACCCATACGCGGCCCTGCCTGTGGCGGGCCGATTCAAGAACAGCGGTACATTCAAATGGATGTGCATGCCTTTAATAATTCCATAATTTCCTTCAACATAAGGAACGGCCCCCGATAGTCCGTCATTATCACGCATAATTTGCGCAGCGCAATAGAACTCCCAGTGCTGGAATTCAACCGGTTCCGGATCGTCGGTGCGAAAAGGCGGACCCGCGCTGATTGAAGAAGGGGTGAAAAAGTAGATTGAAACTGCGAAAATAAGGCAGGACCAGATTGAGCGCAAGCAGACCATTCTACTGATCGGTTTCCTTCAATAATCTCCCACCCTGAGCAAAGTCGAAGGGTGCAAAGAGTGAGGCTTTACTTATTCGTCGTGTAGTAATATACTATTTATTTTTTAATCACGGTCGCATATGCCTCGGCGCCGGCTGTATCGATCATGGACACCTTCATCTTTTCCGGGGTCAACAGCACCTTGGTAAATCCTGGAATTGATTTCGCGAAAACGGTCGACGGAAGCGGGTCGCCCATTGGCCGCACCTCCACGGTCCCGCAGACGAAATAGTTGACATGGCTCCCCTGAGCTTTGAGGTATTCGAAATCATGGTCGTGTCCGCAAAAGTAGGCGTCAACGCCTTTATCGTCGAAGAACTTGGCGAACCGGGCCTGCATGTCTCCGGTTTCCTTACCGTGGGCGCTGCCGCTGGAATAGACCGGATGATGTCCAAAAACAAGTTTCCAGCGTGATTTCGAGTTCGTGAGGCAACTGTCGATCCAGCGCATTTGCTTCGCCGTGTCCTGCCCGAGAACGTGGTGCTCGTCGGTTTTGTAATACGCGGTTTGGAAAGGTGACGTGTCGATGATATAGAAATCCGCCGCTGTAGAGTCGTTGATTTTTTTATGCACGGCAAAGTACCTGCCCGGCATATTCCACCTACGGCTTATTTTGGTATAATCTATTTCGGCCTGTACTTCCCCTTTGTAATCGTGGTTTCCCAGCGCCACGTACCAGTCGCATTCAAGCGCCGGATCATTAAATACATTTTCAAAATTCAACATCCAGAGCGGGTCCTGCACGCTGCGGACGCCTATGACCTGAAAATTATCCCCAACGGAAATGATGAAGCTGCCCACCCCTTGCTTAGCCATGATTTTTGCGACTTCGGTCTGGTTCCTTTTTCCGTTCCATCCCCAGTCGCCAAGGACCGAAAACTGAAGTCCTTTTTCCTTTTTGCCGATCTCTTCCTTTTGCGAAACGGCATTGGAAGCGGCGTCCGTCTTGCCGGTTTTCGCGGACAAGGCTGAGGCGAAAAAAACGACGCATCCGGTAAGCATTAAATACCTAAAACAGTTCGGGACTTTCATCGCGGACTCCTTTGACAAATTGATAAAACGAACAGGTTTATAAACTTAGTCGCACTCCGGCTTGGACCGACCATCCGTAATATTCCATTTGCGTGGTATGGCTTGGGTCAAGCAAATATAATTTTTTGGGCGCATTGGTAAGGTTTTTAAACTCAACAACGGCGGTTAGGTTTTTCGTGACCTTTTGGCTTGCCGCGCAATCCAGCTCCACGTGGTCGTCAAGATATACGTTGCCGAAATGGTCAGCCGAATTTATAAGTTCGGCGATGCAATGGCTCTGGTAATTAAAGGCGATCCTTCCCGAAAAGCCGTACTTTTCGTAAAACAAAGCCGCGTTGCCCACCTGCTTGGACTGTCCGGGCAGCGGGGAATACTGATTAAGCTCCGGAAGCAAAGTGTTTGAATAGGTATAGATATAATTGCCGTTTACGCCGAACCCGCTCAGGAAGGACGGCAAGAAGAAAAACTGGGACTGTAGTTCCAATTCCATACCCGCAAGGTTGGCTTTGCCGCCGTTGGCTTTAGTGTAATAGGTCCATTCCGTCTTGGACTGGTTGAAAAAAGTGTCCTGCTCGGCCGAAAAAATATAATCGTGCATTCGTTTGCCGAACACCCCCGCGTACAAAACGCTTTTCTTGTTATGGAAATAGTACTCGCCGCTGAGATCGAAATTGTCGGACGTGGTCGGCCGCAGATTGGGATTGCCTTTTGTCGCGGTGTGGACATTGTCGTCGACATTGTAAACGATATGCGGGACCAGGTCAAACCATTCGGGCCGGGAAAACGACCGGGTATAGGATGCGCGGTAGTTTACATCTTTTGTCGGGGAATATTTGAATATCAAATCCGGAAGCGGGAAGAAAAATCTCTTGTACATGTCGACGGTCGAGGTTTTTATCCAATTATTTTGAACATTAACGGAATCCGAATATCCCGAGTAATGCATGGAAGTGTACTCCAACCGCAGCCCGCCGATTATGGTCAGACGGTCCATTTTTAGCGTTGCCATGCCGTAGCCCGCGCCGTTGAGGTCACGCGCGGAAAAGGTCTCGGGGTCGGAAGAAAGCGGGTTCACGGAATCCGCCACAAATCTGTTGCCCTGGTTTACGGTATTGTTGTAATAATGCGGTGCATTGAGATACGCGCGAACGAGCCCGGGGTCAGGCATGTTGTTCATGGCATACAGACCGTTATAAAAGCTATTATCGGAGTATCCTCCCACGAATGAAGATAGACTGGGAGAGCTGTATTTTCCGGTGTCGTAAAAAGTAATGACGGAAAGGTTCTGGTTTTTGAAATGGTCAAGAACTTTTCCTCCCGCTTTTGCCTCAAGGAGGCCGAAGTCAAGATCAAACGGTTTTTTAACATCGAATTGCGCTGAAAAAGAATTTTCGGAAGCTTGAGTGTTCTCGATTTTTGCGCTGCTGAGCTTGTAATATTTCATATTGTTAAATGAAGAATCGTAATCAACATTGTTTGAATCAGCTTGGTAATAAAAAATTATTATGGGTTCAAATGTCGGCCGGTCAGCGTTGGAATGATCAAAAATGTACGATCCCCCCGATGCCCGGTCAAATGTTACCGTCATTTCATTCGGCTCGCTGCTTGTTGCATGAGAATATGAGGCGTTGCCGTCCAAGGTGATATCGTTGATTTTTGTGGTTCCGCCCGCTGTTGCGCTGGAAATGGTTTGGTCTTTGTAGGTGTCCTTTATTGAACGCGTCGTGGGAACCTCGCCGACAACGTCCTTGTCGTTCATGGGGCGAGCGTCTTGGTCCTGTATGTCAAAACCGAGCGTGCGCCGGTCTTGTTGAATGCCGTATTTGTTAAACGAACCGACCAGAAAAATATTCGACTGTGGAGAAAAGTGATAATCCAGCCTGCCGTTTGCGCCGATGCGTTCATTTGTTTTATCGTAATCGCGGTATTGCATGGTATTTAAATAGGCGGCCCCAACGCCTTTCGGATTGTATGTCGAGGTGTCCCAATCAAGCTCGATCGCCTGGGTCTCCTTTTGGTCTTTGTAATAACTGCCGCCTAGAAAGACGCCGAGTTTCCCCCGGTCTAAAAAACATTTTCCTATCGAACCTGAACCCTGATAGATCGGCGTGCTGGATAATTGTGTGTAGCCCGGAGTAAGGTTCAGCATGGCTCTTATATTCGTGTCCTGCGCTGTTGACGTAATAAGATTCACGTTCCCGCCGATGGCGTCGCCGTCCATGTCGGGCGTCAGGACTTTGCTGACTTCGATTTCCGCGAGCTGGTCCGCGGGAATGACATTAAGCGCGACCGCGCGGGTCTGGGCATCGGGCGAGGCGATACTCTGACCATTGATGGTAACGGTTGAAAGCCTCGATTCGGTCCCTCGTATTTGAACGTACTTTCCTTCGCCCTGGTCCCTTTGAATGGAAATTCCCGGAACGCGCTGCAGGGCGTCTGCCGTGGATTGGTCGGGAAGTTTTTCGATCAGCTCCGCATCAACCACATTCTTGAGATTGTCTGAATTTTTTTCCTTGCCAAGGGCATTTGCTTGGCCTTCGGATTTACCGACGACAACCGTTTTTCCCAGGTTGTTCGTCGCGTTCCACATAAAAACCACGGGAAGGCGGTTAACCGGTCCGTTGAGTTTTACGGGCAGCGTGTCGGCAATATACCCGGACAATGAAACAAAAAGTGTGCATCTTCCGGCGGTGTCGGAAGGCACCGTAAAGTTTCCCGCTTTATCGCTTTTAAACGCCGAAGAAGGCGCGCCTGACATCGTTATTGCCGCGCCCGGCATTGGCATTTGGGTTACGCCGTCGCGAATTTGTCCTGAAATCGTTCCTTGATTTGCGGGAGAATGGCCCGTGCCGGCCGTCATGGCTGAGTCAGGCAGATGCGCCGAATCCTCAATCGTATTTTCAAAAGCCGCCTGCGGCGAATCATCGGAGTCTTCGAAAGAACCCGTGTCTATTGCCGTGCCCGCCGAATCGGGAATTTCTTTTTTTTGAAGGGTCTCCGTTGAGCCGAAGCAGGGAATAACGCTTGCAAAAATTAAGCAGGCTATCAATAAAAATTTCATATGTTTATTATTGCTGTTTCATTTTTAAAAGTCAATAAAAGGGCCTGCCATTACAGGCAAACCCTTTTATTTTTCTAAGATTGTAATTATTGTTTATTTATAATGCTTGAATGTACCTGGTCAGCGCATTTGGCCTGAAGCACATAAATGCCTGAAGCCAAGTCCTTTAAGGGAATCGACAGCGTATGCGCCCCAGCTACCTGATTTGCGTTCTCGAAAATATGGATCAATTTGCCGCTTGCGGAAAATAACCTGACACTTGTCGTTCCCGCGTTCGGCTGGTTCCATGAAAGTACGCGAACATCACCTTTACCGGTAATTGTCCAATTGGCCGCAGTCTTGGAAGAAACGCGGCTATTGTTAACAATCGGCGTTGCACTCGACTTAAAAACGGCGCCGTTGGAAACGGCGAGAGCCGACCATCCGGCCGCCCAAAGCGGCGCACTTGGATCAAACGCTCCGCGATAGGTTGTTTGATCGAAAAACCCGCCGGTCGGTACCGTTCCCACGTGCTGCGTTGCCGGACCGCTTGCGGATGGACGAGGATCGAGCTGCCCTGTGCGTGCCCAGCCAAGTCCGCCGAAAACCGGGTCGAGGGTATCATTCATGCGAGCGGCCGTCGCTATGTAGGTTTGAAGAAACGGCAATCCTTCGCAAATACTGTCGACGCCATTGCCTTTTCCAAATCCATAAAAGATGTTGTTTTTAAGGACGAGGGCGCTATCATCGAGCCAAAATCTGGAACCCGTTGAATCTCCCGCGTCAAGATAATCTTCGACGTATACGCCATAATTTGAACACTGAGAAAGAATGGAATTGGCAAAAGTCCCTGCCGCGCGGTCTTTAATATACAGACCATACATGTATTTCCAGGTGTCGGGATTGTTCGCGCCGGTCCCGATAAAGGTCGCATTATAAACATGTGCGTTTGTAATTGGCGTATAACTGTAGTCGCCGCTTTCCCACTTCGACATACAGCCGTTTTTCGTGCTGCTGGTGATGACGGTCTGGATGGCGAAAACATACTGGATATTGCCTTGATAGCCGCCCTGGAGCATGAGCGCATCGCCGGCCTGGAACGCGCTGATGAGATATTTAGCGTTGACCGTTCCGGCGGTAAAATTAAGACCGTCTTCATTGCACATGAAGACCTCGCAATGATCGACCTTGGTCCCGGCCCCAACTCCGCAGAACATGAGCCCTTTAATTTCCGACATGTCCGCCGCGCCGGTGTAACGGACTGAAACATACTCAAGAACGCCCGACGTATCAAAAGAATTTTTTGCGTAGGTCGCGGCGGAGGTTACATTGCCGGAATCGCCGAACGTGATCCAGCTTGTGTCCGTAATCGTAATGTCGGAAGAATAGCTGTTGTCGACGCCGCCCTCCGTGTTGCACGGCGCCCTGCCGAAAATGTTGATACCGCCCCAGAGACCGCGTTCATTGTCATTGATTGCCAGCGGCTGATTGATACCGGTATCAAGGATGGAAGTGAAAATAATGGGCTGGGCGGCGGTACCCGTTGCATAGAGACGGCCGTCACGCGCGACAATAAGCATCGCTACAGAATCCGACACCGGCGCTCCTGCGCCATAAATTGTCGTTCCGGCCGCGATATTGAGCCGGGACCCGGCCTTGACCACGACCTTGCCGTGAAGAACATACTTGTTAGATGCAACCCATGATTTTGTCTGGCCGGCCGGAATGCTATCGTTAGTGATATCAATCATGGCCGCCGATGTCTGCGTGGCAAGCAGAGCGCCTGCCACGATTCCTAAAACTGCTGAGCGCTTCATAATAAAGGAACCTCCTGTGATTGGTTTATTGAAAAGTTTTTTCGTTCGCCAATAAATATGCCTCATCTACATTAGAATCCCGTTAGACGGCCATGAGTTTTTTAATAGCCCGGATCAATATTTCGCATATGTCAACATTTCTAACACGATTCTATTATTCGCGTAACATAATACAAATGTTATGGGTCTATTTTAGATAGCCCGTCCTGTCTGCGTTGCCACTTCAGAAGGCAGGCAGGGCGGATAAGTAGATGAATTGCAAATTGAATGGAGGAACACATGCCGCGACTTATATATGGATTTTCCATAATATTATTGAGTTATGTTAGTTTGACGTTAGCCGGAGATTTGGCCGACCAATCCACGGACCTGGACAACGAAACGCTCCGGCTTACCAGGGAGTTGCAACAGATCCAGACCCAGCGTCGGAACAATCAACGGGACATGCAGGCCGACCAATCCGATTTTGCCGCGTATCGCGCCGCTACGGCCAAACGATTGGCCTTTGCGCGGTCGGACATCGATTCGCTCAAGCGCGAAACCATGCGGTATCAAACGCGCGGAGATTCGCTGGCCTCCCTCATCCAATCGGCCCAATTGAAAAAACATGAAATCGAACTCTCGCGGGAAGCTCTCCGAAACCGCGTTCTAAAATCCTGCGATGACCTTGACCTGGAAGCATGCCGTCTCGCGCCTCAAACGCAGGGACAGATCAGGTCGTCTTTGTCCCTTGTCAAAAATGACCTTGCCACGAAAACAATTGAATGCCCCGAGGCCTTCAGCAGGCTTGCCCAGATCATAAGCCTCATGCGGGACGCGACCGGATCGATCCAGACAAGCTCCGAAAATTCTCCTGTTGCCGACATCAGGGGAATGGCGACGAGGTTGCGCATCGGGTGCGTGATGGAAGCGGTGGTTGATTCCAAAGGAGAAGTTTGTTATATATGGAATGGAAACAAGCCCGACGGAACGCCGGTGTGGAAACCGGCCGACAATACATCGATCGGCCCGGAAATCGTTCATGCCGTGGCAGTTCGTGAGGGCAAGGCGCTCCCGGCGCTGGTCGATCTTCCCTTGACCGCCGCGCAGAAAGGGGTAATGCCGTGAAATTTTCTTCAGTCCTTTCCATCGTAATGATGTTGGCGATTGCGTTTGGTGTCTCGGCTTCAAAGAAAGAGGAAAAGGAATTCAAGGATAAACAGGGAAGGCTTGAGCTGTTGAAGGCCGATGTGGAGGCGGCCCGTGATTCATTCGAAACCGAGTCCGCCCGCAGGTATGCTCTCAAGCAGAAAGGCGTGGAGCAGCGGGAAACCGATAAACAGGAATTCGATCAGCTGCGGGAAGCGCAGGAGCGAGCGGCCAACGATCTTGCCCGTATCAAGGAGGAATGCCTTTCCCGCGAACAGATGGTGGCTGACGAGCGCAAGGCCGCGGAGACCGTGAAGGAGGAATGGTCGTACGTGAAAACCGCGCTTGGCGACGTTTTCAAAAAAGAGGCCGACGCAGTGCTCGAAGCGTTTCCCGTCGACCGCGAGACCCGTCGGGAGACGCTTGAAAGCGTTCGGAGCGATTATGCCTCGAAGTTGGATCCTTCGCGCGGCTGGGACGAGTTCGTGACATACGCCCGCGATGACATTCACAAAGGACTTGGCTTTGGGATCGTGACCGGGGACGTGCTGCCCGATCAAAGCGCTCCGGTAAAATTGACCATGGCAAGGTTCGGCAATGTTTTTGCCCTCGGCATAGACCAGGCCGGACAAGCATACCTGATGCATCAGACCGGACATCTTGGCGCCGATAAATATGCCGTTGAAAAAGTCGGTTCCCCGGCCTATTCCACATATATAAGCACGGCATTCCACGGATGGATGAGATCCGGTGGGCCTTCGGGGCTTATCAAGACCGAACTATTGCAGAACGACCAGAGCCGCCTGTTGGTGTCCGGTAAAAAACAATCCGCATGGGTCGTATTTTATTCATCGCTTAAAGCCGGCGGCTTGATCATGGTCCCGTTGCTGTTTCTTCCGCTTTGGGTATTGTACCTGACCATCAGAAAAGGGCTTCAACTTATGGTCCGTCGCCGGTCGTATCACCAATGCCATAAGGCGGCAATGTCGTTAATTGATAAGGAAGATTACGACGGTGCCCTGCGGTATGTAAAAGGTAAGAAAGGCGTGATGGCGCGCGTGCTGGAAATCTGTATCGATCGCAAGGAGCATGGCCGCCACGTCAGCGAGCGGGCCGTGCGCGAGCAGATCATGCTTGAATTTCCGGTCCTTTCGCGCGGGATCAACACCATCGCTGTCATCGCGGGGGCGGCCCCGCTCATGGGGCTTTTAGGCACCATTAGCGGCATGATTACCCTTTTTGCCGCGGTAACGCATTACGGGACTGGCGACCCGAAGTTCCTCGCGGGCGGAATTTCCGAGGCCCTAATTACCGCCAAAACCGGGCTTGCCATTGCGATCCCAACGTTGTTTATCCACGATCTGATTCGCAACGGCAAAGACCGCCTGCTGTCCGAATTGGAACAACTTTCGATTTCGGCCATGAACCATATCTGGCCGGAGGATTAGTACGTGAAAATCCTGCAAGTTTTTTCCTCCCTGTTTTCGGAAGGCGGTTGGGTGCTGTACCCGATTTTCCTGGTTTCGGTCTTTACCTGGTTTCTTGCATTGGGAAAGTTTGTCCAATACGGTCGCGTTCGAAAAGCGCGCAAACGGTTTCTTGCTTCTTTGGACGGAAACGACTATTCGGCAAAACAAGGCGACATTTGCTACGACGCCCTGCTGAAAAATCTTTCCCGGCGAAAAAACGGCGATTTCGTCGAACGGTCGCTCAGCGAATTCGTTTCCGCGCTCTCGCCCCGGCTTAATTACGGACTGTCGACCATGGGCGCGTGCATCGTCATCGCGCCGCTGCTGGGGCTGCTCGGTACGATCAGCGGCATGAACGAAATGTTCGCCATCATCGGGGCGTTCGGCTTCGGCAGCCCCACGATCATGGCCAGCGGCATAAGCATGGCGCTCAAGGCCACGCTCACCGGGCTTGCCGTCGCCGTTGTCGCGCTTTTTTTCCTCGATAATTTGACAAACAGTAAAGCGGCGCTCCTGGCCGCCATCACCCATGATAACCGGTTGCTCCTCCAGAAAACCCGCGGCCTGTCCGGGCCGGGCGAAAATGTCCCAAGAAAGGAAGGCGCCATGGACTCACCGTATCATCTTGTCCCCGATCATGAGGAAAAGCCGGAAATCAACCTGGCTCCCTTTGTTGACACGATCATGATCCTTTTGATTTTTTTCGTGGTCACCGCGAACCTCTACGTTGAAACGGGCGTCAACGTGACTAAGCCCAGGGCCCAGTCGGCAACGCCGTCGAGCCAGAAGGCAATGCTGATCGGGATAACCCGCGAGGGCGCATGCCATGTATACGGCCGGCAGGTAACGCTGGATAAAATCAAATTGCTTGTCGAACAGGAATCGGCGAAACAGCCGGACTTGTCGGTGGTGATTGTAGCGGACCGTGAAACGCAGACCGGAAGGACCGTTGAAGTCATGGACAAGTGCGCGCTGGGCGGGGCGCAGAAAATTTCCATTGCGGCGGGTAAAGATTAACCTTTCTTTATGCTATTAAAATCATTTGGAATTATCGGTCGTTTATTCCTTGCGCTCATCGCCAGTTTCGCCGTTTTCACGATGGTTGCATTTCTTCACGGTTTTTTCGGGGATGCCTTGCAAAAGAAACCGATTCTCGTGCAGCAGAGGCTTGTTCCACTGGCCATGCCGAAAAAACATGAGGAGGAGCCAAAGCATGAGCAGCGTATACGGATTGTAAAGGCGAATACGGGCAGGACGGGCAATACCGGCGGCGGTCAGTCAAGCATGAGGTTCGTGCCCGATTTGGGCGCGGAATCCGGGCCCGACAACGCGGACGGCGCCGTTCTTGGAACCCGGGATCTTGGCGCGGAGGTGTTCGATGAGGGGCAGACCGATGAACCGGCCGTGCCGGTGTATTCGCCGTCTGTGCCGTTTCCCGACCGGGCCCGGGAAATGAACATCGAGGGCACGGTCACAGCGGTTTTCGTCGTGAACTATCTCGGGAAGGTGACGACCGTCGACGTGGCGAAGAGCCCCGACCAGTCGTTTACCCGCGAAGTGAAAAAAGTGCTTGCGACATGGCGGTTTAAACCGGCAAAGAACAAAGGCGTCCCGGTCAATATGCGCTTTAGTAAAGAAATTGAATTCAAGCTGGAGTAACATTGATAATCACTAATCGGCTCATAAACAAAACTTCATCATTCCCCTCGACTTCGCTCGGGGTACGGTTGTTTCGAACGTTCGGTGAGCAAAGTCGAACCGGCCTTCTTCCATCCATTGCGGTTGTTGTGCTCATTTTATTTTTCGTTTCTTCCTCAAGGGCCTCGCTGCTTGACGATGCCAACCGGCTGTACGGCGCGGGAAAACTGACGGAGGCCGTAAAGCTTTACAAAAAAGCCTCGTTGTTCGGGGAGAACCCCGCGCTATGCGCGTACAATGCCGGCAACGCTTATTTCCAGCTCGACAGCCTTCCACGCGCCATTATCTACTATCGCCTGTGCATCAAGGCCGCGCCTGAATTCTATAAAGCGTACCTCAATTGCGCGGTGGTCTATTTTACGCTTAACGACATAGGGAATTGCATCGTGACTATCCGTGAAGGCCTCAAACTCGAACCGCTCCAGCAAAAAGGCAGCCTTCTTCTTGCGGCCGCGTACCGTAAATGCGGGGCCATTGCGCAGAGTATCACCGCGTTTGAAGATATCATCGCCACCTATCCCGAAATGGAAGAACCGTATATTGCGCTCGGGGAAATATACCGCGACTTGAGCGATCCCGATCTGGCCATACGCTGGCTTGAGTCGTATCCGTCAAACGGCAAAAACGGCGCTTACGTGGCGCTCGCCCTTGCTGATTTATACGAAACAATGGGCAACCTTGACATGGCGCTTTATTATCTCGGCCGGTCGTATGATTATGACAAATCCAAAAAATGGACGCTTTTCAGGATCGTGACCATGCAGCAAAAAATGGGCGATGAACTCGTTGCGCTTGAAACCGCGCGGAGCGGCCTCGAATTGTTCCCCGATTTTTCGCCCCTTGCGGTCCTTGCCGGGACCATAGCGTTTTCACGAGGTTTTTTAGCCGAGGCTGAAAAGTATTTCACAACTGCGGAAAAACTGGGAAGCCCCGAGGCCGTGGCCGGGCTTCAAAATGTCAAGAACCAAAGG
>Ga0182027_10004085_pt1 | contig 22794 bp, 13 predicted proteins | sample 712E1DmetaG_FD_121300 | JGI IMG/M metagenome (GOLD analysis project Ga0182027, IMG submission 121300) | Permafrost microbial communities from Stordalen Mire, Sweden - 712E1D metaG (Illumina Assembly) | ecosystem: Environmental > Terrestrial > Soil > Wetlands > Permafrost | place: Sweden... | reverse complement strand
CCCTGGAATTTCCACCGGGTCAGAGATTCCGGTGCGGTAAAAGTGATGGAAATACCACCCGTGGAATCCGTTACCAGGCCGGGGTAAAAGAAAGCTGTTTCGCGGAAATCCTTTCTGATCTGGAAACCAGGCTTTTCGGCCGGAGTCCCGGTTTTTTCGTCTTTAGCGACTGTAATCCCACCGATAATCCCTGTCTCAGGTGCTGAAGTTGACTCAGAAGTAATCTCCTGAGGAGCCATCATACTTTCTTTTTCATCTAACATCACGGCACGGCCTGGTCGCCCCGACTTGACCAACATGGGATACGGCCTTCCGCCAAAATAATTCATACCAAACCAGTTCAACTGCGGATATTGTTGTTCGGTATAACTGCCTGATGCGGTTGTTCCTGAAGCAGACCCGGAGTGTACGGGAAAATCCCCTCCGGTATTCCATGGATTCGCTCCGAAGAACTTACGGGCAATATCAAACGACCATGTATTTGCCCTGAAAATATCCAGGGATGCATCATACATTGATGCAAGAAACTCAGCACCGACAGGCTTTTTATCTGCACCTGAAATATGTATTTTCCATTGTTCCTTTTGCCCGGGCAGGATCTTGCTGCGGAACGATTCAAACTCAATATTAAGCTTGTTGTCGGCATAGGGAACCAGGATCAGCTGGCTGTTCTGGAAAATGCGGTTGAATTTTGAAAAAACAAAATTGACGGAGAAATTCCCGCGGTAGCTTTCAATCACAGGGATATCGATCTTCATCTGTAAGTTACTGATATTGACCCATTTTCTTGACATAAGGCTGTCGCCGGCAAAGATCTCATACATCACGTTAACGTTTTTTTCCTTTGAGCCAATCAGGAAACCGGCTGTTTCACCTGGTTTTGCATTGTTCTTCAGAGGAACGAACCAGTTCACCGGGCTGCCAGGGAGTGCTGTGGAAGCAGGGTCGTACACAGTAAAATAGCGTTTCAGACTGACTTTTTCCCCGAAAGGATCATCTGCAGATATCAGGATCTGATAAATACCAGGTTCGATATGGTGTTGTATTCCGTCATTACCGGAATACTGTCTGATGTTAATCAATGAATCTGAAACCAGGTTGATGACCTTATTCACAATTACATCCAATGGTTTCCAGGAGGAAGTATCATCTTCCTTATCATAACTGAAAGCAGGGAATGATTCATGGAACTTCTGCTCTGTGATCAGGGAGGTATCAGGCTTTGCCCAACCTCTCTTCAGGAAAACCCTTTCGGGAACGTTAAGCTTATAAACGTTTACCTTCAATTTTAAAGGAGTAGATCTGCCGTTCAGGTTGGTGGCATTGAATTTCAGCAGGCTGTCGTTCTGCAGGTTAAATTTATCAGGAGCATTTACCGATAACAACAGGGACTGGTAGCCCACCGTTACAGCTTGCTCCGAGGATTGTGTTTCCCCGCTGATATCGGTAACATCGACCGTAATATTGAAATCGAAGGCTGGTTTAGTGGATTTATCGATTGAATAATCAGGAACAGCGATAAATGAAAAGCTGAAATTTCCGTTTTCCGAAGTTTGTACCGTCCCGTTCGTTATTTCGGTCTCGGATGACGAGGGGAACGGGATGAACCACCTTTCCCACCAGGGGAAACGGACACGCCTGACAACCCGGTAAGTCACTTTTGCCTGGCTGATGGCATTTCCTGCATAGGCCATGGCTTTGCCTTTAACAGCAAGGGTTTCATTCAGTTTATAATTGCCTTCCAGAGGATCAAAGCTGATCTCAAATGTGGGGCGTTTGTATTGTTCCACCGAAAACGAGATATTCCCTGATTCATTGGAGATGGTCATCTGGCCAGGAAGCACATCAGTAGGAGCAATGAACGAACCGTTAAATGAACCGAATTCGTTTGTCGTGAAAATCTGTTCCGAAATCTTGCGCCCGTTGGCATCAGCAAAGCTGACATTTGTTGTTTCCCCGGTTAACAACCTGGCCTGCTCCCCTTTTTTCTCCATCAGTAATCCTTTAAAATAAACTGTCTGGCCAGGCCTGTAGATTGCCCTGTCGGTAAAGAAAGCAGTTTGTTTTACAGCCTTGTCAGTCGCAGGAGTAAGTGGATACTGGTAAAAATTTCCCGTCACCAGTATATCATCATCTTTAATCAGCTTACAGAAAAGAGTATTGAACCTTGCGTTTTTATCAACCGGAGGCAGAGTCACAAAACCATTATTATCGCTGATAAAACTGTCGGTTTTCTTTGTTTCCCAGGCCCTGCTCTGGTAGTTATAATTTTTTACCCAGGTTTCCAGTTTAATACCGGGCATAGCCAAACCATTATCGCGGTTGAAAATACAGATACTGGTACTGCCGTTTTTATTGCGCCTGCTGATGTAATTGAAGGAGGAAACCATGTAATCGGAATAGGTTATAAGTTTTGCTGATTTCGGGAATGAAATATCGCTGCAGGCCAGGATAACATAACAACCGGGAGCAGTTTCGGGAATAATGGTCTCTATGCTGTGGTTCCTGTAATCGCCGAAATCGGGAAGTGGTTGTTCCCATGCATTGAACATCTTTTCTGTTGAAAGGAAATCTGTCAGTTCTTCTTTTTTGAGCTTTTCTTTTTTGGAATCCCATATTTCCCGGTCCACTTTGAACAGCCTTAAGTATATTTTATCCAGGTTTTTATATGAAATAAATGCCAGTGAGAGCTTCCCTGGGGCTACAACAGTCTCATTTTTAATTTCAATCTCATTATTTCTGATATCACTGGCCAGGACACTGCAGTTTTTGGCTCCTTCAGAACCAGGAAAACGCTTTATCGTGGTTTCACAAATTTCAAGAGCGGTTTTTATATCAGATTTATGTACCGGATCGATGGCTTTTGAATTTCCCTGGTCCTGGTAAAACCGGGCGATAGTGAAGGAAATAGTTGCCGATGAAGGAGAATCCTTAAACCCCTTCTCAAATTTTTTCAATGCATCCAGGTACAGGCTGTCGTTATTTCCGGTCACGGCTTTGTTTTTCACAAAAGCGAAGCGGGCAAGTTCAGCATCGATAAGGGCAGCGGGGATTTTATCGCCCAGATGAAAAGAGGCCAGTCCCTGGAAGATCTTTATGGCCTGCAGTTCCTGTGAAAGCGAATCGGAAAAAGGTAAGGACAGTTTGGTAAAATCCGATGTTTGTAAGAACCAGGATAAGTTTTCCATCCGGGAATCAAAGGCCGGTTTGTTTCTGGGGCCAGCCGAAGTAGTGAAAAAATCTAGTGCCCTGTTTGCCAGGAAATCATACAGGCTTGGACGGAGGCTCACAGACTTTTCCAGACCGGTTTCAGGATTTTTTTTATTGCTGAATCCCGATTCCGGAACTTCAATAATTGCTTTATAATCAAGTATGGATATGGATTTCAGGAACCGGTCATTTTGAAGGGAAGCCAAATAATTATTACAGATTGCTTTCAACAAAGTGTTCCCGTCCCATGTTTGCAGGCTGTCGGCTTTCACGTTGGCAAGCCTTGTCCTGTCGTTAAACCGGTACAGGTTGTTCTGGTAATACTTGGTATACGCTTCTGCCAATATAGATTGCAGGATCTGCCTTGAAGGCTCACCTGACTGTTTCACTTCATATTCCAGGTCACGGATTGTGCCAACCAGGAAATCCTCACGGAAGAAGCTGTTCAGTTTTATTTTATAAATAACTGCTTTGATAAACTGGGGAAAATCTTTTCGCGCTTTCGAAACCGCGTAAATCCGATCCACAATTTCCATGGCCGATTTAGGCAGTCCCAGGTCCGACAGGGAATCAGCCTGCTTCCATTCCTTTTGCCAGCCCGGGGTATGTGCTTCCTTTCCGGTGTTTTTCTGTGCCAGCGTTCCCGACGACATCAGCATTATGCCGAATGTCATCCCAAACAATAATGAACGGGTATTCATATTCCTAATTTTATCCAATAATACAAAAACGGATTAAAGAAACAAAGAGTATGCCTGTTTTTACTGCTGATCAGGGAAAAGGATTATTTCTTGTCGGGAAGATGTATTTTCACTTTTAAATTGGTAAAATTAAAGTGAGCATGAACATGGGTGAACTGAAATGACTTGAAAACTGGTTATCAGTTCACGAGCAGTTTCCCTGTAATTTCCCGCCCATCGTTGTTTAAATTAATGACATAGATCCCGGGCTGCAGCCGTATATCCAATGAAGCTTTAGGCTGATTGTTCAATGCGGCCTCCCTCATCAGTTTGCCGCTCCCGTTGTAAATCCGGAGTACGGATGAACCACTGAATCCGTTTAAATCAATATTCAGCAATCCGCCGAAAAAAGGATTGGGGTAAACAAAAATTGAAGGTGCGTTCTCAGGTGAGTTCACGCCCAGGGGGTTTACTAAGAATGCATCCAGGGCTGCGGTAGGCTTCCCATCGGAGCCCCAACAGCTTAACTGGTATCCGCTCCAGGTCTTTTCTCCTTCCGGTTCCCAGTAGATCACTCCCAGTCCCTTGTTGTTCGGAACAGCCCTCACTTTACTGAGAACAGCCACAAGCATTTCAAAGGTATTCTCTACCTTGGTATAATCCCCCCCTGTTTCAACCACCATTACCTCTTTCCCGTACCTTGACACCATGTCATTCAGGTTATTTCCCAGGTCATTGATCGTGACCGTGTAATCGGTCCCCAGCCAGTATGGATAATAGGAAGCACCGATGATATCATATCTCACATGATTGTTTGTGGCATTATCGAAAAATGTCCTGAACCTGCTGTTATCATTACCCTGATCAATATGTATGATGACCCTTATTGTACTGTCGACGGCCTTAGCGGCATCATAACCCTTATTCAGCAGCTGGGCCAGTTGTACCCAGTTTGAAGTACTTCCGTCGGGCCACAGCATACCCCCTGTGATCTCATTTCCAATCTGGACCCAATCGGGTTTTGTGCCAAGTGATTTCAGAGTGTCGAGGACCTCGTAAGTATGATTGTATAAATCGGTCAGTAACTGGCTGAAAGGAACGTTCGCCCATGCCGCAGGTTTGTTTTGCTTTCCGGGATCCGCCCAGGAATCGCTGTAATGAAAATCAATCATGATCTTCATTCCCATGTTTTTAGCTCTCAGAGCCAAGGCTGCAACTTCTTTCTTGCTGCAGTGCCCGTTAATTTTATCGTTTGAAGGATTCACCCAAACCCTTAATCTCACAGTATTGATCCCTTTGTCTTTCAGTATCTGCATGCAGTCCTTCTGGGTCCCGGTGCTGTCATAAAATTTATAGCCGGTAGTCTCCATCTGCTGCAGCCATCCTATATCAGCCCCTTTTACAAACTGTGCCAGGGCAAAATCCGGAGTATAAAAAGAGAACAGGAAACACAAAACTGCAAAGTAGCAGAGGGGAACAGGGTTAATAAATTTTTTCATACAATCTTTGGTTTTTGCATCAATGCCCGCCGTTCACCGGATTCTTCAATCCCTTGTATTTTATCAGTTCCATCTTTACAGAACCTACGATGACGGCCGATTTGGCAAGGACGGGAATGTGGTTTTTATCATCAGTGATCCAGAGGTCCATCGGGTAAGGCTGACTGAAGACGGCACCTGTCACTACCATTGGTTTAAAATGAAGGCAGTGGAAAGTACCGAGTTCTATTGTAATATCTTCACGGTCGATGAATTTGATCACGGAAAGATAAAGTGAATCGTCAAGGATAAAATTAACAGGATAAGTATCGCCAGGTTTCATACCAGTAAAATCAATATTGCGGGCGTGAAAATAAGCTGAAATGATATCATGGGTGCCAATGGGCATTTTCTTATTAGCCCTGGTACTGGAATAATTACCCGAAAACTGGTTGAATTTTACTTCATCCTTATAATCATACCTACCCTCATGAGTATCCCTTTTGAAACGCCATGGAACAAGATATTCCTCATCAACCCAGCTTTCGAAACGGTCGTTGACTTTAAAAAAAAGGTTGAATGCGCCTTTGGATTTTCCTTCGCCTACGATGTGGTATGTCTTCCTTCCCGAAACATCGACTGATTCTGTGCTTACTTCAAGGCTGCCCGTTCCTGCAGTCACCTTACCGGTAACATAGGAATCATAATAGACCTTAAAAGTCAGAGTTTCGCCATAGGTAAAAGCTTCGTTGTTGACAGCTTTTATATTCTGGGCTGATACTTGACAGCTAAATAGTGAACTGTAACTTATGAACAGGACAACAGAAAAACAGGAAAGAATATTTTGAGCCATGGAACCCCTTTTAATTTAAACGACTACATTAATGATCTTCTTATGGACCACAATAATTTTTTTCGGGTTTTTGCCTTCAAGCCATTTAGCTGATTCTGCGGCGGCAAGCACAGCCTTTTGCACTTCTTCAGCCTGCATTTCAACAGGAAGGTCAAGCTGGAAGCGCATTTTTCCGTTAAATGACACCGGGTACTTAAAGGAGTTTTCTGCAAGGTAAGCTTCGTTAAAGACCGGAAATGCAGCCAGGGTGATGCTTTCTTCATGTCCGCACTGCTGCCAGAGTTCTTCGGAGAGGTGGGGTGCATAGGGTGAGATGAGGATAAGCAGGTTTTCGAGTATAGCCCTTTTATTGCATTTCAGTTCGCTTAACTCGTTCACACAGATCATAAAGGTACTTACAGCGGTATTGAACGAAAGGCGTTCTGTATCTTCCTTTATTTTTTTTATTGTCCTGTGAAGAATGCGGAGCTCTGTTGTAACAGGAGCCTCATCGCTGAGCCGGAACCGGTTTTCCGCGTCGTGGTATAGTCTCCAGAATTTTCGGATGAAACGGAAAACCCCTTCGATTCCATTGGTATCCCATGGTTTTGATTGTTCCAGGGGGCCAAGAAACATCTCGTATAAACGGAAAGTGTCGGCTCCATAGCGTTCCATCAGGTCATCGGGATTGACAACATTGTACAGGGACTTCGACATCTTCTCCACGGCATGTCCGCAGATGTATTTTCCGTCTTCAAGAATGAAGCAGGCATCAGCGAGATCGGGCCTCCATTGGCGGAACCCTTGCATATCGAGGATGTCGTTGTCAACCAGGCTGACATCCACATGCATTATACTATGATCATATTGGTCTTTAAGACCGAGGGAGACAAAAGTGTTCGAGCCTTTCAGACGGTAAACAAGGTTTGAACGGCCCTGAATCTTACCCTGGTTGACCAGTTTTTTAAAAGGTTCTTCGGATACCGACAAGCCGATGTCGTAAAGGAATTTGTTCCAGAACCTTGAATAGATCAGGTGGCCCGTAGCATGTTCGTCGCCGCCTATATAAAGGTCTACATTCTGCCAGTAGTTTGCAGCTTCCTTTGAAAAATATTCTTTCTGATTATGAGGGTCCATATAACGGAGGTAGTATCCGCTAGAACCTGCAAAACCGGGCATTGTGTTGGTTTCAAGAGGATATCCTTCGTTTGTTTTCCAGTTCTTCGCTCTGGCCAGTGGAGGTTCGCCTGTCTCGGTGGGGAGGTAGGCATCGACCGGGGGAAGTTCCAGCGGCAATTCGTTATCGCCGAGCATATAGGGAATGCCTTCCCTGTAATATACCGGAAAAGGCTCACCCCAGTATCGTTGCCTGCTGAATATGGCATCACGGAGGCGGAAATTCACCATGCCTTTGCCAATGCCCAGTTCACTAACACGAACGATTACGGCTTTGATGGCTTCCTTAACCTGCATTCCGTTGATGAAATCCGAATTGATCATGATCCCGTCCCTGGCGTCATATGAACTTTCGGAGATATCACCGCCCGAAACCACATCAATAATCGGAAGCCCGAAGTACTTTGCAAAATCATAATCCCTGCTGTCATGAGCGGGGACAGCCATAATGGCACCTGTGCCATATCCTGCCAGAACGTAATCGGCAACCCAGATGGGAATTGGCTTCCCGTTAATCGGATTGAGACAGTAAGCTCCGGTGAACACACCGCTGATCTTCTTCACATCGGCCATCCTTTCACGTTCTGAACGGTTGATGGTTTCCTGTATATAAGCTCTAACGGATTCTATATAAGAAACAGGGGTGATCTTTTCAATATATTCGTGTTCCGGTGAAAGTACCATAAAGGTCGAACCGAAAATAGTGTCCGGTCTTGTAGTAAATATATTCAATTTGAGTTCTGAACCCTGCACAGGAAACAGGATCTCGGCGCCTTCCGATCGGCCTATCCAGTATTTCTGCTGCTCCTTAAGTGAGTCTGACCATTCAATGTTATCAAGCCCGTCGAGCAGTCTTTGTGAATAGGCCGTAATGCGGAGAAACCACTGACGCATCATTTTCCTTTCAACAGGATGGTTCCCACGGACCGAATACCCGTTTGCCACTTCATCATTGGCAAGTACGGTGCCCAGTTCGGGACACCAGTTTACCATGGCTTCGGAAAGATAAGCCAGGCGGTAATTCATGAGAATTTCCTGTTGCAGTTTCTCCGAAAAAGTGATCCATTCCGAAGGGGTAAAAACACCTTTCCAGGCCGGGCTGAAGGCCGGGTCTTTTTTAGCAAGCTCATGGAACCAGTTCTGAGTAACGGCAGCGCGGATATCAGCATTCCCTGAGGTCCTGAAAACATGGATCAGCTCAGCTATTGGCCTGGCTTTGCCGGTTTGCTGGTCATACCAGTGATCATACAAACGTATGAACGTCCATTGTGTCCATTTATAATATGCCGGATCACAAGTCTTAACCTCCCGGTCCCAGTCATACGAAAACCCGATCTTATCCATCTGTTCACGGTACCGTGCTATGTTTTTCCCGGTTGTTATTGCAGGATGAGTTCCGGTTTGGATGGCATACTGTTCAGCAGGAAGCCCATAAGCATCGTAACCCATGGGATGCAGAACATTAAAACCTTTCAGCCTTTTATAACGGGAAAAAATATCGGATGCGATATACCCAAGCGGATGTCCTACATGAAGACCTGCCCCGGATGGGTATGGAAACATATCAAGCACATAAAATTTAGGTTTCCCGGGTTCAATTTCAGTATGGAAAGTTTTATTTTCAAGCCAGTACTTCTGCCATTTCTTCTCAATCTCCAGAAAGTTGTATTCCATGATCGTCAGTAAATTAAGCCTGCAAAGGTAGGAAATAGGATATTATGCAGGAAATTTCTATTTTTGAAGGGAATACCGGGCGACCCAGGATGACGGAAAAGGAAAGCAAGCATAAGACAGGGAGATTTTCCAGACTTCTGATCCGTGTTTTTTCGGGCCTTATCATCCTGCTTGTTCTGATAACCCTCAGCGTTTACATTCTGTTTAATTTTTTCGGGACAAAGCTTCTGCGCGAAATGATCCAAAGAAAGATCTATACGGCCAGCCAGGGGCTGTATACCGTTGATTTTTCTGATATTAAGATTAATATTTTTACAAGCAACATCTCGATCCAGGACTTCCGTCTCATCCCCGACACCATCCTTTATCAAAAACTGAAACAGGAAGGGAAAGCAAAGAAAACCCTGTATAAAATATCCTACCGGGAACTTATACTACACCATTTGAATTTCAGGGAAGTTTGGATAAATAAAAACATTCACCTCAGGGAAATGCTTATCATAAAACCTGAAATTGTACTGATGGGCTTCCCCGATACACTGACTTCCAGAAAAGGGCGGTTCAAAAATGTATATGAAGATGCTTATCCCTTGGCATCCCTTATTTTCAGGGATATTCAGATAGATTCCATTTATGTGGAAAAGGGCAGGATAATTTCCTACGAAGAAGGAAAACCGGGATATCAGGCATTTGGACGGTATGAGTTCTCGGCTGTACTTCGCGATGTTTCAATTAATCCGTTCAGCTTTTACAATCATGACAGGGTTTTTTATTCCCATGACATTGATTTCATATTTCATAATATCAGATACAGCCTCGCCGACAGCCTTTATTTTCTCCAGGCTGAACAAATAGGGTTTAACCTGATTAAATCGAAATTATACGGGAAGAATATTTCCCTTCGACCGAATTTCTTTTCCCGCAGGATCAGCCATGCCCGGCAAGGTACCTTTTTCCAGGTGGATGTTCCAGAATTTGCAATTAACGGGATTAACCTTTATCAGGCTCTTACTGATGAAGAGGTCCATCTTAAAAAAGTAAACCTCGATTTTGCAAGACTGAAAATATTCCAGAATACGTCTGCCGAAGCAACGGCGAGACGACTGGAACCGGAACATAGAAGAAAACGGAAGCCATTCAACAAAGCCGATTTGTTTACAGTTATTTCGGGTAAACTGAAATCGATGCAACTCGACACCATGAACATCCACGAAGCTTCACTTGAATATTTCAGGAATATTTATGACAGGAACCCTGAGCTTCGTGTGGCCCGCATGGATATTGCCGTGGAAGATTTCAGGCTCGACTCACTGGCACATAAACGGAAAGACAGGATCTTTTTTGCAAAGGACCTGGACCTGAACCTGCATGAGATCATTGTAAAACTGCGTGACCATGTCCATATACTTAATGCAGGACATGTTTACCTTTCCACGAAAAAAAGACTCGTCGATATCGAAGGAGGAATGCTCTATCCTGATGAAAAAAACAGAGAGAACGTTCAAAACCATAAAAACACTTTCTCGGTTCTATTGCCCGGGTTGAAGTTTAACAACATCGACCTTGTCAAAGCATTCTCAAGGCAGGACCTTGTGTTCAACAATCTTGTGATTGAATCTCCTGATGTCAGCTATACCAAACGCAGGCTCCCGGTGAACAAAACAGCGAGATTCAGGAAGGCAGGGGATTTTTTTAATGAATCCAATGATGATGTGGTCTATAACCTCCTGAAAAAGTATGTCAATTCAATCAAAAGTGATTCCATTATAGTGAATAAAGGCTTCTTTGGTTACCACCAGGTTGCCGATAGCCTTGACCAGAAGATCAGTTCCGGTAGCTTTGACTTGAAAATGTATGATTTTGTAATAGATTCGGTTCACGGGATGAATCAGCAGGGATATTTTTACAGTAAGGATTTTGACCTGTTTTTCAGATCGTTTTCTTACATCTCCCCGGATAGTCTCAGGCAGTTAAAGGTAAACCGGCTGCATCTGGTGACAAAGGATTCCCTCATTGAAGCCGACAGTATTTCCTACAACCGGACGCGTGAACCGGAAACTTCTGAAGTCCGCCGCAAATCAAGTGTTTCATTGAATTTTACACTTGATAAACTTTTCCTTCAGGGGTTGAATCATAAAAAACTATTCCTCGAAAAAGTATTACAGGCCAATCTCCTGATACTGACCAATCCGAATCTTTCCATGAAAGCAGGCGACCCGTATAAATTCAAACCGGGCCAGGAAGATGCACGCCTGTCTTCATCCCAGGCCCTGGTAAAATTTCTGAATGTAAACAGACTGATCATCCTGAAAGGGGACCTGTCGTTTGATGCACTGGAACGCACAAAATCGAACTATTTTAAATTGAAAGACATAGATTTTTCTATTCAGAATCTTTTCATGGAGCTTCCCGACCGTGGAAAAATGAACGGTTCTATGCGGTTTGACTCTATCCATCTTTCGGTAAAACCTCTCAGGATGATCGTCATGGACAGCACATACGAGGTCCAATGTGACAATATCAGTTTTAACTCATATCCCCTGAACATTGAAGCAGAAGGGATCAGCCTGATACCATTGATGAATACAGCCAGGAGGGCAACGGGAAAACCTGTTCTCACAGCAAAAATTCCCCGGATCAGGATAAGAGGCTTTTATTTTGACAAGGCCCTGTTTGAAAGAAAATGCAACATCGGAAGTATAACTGTTTTCAATCCCGAAGCCGATGTTTCGATATCCGGCGGGAAAGATAACCAACCGGCGAAAATCCCTCTTGCCCTGACCTACAATCCCGATAAAAGCTCTTACAGTATCGACAGCATATTAATTAAAAATGCAGTGGCAAAGATCCATATCCATGATAATGGTCCTCCAAAGGATTTTATACTGGAGGATCTGCAGGTCTCGGTCCTGAAATTTTTATTGGATTCACTGCACACCGAAGGAATACCAGGAGTGCCCCTGTTTAATGCGGCAGATATTTCTGTTTCAGCGAAAGGCAGGAGTTTTCTGCTCAAAGACAGCCTTTATACCCTGGGGTTTAAAAAAGTCCATTTCAGCACTCACAAGAAAAAAGTCTACCTCGATTCATTATACCTGACTCCCAATTTCACCAGGGATGAGTTTTATAAGCATCTTGGATACCAGACGGATATCTTTTCGTTCACTGTACCTAAAATTGAGTTTATCAAGGTGAACCTGCAGAAACTATTCACGCAAAAATCATTGAATATAAATAAGGTTATCATTTATGATCCTCAGATCGGGGCTTACCGTGATAAAAGGATTAAAGGTGTAAGGCCGGGTAAAAAGTATTTAATTCAAACCGGGATCAGAAAAATTCCCTTTCCGTTGACAATTGATACTATCAGCTTTCTGGACGGATATTCGAAATACGAAGAGCAGACAGGCGATTTGCCGGGTTATATCTTCTTTGACAGGATGAACAGCGAGGTTCTTCATTTTTCAAATGATACGGCCGTCCTTAAAAATAACCCGATCATTTCACTTGACGGTACTTCCCGCCTTATGGGCAAGGGCCTTGTAATGGGCCGCTACCGTTTCGACATGTTAAATCAGCGCGATTCAGTATGGTGGTCCGGCACTGTTGATTCGGTTGACCTGAAGGATATCAACCCTATGCTGTCAAAGCTGATGCCGGCGAAAATTTCACATGGATTTGTGGATAAAGCCAAAATTTCATTGGTTGCGGCTAATGATGCAACGGCAATAGGCGATATTGAAATATATTACCGTGACCTGTATATTGAACTGAACCTGATCGGGAAAGGAGCATTTAAAAAACTGAAAAATGAAGTCATCACCGATATAGCCAATGTGCTGCTGCCCGACGACAACCCCAATTATAACGGAAAGCTGAAGAAAGGCATAATTTATTTTCAGAGGGATACTACCAAGGGCTTTTTCAATTATGTATGGAAGAGCACTCTGAGCGGCCTGAAATCTTCGCTTGGGTTTAACTCACAGGAGCAGGTACAAATAAAAATGACCCCGAAAAAAAAGGCCAGATAAATTTTCTGTAAATTCGCCAGGCTTAATCGAAAACGGAAATCAAAAAAAAAAAATGGCTCCCTTGCACCAGGATGAACGGTATTTTCAGAGAAGGATAGCTACATCCTATGCGACCACTGTGATCAGTACAACCCTGGTATTGTTTCTGCTGGGGCTGATCGGGCTGATCTTCCTTCATGCCAATAAACTTTCCGATTATGTAAAGGAAAACATAGGATTTTCCATTATGATCAAGGAAGGCATACAGGAAACCGGTATTCTTGAATTGAAGAAGCGGCTGGACCTGGAACCCTATGTCAAGTCTTCCGAATACATTCCGAAAGAAAGAGCAGCTGACCAGCTGCAGGAAGAACTGGGAGAAGATTTTATAGGGTTCCTCGGATACAACCCTTTGCTTCACAGCATAGACCTTCGGCTTAAGGCTTCCTATACAAATGCCGACAGTATCAGCCGGATAGAACAAAAACTGCTTGCCAGGCCCGAAGTGAAAGAAGTGTTTTACCAGAAATCCCTTATCGACCTGATCAATAAAAACCTGAACAAAGTGAGCCTTGTGCTGCTTGTTTTTTCGGCCATCATGTTTTTCATCGCTATTGTACTTATTAATAATACTATCCGCCTGGCAATTTATTCAAAGCGTTTCCTGATCCGAAGCATGCAGCTGGTTGGAGCTACGGAAGGATTTATCCGCCTGCCTTTCCTTGAAAAAGCAATTGCCAACGGTATCCTGAGCTCCTTTCTGGCTATCGGCCTGCTCGTGATCACACTTTACTTCAGTGTTGAACAATTGCCCGAATTAATGGAATTACAGGATCCCCTAAGGCTTGCAATACTTGTTGTGCTGATTGTTGCCATGGGAATTGGTATTTCCTGGTTTTCAACCTATATGTCGGTAAGAAAATATCTGCGTATTAAAACAGACTTGCTGTATATCTGAGTATCAGAAAATTTCATATTTTTGTCGCCCCTAAATTGACTTTCATGGATAAAAACAAAAAACCGGTTACAGCTGCAAAAAAGCCAGCCGAACCGGCAAAATCTGCTCCTGCGGCTAAAATCGGCGAATTTGCTTTCGGAAAGGAAAATTACCGCCTGATGCTTGTCGGACTGTTTTTTATTGCAATCGGATTTCTGCTGATGATTGGAGGAGGTTCCGATGATCCCAAGGTATTCAATTATGACCTTTTCAGTTTCCGTCGCATCACATTGTCGCCAATCCTGATCCTTGCCGGGTATGTGATCGAGATCTTTGCAATTATGAAAAAACCTAAGGATTAATGACGGTTTTACAGGCCATCATCATGGCTATAGTGGAAGGGATCACCGAATTCCTTCCCATATCCAGCACCGGACATATGGTTCTGACCGGTGCCGTCCTGGGAATTGAAAAGAATGATTTCACCAAGCTTTTCATTGAAACTGTCCAGTTCGGGGCAATTATTTCAGTGCTGGTACTGTACTGGCGAAAGTTTCTGAATTTCAAAAAACTGGATTTTTACCTGAAACTTTTAGTGGCCGTTATCCCTGCAGCCATTGTTGGTGTACTGCTGAAAAAACGAATAGAAGAGGTGCTCGGAAATCCTCTTTTTATTACGGTTATCATGTTCCTTGGCGGGATCATCCTGCTGTTTGTTGACAATTGGTTTAAAAATCCAACTATTCACGAAGAGGAAAAGATCACTTATAAAAATTCAATTGTAATAGGACTTTTCCAGCTGCTTGCCATCGTATTTCCCGGGTTTAGCCGTAGTGCTGCCACCATTATCGGCGGCATGCAGCAGAAACTCAGCCGGACAGCAGCTGCCGAATTTTCTTTCTTCCTGGCAGTTCCCACCCTGGCAGGGGCGTTTGCTAAAAGTTTATGGGATGCATACAAACATAACCCAGAACTTCTCAATCATCACAATATCAATATGATAATCCTGGGCAATATTGTTGCCTTCGGAGTTGCCATCCTGGCCATCAAAGGATTCATTACATTCCTGATCAAGCATGGTTTCAGGCTGTTTGGCTGGTACCGCATTATCCTTGGCATTCTGCTTCTTGCCTTCCTGCTCACAGGACATAGTTTAAGCCTGTAATTATGGCTCTTCAGTTTGAACAGGGCGAAATACTCCTGATCAACAAGCCTTACAAATGGACGTCTTTTGATGTCGTGGCCAAACTCCGTTCCCTCATCCGTACTCATCAGCAGATAAAAAAGTTAAAAATAGGCCATGCCGGCACCCTTGACCCGCTTGCTACAGGGCTTCTGATAGTGTGTACGGGAAAATTCACAAAGCGCATCGATGAGTTCCAGGGCCTTGAAAAGGAATATACCGGGGTATTCAGGATAGGAGCCACAACACCCTCATTTGATCTGGAAAGGGAAATAGACTTTGAATTCCCTTTCGGCCATATTACCACTGAGCAGATCATGGATGCAGTTGAAAAGCTTAGCGGAACATACGACCAGGTACCTCCGGCTTTTTCAGCCAAGAAAATCGGCGGAAAGAGGGCGTATAAATTTGCCCGTCAGGACCAGGAGGTGAAATTCAAACCCCATCATATTACAGTGAGCGGTTTTGAAATAACCTGCATCAATTTACCTTATCTTTGCTTTAGGATCAATTGCAGCAAAGGGACTTATATACGGTCCATAGCAAGGGACCTCGGAGTTCGTTTAGGCACCGGTGCACATCTCACCGAACTTTGCCGCACCAGGATCGGATCTAACCATCTCCGGGATGCATGGGAAATGGAAAATATCATCCAACATTTGTTTGGTGAAAATGAGATAACAGTTCTATGAAAAAAATCCTGGGTTCTTCTCTTGTTTTTTTGATTTTTGCTGCCGGATTGCTGTATTTCGGGCAGCCTGCCATCAACCCTCGTCAAGCCCGTTTCACCTATGAACGCCGTATCAACTCGATCACCAGCGAAATTTGCAGTAAAAAAGCTGATGAAAGGGAAAAAGCAGCCGACCAGCCTGATATGGCCGCGTTACAGGAATTCCTGATGACCATGGACCCTGCTACAGGGTCAATCCCCCGGGAAAGAATGGTGAAAGCCTACAATCAGACCAGGGCATTGTCACAGTTGAAAAATTCAAACAATTTGCAATGGAAAGGCTATGGAGTGGAAATGGGAGGAAGAACCCGTATGCTCATGTATGATCCGAACGACGCAACTCAAAAAAAAGTATGGGCAGGGGGTGTTACCGGAGGTTTATGGTATAATCCTGACATTACTTCCGTTTCTTCTTCATGGATCCCGGTGGGCGATTTCTGGAGTAATCTTTCGATACGATGTATGGCCTATGATCCGGGTAACACACAGATTTTTTATATAGGAACCGGGGAAGCGGAGACTGCTCTTCAGACCTACAGGGAAAGCTCCGGTTTAGGAACAGGGATCTGGAAATCGGTTGACGGTGGCCAGACGTGGAACCAGCTGCCCTCTACCCAGGCATTCTGTTACATACAAAAAATCATCGTCAGAAATGAAAACGGCAATTCGGTCATTTATGCAGCTGTAGCGTCAGGACTATACCACGGCATCCATCAGAGTCAGCCCAGCGACGGGCTTTTCCGTTCGACCGACGGAGGGAATAACTGGCAGCAGGTACTGCCTGATATTATCGGGAAAACGGTACCCTATGCCGTTCAGGACATTACCCTCGGTGCTGACGGAAGGATTTATATAGGAACAAGGCCGAACCTGAACGGAAACGGAGGTGCTACAATATTACGATCCGATGCAGGGACTACAGGAAGCTGGACTATCAACAATACTTATGAACAGGAAATCCTGGGATTACCGACATATAAAATTCCCGGCAGGGTAGTGCTTGCAACTGCCCCTTCGGATGCAAATGTGGTGTATGCCCTCATTGCCGGTGGTTTTATCGACCCGACCAACAATTTTCAAAAATTCAACTGTGTGGATATACTGAGGTCTGACGATGAAGGCGTGAGCTGGACAAAGAAAAACATGCCGTTGTTCAACGATACAGTGGATTTCGCGACCATTGCATGGCATGCATTGGATATTGCAGTTGACCCTAACGACCCGAACCGTGTCTTTGCCGGCGGACTGGATATACACAGCTCGTCCGACGGTGGCGACAGCTGGCAGCAGCTCAGCGACTGGTCCCAGATGTACAGCGGAGGAGGACCAGGTTATATCCATGCCGACCAGCATATTATTGTTTACAAGCCAGGCTCTTCCAGCGAATTGATTTTCGGATCAGACGGAGGTATTTTCTTTACCTCTTCCGGTAACACCTCAACCCCTTCCTTCGAACAGCACAATCATAATTACAATACTCTGCAGTTTTATACCTGTGACCTCAATCCCACAGCAGGGAACAATTCATTTATAGGTGGTCTGCAGGATAACGGCTCGCTGTATTATACAGGAACGCCCCTTACTATAAACGATATGATCGTGGGAGGCGACGGCGCCTTCTGTTTCTGGGATAAAAACCAGCCCCAGTACTTCGGAGCTTCGTACTATTATAACCGCTATACTTTTTTCAACAACGGAAACGGCATAGGCTCAAACTATACGCAAACAGGCATCTTTCTTAATCCGGCCGATCTCGACTACAACCTGAACCTGGTTTATGCCAATGCGACGGACTTTACAGGCACAAGCCTTCCCAATACCCTTTTACGGCTTTCGGATATATATACTGCTTCACCTCTTGAAAGTTATATAAACCTCAATACCGGGCTTTCGGTATATTTCTCAGCTGTGACATACTCTCCCTATTCGCCTAACAATAAATCCAGTTTATTTGTAGGATCTGTATCTGGCCACCTGTATAAAATAACAGAAGCACAATCGAATGCTCCTCAGGTAACTGAAATAACCGGCAGCAATTTTCCCAACGGCAATATTGCCTGCATCGCATTGGGAGGTTCTGAAGACACTATTATGGTCATCTTTTCAAATTACGGAGTTTCTTCAGTCTGGAAATCGAACGACGGAGGACAAACATGGGGGGACAAAGAAGGAAATCTCCCCGATATGCCTGTACGCTGGGGTATGTTTTTTCCCGGTAACTCAAACTCTGCCCTGATAGCAACCGAAACAGGGGTCTGGGGATCGGGAAACCTGAACCAATCAACGGTCACCTGGACTCCATTCAATACCGGGATGGCCAATGTGCGAACTGATATGTTAAAGTGCCGGCCCTCGGATCATACGGTTCTGGCTGCTACCCATGGAAGGGGTTTATTTACAACATTATGGGATTTTCCGGTGGGGATAAAAGAAATAAATGAACAGGAGCTCAGGATATTCCCGAATCCTTCCTCCGGCAATTTTACAATCACTGCATCAGGGCTGAGATTGCAGAACGTGGAGATCACATTATTTAATTATGCAGGACAGACTGTGGACTCAAGGATAGTGAGTACAGTTTCAGGCAGTCTGGAACAGAACTTTAATTTGAACAGCGAACCCAAAGGTATTTATATACTGAGGATGTCATCCGGGAAGACAGATCTTGGAGAGAAAAAAATACTCATCAGGTAAATGAAAGCTAATTCCTATCCCTTGTTTACTGATGAGTACTTCATGAATGAAGCTCTCAAGGAAGCAAATAAGGCTTTCGAAAAGGACGAAGTTCCTGTGGGGGCTGTTGTGGTGTGCGATAAGCGTACCATTGCCCGTGCCCATAACCTTACCGAAACCCTGAATGATGTAACTGCTCATGCCGAAATGCAGGCATTTACCGCTGCTTCGGATTTCCTGGGAGGAAAATATCTGGATGAATGTACCCTTTATGTAACTCTTGAACCCTGTGTTATGTGTGCGGGAGCTTCGTTCTGGACACAGATAGGGAAGATTGTTTACGGAACACCGGATGAAAAAAGAGGATATACTATCATCCAACAGACTCTTTTGCATCCTAAGACTAAAGTTATAAGCGGGATTCTGGAGACGGAATGCAGGCATTTGCTGAGATCTTTTTTTGCCCGCAAAAGAGATAAATAATACAAAATGAAACAGAAAATATTAAATGTTGACCTGAAAGTAAACCTTGATCCCAGGATCAATTTTACCAGGGATATTTTCCAGAAGAAAGAAATCAGGATACTTACCGAGGAGCTGTCGAGGGTTGCAGGATATCTTTGGGACAGAAAGTGGGCTGAGAGAAATGCCGGCAATATTTCAGTCAATATAACCTCTTTTTTTTCCGGAAAGGAACTTGATAAATTTTCAACTTATCCTTTCCTGCCCCTGCCCAGGGAATTTGCCGGGCTTAAAAGGCAGCTTTTGCTGGTCACAGCGGCAGGTTCCAGGATGCGTGATATTGCAAGGGATCCTCTTGAAGAGATCTGCCTGGTATATATCAGCGATACTTCCACGGCCTATCATATTATAGTCCCGGAGAGGACAGAAAAAGATCTGATGCCGACATCCGAATTACCTACCCATCTTGCTATTCATGAGATGCTATGCCTGACTAATGCCTCAGAGAAAGCCCTTGTGCATTCTCATGTTACTGAACTCATCGCCCTTACACATAACCATAGATTCCATTCAGCCGAATCAATTACAGGAATACTGTGGAAGATGCATCCCGAAGCGGTCATGCTTCAACCCAGGGGGTACGGGTTTGTGCCTTTCACAATTCCGGGAACTGAAAAAATTGCGAACCTGACTGCCCGCTGTTTTGAGAAAAACCCGCTCGTAGTCTGGGAAAAACATGGTGCCATGGCAATCGGAAAAACCATTTCAGAAGCTTTTGATGAACTGGACCTTGCTGCGAAAGCCGCAGGCATTTACCTTAGTTGTTCCCATACAGGAGCTGAACCCGAAGGCCTTACCGACAAAGAGATCCGCGAGATCAGACAGCATTATGATCTGTAGAGCCTGCCTGTGAATGACCAGCTTCAGCATCAGCCGTATTTTCTTTTGTTCTCTTTTTCAGTTGCAGATATTTTTTACTACCATAAATAGTGCCTAATGCAAGAAGTATACCCAGCCCGCCGTCTATGGGAGCGCCTGCAGGTCCCTGGTTACCATTTGCACCATGATCCGGAGGAAGCGGAGGAGCCGTAGGCTCATCACCGGATGCCGGTAAAGCAGTCCATATCAATAAACTACATCCCAGCATCAATAGCTTTACCATTGCTTTCATAAGATCTGAATTATTTGATGAACAGTAGTTTCTTTGAAACCGATACTTTTCCTGCAGTAAGGCGGACAATATAATAAGCAGGGACAAGATTCAGGTGGACTTTTGTTATCCCCGCAGGGATAATCTGTTCCAGGACCCTTCTTCCAGCCATGTCATAGATCCCGAGCATTTCGCAACCCATGAAATCTTTCAGCCCTTCTATTCTCAGGTCTCCTTTTTCAGAATATATTTTTACAGTATTGACACTTGAAGGCATACAATTACCGGTAGTATTGTTATAATGAAGGAAAAACCTGTCATTTTCTTTGGGTTGGGTGCTTACAAAGTCATAACTTGTTACTTCTCTCAAATTGATATTCCTGCCTTCAAGCCGGTCCTCCAGGTAGAGCGCATCCTCACCCGAAAAGGTTTCAATACCGCTGAAATCAAATCTCAGGGTATCTGTATACCCTTTTTGAATGCCTATGGGAATAACCCAGTTTCCCGACAATGTATCGGCCTGGAAGATTGAAAACATTCCCGATTTTTCAATGAAGTAAAGCTGGGGTGCATCACGAAAGCCCATTAGTTTAGTGACATTGAACAAGGAATCCGATTGATCTGGCTGTTGCCCGGAGATATATAAAACACCTTCATCACAGTATGAACCACCTGAAAGAGAAACCTGCAATTCCAGGGCGATTATTGTCTTGTAAGATACCTGGCTGCTATGGATCCGCGAAGCGGCAGGGATTATCAGGCTTGGTGAGGGACCTGAAGTTTTAATGAAAAATCCCTGCATAGCAGGAATAATACCTGCAGCCAATGTCCCGGTAAACCCGTTCCAGGTTTTATAATTTCCGGAAGCAGGGTCCCATACCCAGACCGCATTCTGAACGTTGGTTTTGGTCCAGTTTTGAATGTCTGCAGTTAAGGCTGATGTATATGGATTGCCAACCAGGTTGTATCCTGAATAATCCCCAGGAGTAAAGCTCACCGGGACGTCCAGATTTGAATTCATAATAGTCCCTGAAAAATTCCTGGTCACATCCGAAGCATAGGCTGTGAGATAACCACTTCCCGGCCTGAAAGTACGATCGTCGCCCGGCTGAAATGAAGTATTCCATGATCCTGTCGGTGCTTTTGAATTTATCCATTGTGCAAGTGGTTCATCCCAGCGATAAAAGTCTGTGGTTGAATCAGGAGGATCGGTGACGAATTCCGGTTGGATATTCTGAACTGTGACAGGAGATGAAACCAGATGATAATTTGCATCATTTGCAGTCAGGTATTTTGAAAAGTATTTTTCAACTCTTACTGTTCCGAAGCCGCTCATCTGACCACTGTAAATGAATGAACCGGTAGCGGCACCGTCATTGCCGGCTTTCAGTACAAGGCCATCCGCAGAATTTAGAATTAAATTCCCCTGAAGGGTGACGGCTTTGTTTTGAGGAACGACAAGGGAGCATGCGTTTTGAATATTCAGGTTTCCATTTATGATAAGATCACCTGGGCCTACTGTCTTTTCACCCGATCCGCTTATCTCAAGATGACCATAAGCTGCAGGATTGCCTATGTTCTGTGACCCTGCTCCCGAAAATTCAGTTGTTGAACCTGCACCGAAAGAATAGGAGTTGTTCCCAAACCCGATTATGCCCCAGTCGCCTGAAGTAAAATTCAGCTTCCCTCCGTCATTGATATTGGTATAATGGCCTGCTGTTCCACTGTTAGGGCAAACAACGGAAGCAGTATTCACAACCCCTCCGTTGTTAACTGTAAATGAGACAGTGTAGGTCGTGGAATTATTATCTGTAGTAAGGTAAAGTATCCCGCTTACCGTCAACGTTCCGTTAACAGTAATTGAGCCACCGTAACTTGAACCGTTTGAGGCGCTGGACCCGTCAATGCATACATTTCCTGGAGTCCCGGAATTCCCCGGGCAGTTAAGTGTACATCCCGGATTTATAATAATATGGAAATTGGAAGCAGATTTATTATTATAAATAGCCGTACCGCCATACCTGAGATTCACATCCATTGCGATGGTCAGTGTAGTGATCGAATTCGTGCCGGTATTTTTTCTAACCCTTGATGCGTCAAACACACCATTGCCACTGATCAGGCAGTTTGCAGCTTCAATATTAAATGAGATACCATCGGTCACGGAACCATTCCCGATAGTGCCGTTGCATGTAATATCCCCATAAATATCGGCATACCTCTGGGTCCCTCCTGTATTGGCATATAGTTTCCCCCCGTTTTCGACCACCAGGTTTGTACAGGATTTTGTTCCGCTGCTTGGGATCGTTACGGTATGGCCGTTTTTAATGGTTACATTGTCTCCCTGCCCGGGTACAACTCCCCCCACCCAGGTGCTCGTACTTGTCCATGAACCGGATTGTGCAGTAATGATATCAGTGGCTTCGCAATGAATCGAAGCCCAGGGCAGAAGCCAGCAGGCAAGCAGCCCTGAAAGAAATTTTCCCTTCATAAGCGTTTTTATGCTTAATCCGGGTTTAAAGAAAAAGTGATACGATCAATGAAGGGGAAATACCCTATTTTTTATGTACGGGTTTAGGGTAATACTTCTTTCCCTTGT
>Ga0182027_10004083_pt1 | contig 22798 bp, 12 predicted proteins | sample 712E1DmetaG_FD_121300 | JGI IMG/M metagenome (GOLD analysis project Ga0182027, IMG submission 121300) | Permafrost microbial communities from Stordalen Mire, Sweden - 712E1D metaG (Illumina Assembly) | ecosystem: Environmental > Terrestrial > Soil > Wetlands > Permafrost | place: Sweden... | reverse complement strand
TCGACGCGTGCTCTGCGGAGAGATGCGACGGCGTCTGAATCACAAATAAATCGGATTGGACACGCGGCAACCATTCCAGGCGCGTGGCGGAGAGTATCGGAACCGGCCACTTGGCCAGCGATCCCGCCTGCTCATCCAGCCATTCATTCACGTCGTGGCCGGGCGACGCATGATCGACCTGCCACTGCATTGCCTGGCGCGAATAGACCAGGGTTGGACCGAAGACTGCCGTTGTTTTGTGCGCATCCGCAATCGCCGCACTGATGTTGCTTGCAAGAAAGCTCACATCGCCTTCGCTCAGCAAACGATCGCCCTGATTGGCCCAGGAAATATAAGTTCCCACCGGCATCTTCAATCCATTTGGTGTTTTCACCGCGGCGTGAGAGTAAGCCCAGATTCCCCAGCGCAACCGTTCTGGCGCGGAGTGGATCACGTCCCAGCTCTCCCACGCGTCGAAGGTCTCCACCCGGGGATAGTGACGAACTTTTGTATCGGCAAGGATGGCGGCATGGGTCAGCATGTAAGCGAGTTGATAAGTCCATCCCAGCGCCGGGTTATTCCAGAAATTTTTATAGCGAAAGCCAATCTCATTCCACGCCCCGGCCCAGGTCTGATCCACCCAGATATCCAGGTAGCCTTGCTTGGCGATGGTTTCCAGATCGAGCCCGTTCGATGGCCAGTCCGCAACGGCGCTGGCTCCGTTTGAATACATCATGACTAGCGCGTGAGGATTGGCCAACTTTGTTTCTTTCACCAGCACCGCAACCGCATCGGTAGCTTGATGGATGATCTCCGCGGAGGGAGCAACCGGGCCCCAGGGACCACCGCGCAGGTAGGGAACAGGCATGCCGAAGGAATCGCGCAGCATAATCGCATCCAGGCCCAGCGCGCGCGAGATGCTTCCCCATTGAGCCGCGTACGCCCGATGGACCGGCATTCCCTCCGCAATTCCGTGCGGAAGTCCTCCCAGAGGGGTCGCATCGGCGTGCAGTCGAGCCGCGGGATCAAAATAACGTTCAGCCTCCTGGTCTAAAGGCAGGGAAGGAGCAGGTTTTGTAAATGCTTCAGGGTGACGGCTAACCCATGCTGCCTCTTCTCCATACGCGTCTGTCCATGCGTAGTTCAGCATGCCTACTTTGAAGCCGTCGATGCCGCGCCGCGCCGCTTCCTGCCTGAGTTCCACGATCAGCCGCTTCACGTCGCCATAAGTCCATGGCTCGTAGCCTCGTCTCGCGCTCACCACCGACCCGGCATAGCGCGCCTCCGATCTTTGCTTCCGTTCCTCAGTGGTTCCGGTCAACGGAACGCTTTGATCAACCCATCGGCTTTGGCCCGATCCGGTGGGGAGCGAGATCTTTTGATCCAGATGGCCCGACCATTCCATCACCGGGCCAACCGTCCAACCGATATTCAGAATCACGCCACGATATCCCCTGACCCCTGCGTATAGCGGCTGAAACCTGTCCCAGAATTGCTGCACCGATTCCTTCGAATTCTGCTGCTTGAACCAGTAAAGATCAATTTCCATCCAGCGGTCGGTTGTGGAGGCTTGCCTGAGGAGGTCAGCCTTCGAAAGGCAATCTTTCGCGCCAGGGTTGAGTTGCTGGGCAGAGGAACCAACGCTGAGCGAGAACGTCAGAAGCAGAATTGTGCTGAGGAAGATGGTTAGAAACCGGCGAGTAATAGCCATGCCGAAAAGTTTAAATCAAGAGGTCTGCTATCGAGAAAGTTCGTTTCCGACTGGAAAATTGTAGAAATGAAAAAACGCCCGGCCTTCGCATGGGTGAACGAGGGCCGGGCGCTGTGATGGAAATTGCGTTAGGCGACGCGCTCGATCACCACCGACTCAAGCACTTCTGGCTTGTGGGGCTTGTCCTGCGAGTTGCGGGCGACGAGGGAGATTTTCTTCACGATCTCCTGTCCTTCAGCAACTTCGCCGAAGATGGTGTGCTTGCCGGTGAGCCAGTCTGTAGGTGCAACCGTAATAAAAAACTGGCAGCCGTTGGTGTTGGGGCCGGAGTTGGCCATGGCCAGCTTGCCGGGCTTGTCGAACTTGTGCGGCGCGCCCTTGGTTTCGTCCTCGAACCGGTAGCCGGGGCCGCCCATGCCATTGCCGGCCGGGTCGCCACCCTGGATCATGAAGTCGGGAATGACGCGGTGGAAGATGGTGCCGTCGTAGAGCTTCTCCTTGGATTTGGCGCGTGTGGTGGGGTGGGTCCACTCCTTGGCGCCTTCGGCCAGGGCAATGAAGTTGGCGACAGTGATGGGCGCGTCGGCCTCAAAGAGGCGGACAGTGATCTTGCCTTCGCTGGTGGAGAAGACAGCGTAGGTTCCGGCTGCGAGTGCCATGGGGGCTCCTGAGTTTCAAGGCTGTCCAGGCCTCGCCGCCACGGTCAACTGCAGCGGCGAGACATGGGATACGGAATTTGTGGAATCAAAGGGTGCGCATTACGGCTTGGTCTTGCCCCCGCGGACAATGGTGATCTTCTTGAGCACCACGGGGGTGTTCGGCTTGTCCTGTGCATTGCGCGGGACACGGGCGATGGCCTTGACCACCTGGACGCTGGCGTCGTCGCACTGGCCAAATAAGGTGTAGTGCTGGTTGAGGAATTAGGTAGGTTGCTCGGTAATAAAAAACTGGCTGCCATTGGTATTGGGGCCGGAGTTGGCCATGGCCAGGCGGCCCGCCCGGTCGAAATTCAGATTCGGATCGACCTCGTCCTCGAATTTGTAGCCGGGGCTGCCCATGCCGGTACCGGTGGGGTCGCCGCCCTGGATCATGAATTGAGGAATCACGCGATGGAAGGTTGTCCCGTTGAAGAGAGGCTTGTTGTGCTGTACTGTCCTGGTGGTCGGATCGGTCCAGTCTTTTGTGCCCTCGGCCAGGGCGATAAAGTTGGCCACAGCCTTGGGCGCCTGACGCTGATAGAACTGGCAGGTGATGCGGCCCATGGAGGTTTCCATGACCACACTGGGGCCGTTGGGCGCGGTCAGAGCCGCCGCGGTGGCAGCGGGCGCATCGGGCAGCTTGGGGGTTTGGGCGCAGGCAAACGCGGCAAAGACCACGGCCAGGGAAGGAGCGAGAAGCGTGTGTTGGAGTTTCATAACGTGTTGAGAGTACATCATATGGGGGGTGAACTGCCAGAGGAGAATAGGGAGGTTGTATCGTATCCTCATGAGGATATTCAGGATTCAACTCGCTTTCAGGCGCCTGACCGCGGTTTTGTGGGTGCTTTGCTTTGCAATCTATGCCGCGCACAGTGGGGCGCAAAAAGAGAAGGCGCCGGCAGCCGCCGACAAGGCCGCAACTGCCGATAAGGCAATATCCGGCGATAAGGCCGCAAGCGCCGAAAAATCTGCGGCGGCGGACAAGTCCGAGCTGCCGCCGCTGCCCGCTCCCGCCCATGCGCAGCAGTCGATGGAACTAAACGGCAAAACACTGCGCTACACCGTGACGGTGGGCGCGTTGCCGGTGCGCAACAAGGACGGAAAGACCGCGGGCGAGGTGGTTCTGACCGCGTATACCGTCGAGGGCGACAACCGCCCGGTGACCTTTGCCATGAATGGCGGCCCGGGCGCTTCTTCGGTGTATTTGAACTTTGGCGCCATCGGACCCAAGCATTTACAGGCCGGCAATGAGGGCGACAGTCCATCGGACCCGGCGGTTCTGACGGACAATCCCGGGACGTGGCTGGATTTTACCGACCTGGTTTTCATTGATCCGGTGGGAACGGGTTTCAGCCGAGCCAGCGTGCCTGAGGACGAGGCCAAAAAACTGTTCTACTCCACCACGCCCGATATCGAGTATCTTTCGCGCATCATCTACGACTGGCTGGTGAAGAATGACCGGCTGGGATCGAAGAAATACCTGGTCGGCGAGAGTTATGGGGGATTTCGTGGTCCGCGGGTCACCTATTTTCTCCAGTCGCAACTGGGCGTGGCATTGAACGGGGTGGTGCTTGTCTCTCCCTATCTGAATCCCACCATCGACGACAACGGCGACCTGTCGCCGGTGGCGTGGATGATGACGCTGCCCTCGATTACAGCGGCGCACCTGGAGCGCGAGAATAAGCTGACGCCGCAGACGATGGCGGATGTGGTGGCATATACGCGCGGGGAGTATGCGACCACTCTGCTCAAAGGGAGGTCCGATCCCGAGGCCGCGCAGAAGATGATCCAGCATGTGACCGAGTTGACCGGGTTGGACCCGGCGTTTGTGAAGTACTCCGGGGGGCGGCTGGAGACGGCGGCGTATCTGCGCGAGGTCTTCAGGGAGCAGGGCAAGCTGGGCTCGGTCTACGACTCGAACGTAACTTCCTTCGATCCATTTCCGTTTGCGCCGGAGCAGCGCGCGAACGACCCGATCCTGGCCGCCATGATTGCGCCGCTCACCACGGCGATGGTGGACTTTGTCACGCGCACGGTGGGTTGGAAGGTGGATGCGCGCTATAACGCGCTTTCGTATGAAGTGAATCGGCTTTGGGATCGCAATGATGACCTGCGAACCGGCTCAGTGCCGCAGTTGCGCCAGGCCGTGGCGGCGGACCCCAAGCTGCGGGTGCTGATTGTGCATGGGTGGAACGATCTCTCCTGCCCGTTCATGGGGTCGATTCTGACCGTGGACCAGATTCCGGTCATGGGCGATCCCACGCGCGTTGCGGTGCGTGAGTATTCGGGTGGGCACATGTTTTATACGCGGGCATCGAGCCGGACGGACCTTCGCAAGGATGTGATGGAGATGTACAGCAAGCATTGAGGGAACAGGGAGTCAGTCTTGTGGGGAGCGCATCCCAGGTCTCAAAAACGAGACTTGGGGCATCCGGCTGCTTTGGCTAATCCATGGGTTTCAGCAGCCCTTTTTGCAGCGGGCCATGATAGCGGAGTGGAGGCGATCGCGAAGGCCGGTGGGCAGGTCGTAAATCTCGTGGGAGCGGTAGATTTCGATGGTTTTGCGGGTGGTGTTGAGGATCACCTCGCAGTGCCCGCAGCGGCCCAGATGCTGCTCGAATTCGGCGCGCACCTCGGGAGTCAGGGAGTCGTCGATCACGTCGTCGAGTAGGGCGAGGAACTCAGTGCAGGTCACTTCTCACTCCCCTTTTTTCTGCGGAAGTAACGGCTCAGGCGTTCGCGGAGTTGCAGCCGGGCGCGCAAAAGGCGCGATTTGACGGCGGGAATGCTGAGGCCCAGCGTTTCGGCCGTCTCCTCGGTGGAAAGACCCTCCACATCGCGCAAAACAAAAACGATACGAAACCCCTGCGGCAGCCCCTGGATGGTTTTTCTGAGAATTTCGGCCAGTTCGGCCTGGTTGTAGTTCTGCTCCGGATCGGGAGCCCAGTCGGCCAGATCGCGGGGGACGCTGCCCTCCTCGGTCTCGATGTCCTCGTCGATCGAAACCATTTTGCCGGTGCGCCGCTTGCGCAGCCGCATCAGGCTTTCGTTGACTGCAATTCTTACCAACCATGTGTAAAACTTCGAATTTCCCTGAAACTGATCGAGCTTTTGGTACGCCTTGAGAAACGCGTCCTGCATCACGTCTTCTGCATCCTCGCGGTTTTGCGTGATGTGCTGCGCAATCCGGAAGATCTGCCGGTCGTACTTGCGGACCAGCGTATCGTAGGCCGAAACATCGCCGCCGCGCACCCTGTCGACCAGGGCTACGTCGGGATGCGGTTCGAGTTCTCCTGCAATAGGTTGGATGGTCGACATGAGAGTTGGTTGCGGAAATTCGTTTGGGGCCGGTTCACGGCGGTCACAACAGGCCCCAAAGAATGAGTGTAACGGACGGAGGGGCACGGGACCAAGCCGGGGCGATTAAGGAATCCGAAATGCGAGGGAGCGGCTCCATCATCCCACTATCGGGAATTCTGACGTAACAGCGCTGGTTCCCGGCTGTCCTGATGGAGCTAAACCAGCTTAGAGTAAAGAAATGAGGGTCTTTCATTCCCCAACCTCCAAACTGCTGCATGCGCCGCGTATTCTCGCTGGCCTGCTGTCTCTGTTGATGGCTGCGGCGCTGGCGACCGGGCAAACTACCGGCGTCTCGAAGGCGCGTGGTTCCGGCGCGTCGTCCTCCAAGGCTCATAAAACAAAAAAGTCCGCCAAAACCGGCAAGAAAGGCAGGAATGCCGCTGGGCGTAAGGCGCGATCGGTGCGGACTGCCCGTATCAAGTTAGCCTTTGTGGCTTCGACAGAGCTGCGCCCGATGGCCCAGCAACTGGCCAACCTGCGCACGCCTGCCGCCTACGCGGGCGTAACCAGCTACGCGCACAAGCACAACGGCGAGGCTGCTGCGGCCGCTTATCTGGCGCTGGGCCACGCCTATCTAGTGGACAAACGCTACGCCGAGGCGGTGGCCAGCTTGCGTCAGGCCCGTCAGGCCGGCGATGTGCTGGGCGACTACGCGGATTTCTTCGAGGCGCGCGCTGACCATGAGGCTGGCAATGACTCGGCATCCGAGGCGTTGCTGCGCGGCTTCGCTGACCGTTATCCCGATAGTATCTTCGACGCCCAGGCCCCGGAGATGGAGGCCAATGCGCTGCTCGCCATGAACGACGCATCGGGTGCGCAGCGGGTGCTGGCGGCGGCCTCGGATTCAGACTCGGCAAACCGTCCCGGCTTCCAGCTTGCGCAGGGGCAGGTTGCGCTTGCTCTGGGGCAGCAGCAGGCTGCCGAGCTCATCTTCAAACGACTGTTGCTTGGCCATCCATTGAGTTCAGAGGCGGAAATTGCACGCGCCAGGCTCACGGCCATGGGCGCCGAGCCGAGCCTGACGACAACCGAGTTACGCAGCCTGGGTGATGCCTTTTATAACGCCGGGCGCTACTCGGAGGCGGCTGAACAATATCGCGTATTGGCCCGCGAGGCTGGCCTCGATGCCCAAGCCCGCAACGGTTTTGCGGTGGCTGAGGCGGCCTGCGATCTGAAGCTGAAGCGGCTGACCCCCAACCAGGTCGAGATCCTCGCAGACACGCTGGACGAGAACGGCGCCCGGCGGCTCTATCTATTGATGGAACTTGCCCGGAACCGCACCGATCTGGACGAACAGAAGCGTATCGTCTCTGAGATGGAGTCGAGGTACCCCGAGAGTCCGTGGCTGGCTGAGGCGCTCTATTCCAGCGGCAACATGTATCTGCTGCGCCGGGAGTATGCGACGGCGGTTGAATACTACAGCTATCTGGCCACGCACTTTCCTCAAAATAAGAACGCCGCTGCTGCGCATTGGCGTGCCGGTTGGCTCAGTTACCGGCAGGGCCTCTACGCTGATGCCGCGCGCCTCTTCGACGAGCAGATACGGCTCTATCCCAGCGCCACTGAGACTGTTTCAGCCCTCTATTGGCGCGGGCGCATGTATGAGATGCAGGACCACAATCCCGCCCAGGCCGCGGCCAGCTATCGCACCCTGGTGCGCGCTTATCAGCACTTCTTCTATGCCCAGATGGCGCGTCAAAGGCTTGCTGCTCTGGGCAATGCGCCGCCTGTGGATGAGCCGCAGCTGGACCTGATTCAGGCTCCTCCGGTGCCGCTGCTCGATCAGAGCTTTCCTACCGACAGCCCCCACCTGGCCAAGGCGCGCCTGCTTGCCAATGCAGGCTTGAACGATTACATCGCCCAGGAGATTGCCGCCGATCCCGATGCCTCTTCCTGGAGCGCGCTGGCCGAGGCGCAGATCTATTCGTCTTATGGCGAGACCTTCCGCGCCATGCGGGCGCTCAAGCGGGCGCTGCCCCACGCGGCCACCACCCCCATCAGTTCCATTCCGCTGGTCTATTGGCAGATACTTTTTCCCGAACCGTGGTGGGAGACCATCAAGGCTGAATCGGCAAAGAAGAACCTCGATCCGTATCTGGTGGCTTCGCTGATTCGCCAGGAGTCGGAGTTCAACCCCTCGGCCATCTCCCACGCCAATGCCTACGGCCTGATGCAATTGCTGCCCGCGGCGGGCAAAGCGATGGCGCGCGAGGAGGGAATCAGCCACTTCGAGACTTATCAACTGCTTGATCCGGAGACCAATATACGGCTGGGCACGCGTTACCTGCGCAAGACCCTGGACAAATTCGGCGGCGTGCAGGAGTACGCCCTGGCCGCCTATAACGCCGGCGACGAGCGCGTTCTCGACTGGCAGGCCGCCGGGCCATATCACGGCATCGACGAGTTTGTGGAGTCCATTCCTTTCACCGAAACTCGTGAGTACGTCGAGGCGATCTTGCGCAACGAAGAGACCTATAGGGCGATCGACGCAGTTGCCGGTACCCAGGGCAGGGGAGCGGTCGATAGGTAGGGGTGCTTCCCAGCCCGGGCCCGGGAATCCCCCTCGATACTCCCCGGTTTCGATTCCAGTTGACTTAAACGAGCGCCGCCTGCAAAATTAATTCCAACCGGAGGATTCCATCCCTCCGTGATGCCATTCGCAGCCTGCTGTTGTTCTTGCAACTGAGCCGGCCGAGAAGCGTGAAGGCGGCTCAGGTACATCAACCCACTGGAGGGCACGATGTCAGCCGACTTGCAGTTTCTGGAAGAATGGATTCCCGAGAGAATGGATCCTGGAACGGTTTTTGTGCTGGAAAACCAGGCCAAGCTGGGTCTTGCGCAAAACCCCTTCGTAGCCGTGATGTCTTGCCCCCGCTGCGGGACATTGGGACTCATTACGCGCCGGCAACTATGCGGCGGTGAGGCGATGATCTGCGGCGACGACCTCTGTTCGGCCGAGTACAGGCTGGACGGCGAGAATATCTGCTTCCGCAAGGTTCAATAAGCGCGCCTCATTCAGGATTTGGTCCGGCTTGGTCAGGTTCACCAGGCCGCGCGCAGGTGTGGAGAGCTGCCGATTTTGTACCTGTGCCGGTCGAAGCAGGCATGGGATTGCGGGAATGCGGGGAAGCAAGTCCGCTCCCTCAGTTACCATAATGCTGTAGGCCATGCTCCCTAGCCCGGATGGCGAAATTGGCAGACGCAGCGGACTTAAAATCCGCAGGCCGCAAGGCCGTGGGGGTTCAAGTCCCCCTCTGGGCACCACATTCTAAAGGATTTAGGAAATCCTGATACCCTACCTGAAACCGGCACAGTTTTGGCCTACAATGCCTCCATGAAAAACCTAAACCCAGTTCGCAGTATCCTGGTCTGCCCGATCTTTTGTACCAGCAAGATTGTTAGTGTAGCGCAACGGGTGATAGATATGGCCCGTCGCCGTAGTCGGGGGTGTGGGAAAGTGGGGAGCGCCCTTTGCTTTCCACTTTTCCATACCCCTGCGATGCTTCGGTCAGCCATGCTTGCGGCGCAGGCGATCTGTAGCCCCGCGATGAATGCGGTCTGACGGTGTTATAGTGGACGCGCCAGCCTTCGGCCAGTACACGTAGTTCTTTCATCGAATAGAAAATCTCTCCATTCAGAAACTCATCCCGCAGTTTCGAGTTGAAGCTCTCGCAGTAGCCGTTCTCCCAGGGAGAGCCGGGTTCGATATACAGCGTTTTTGCGCCGGTCGCGGCAAGCCATTTGCGCAGGTCCTTGGCCACGAATTCCGGCCCGTTATCGGAGCGGATGTGCTCTGGAATGCCTTTCATCACCATGACGTCGGCCAACGCGGAAATCACCTTGACGCTTGGCCAACTCCGCTCGCATCGAATCATCAGGCACTCCCGGGTGTACTCATCGATCAGGTTCAGCATCCGCGCCGTGCGGCCATCGTGCGTTTTGGCGCTGACAAAGTCATAACTCCACACGTGGTTCCTGTGCTTCGGCCGCAGCCGTACGCACGATCCATCGTTGAGCCACAAGCGGCCCCGTGCTTTCTGTTTCTGTGGAACTTTCAGCCCTTCGCGACGCCAGATTCGTTCGACTCGATCCTTGCCAACTTGCCAGCCCGCTCGCTGCAGCAGCGCGGTGATGCGCCGGTAGCCATAGCGCCCATATTGGCTGGCCAACAAAAGGATGGCTTGAGTCAGTCGATCTTCGTCTTCACGCTGTGTCGGCTGGTAGCGCTGCGTGCCACGTGGCTGATTCACCAGTCGGCACGCTCGCCGCTCACTCATGCCCTGCTCGCTGGCATAGTCTACCGCCAACGCCGTCGCTCCGGGCTCAGAAGTTTCCCGAGGCGATGTCCTTCAGCACCAGTTTGTCGAGGCTCAACTCAGCTACCAAACGCTTCAGTTTGGCGTTTTCCTGCTCTAGCTCCTTCAGCCGTCGCGCCTGATCAACCTGCAGCCCGCCGTACTCCTTGCGCCAGCGGTAGTACGTCTGCTCTGTGATCGCCGCCTCTTTACAGGCCAGCGCCGTCTCTTCCCGCTTGCCATTGCGACCTCAACCTGCCGCAGCAGGCTCACAATCTGCTCCGGCGTATTCTTCTTCCCTCGTGCCATGCAAGGCTCCTTTCATACCAGTTTCTCCCACCTCAACTGGTACAAAAAGAGCCGGGCACTCCAGCGCTCATTCAGCTTGGTTTATTTGCCAAAGGCCAGATTAGTACTGGTAAACGCCCTTTGCGAAGGTAGCCATCGGTTGAGCGGAGGGCGCGACATTCCAGTCGCCATGCCGACATATCAGGACTAATCGTGTCGTAGACACTATAAACATTTCATTGTAATAGACTTACATGATCTGAAACGAATCCACAATTGCTGTACCTATGTAACCACAGTGGCGGAACCATGCGGCTGCGCTGTGGGTGGTTATGGTTTTGACGGCATCTGTGACAGCCTGATCGAGTGCTTCTCCAGTTAGTGCTTTAGGGTCGCGGAGAAATCTCTTGAACTTGGAACAGGCCTTTTCGATGGGGTTCAAGTCCGGCAAGTAGGGCGGCAGGTAACAGCTAGTTCATCTCGGCTTTGATAGGACGAGGTTCAACTCTTTGGCTGTCGTTGGTTGGGTACGCTGCCAGACACAGGTTTCCTATGGTCTGCTGGAGCCTGCCTGACAACGAGCCGCCGCGAGTTTCAGAACTCGCAGCGGAGCATCACCCGTGGAGAATCGACATCAGACTCGGCGCTATGTCGAGGACTGGACGTTCTGGCAGCGGAATGGGGTGGATTCCGCCTGGACGGCGAAACAGTGGTCCCATTTTGATGGAGCCTACCGGCACGGTTTCCGAAACTCCGTAGCCATTCTGCGTGATACAGGGCGCCTCGGCCCCGATGTTTCCCTGGAAGGCGATGCTGAGGTTGTAGACTCCACGCACCTGGTTTATAGGCACAAGCAGGCCGATCGTCCCGTCTGCATTCCATAGCGCAAGCGGTGGATCGCTTGCGTTCGCAGAATTCGTGAGCCTGATCCAGCGCCAGATGCGTTGCCACGGCAGGGGCTCCGGGCTCTGGATCAGAATGGCTTCAACCCACAATCCGCTGGAGTCGGTGAAAAGGCTGATTTCGGTGTCGGGCACGACGATGGGCACGGTGTTGCTGACCATCTCAGGATGACCCAATGCGGCAATGAGTCCGTCGTAGATGGCATTGGTCGCCTGGGAAAACGCGCTCCAATGCTTCGCTGTGGTCTGTCGCTGGTTTACCAGCGCCGATGCCCCATTGGTAATCGTGGTGCCACCCGGCGCCAGATCGTCTGCCAGCGGATCGAAGCTGGCCACAAGGGTCGCCAGATTTGCGTGGTCGGTCACGTACTTAGAGCCTGTGGTAATGTAGGCGTTTAGGAGCGCGGCCTGCGAGCCGAGCCAGGTGAGCGGATCGGCCGCGGCCACATAGTTGCGGATGGGAGTTGCGCCTGCAGCCCCCGCAAGCTGGCTGGCTGCGTTCGCCAGGTGCGCGATGAAGTTCTCGTAGCGCGATGTGGTGAATTGCACCCGTTCGAGCGATGTGAGCGAGTCTTCGTAGGCGAAGTACGCCTGAAGCGCCGCGAGCAGGCCAATCGCGTCACTGGCAGCGATGGCCGAGGACAGCGACCCTTGCGTAGCTCCGCTTGCCGAAAGGAAGGCGGCGTCGCGATCGCGTCCACGCTCCAGCGGGCCGGCCACCACATCGAGGGTATACCGCGTGGAGGGCAGGAACGGCTTGAACCATAGATTCTTCGCCTGCTGGCCCGCGTTGTTCTCCGCGATCTCATGAAGAATTTCGCTGGCGAGCCCTGGGCTGATCTGCTGGATACCGAGCGAGATGGTGCGGGTGTTGAGGTTGACGTTCTCAATGAGAGCTGACATCGAGACCTGTTCGAAGACCGGGGCGGCCTCGGCAAGGACATTTGTATTGACGGCCTGCGCCGCGCGCTTCACAAGCGAAGCCTGCTGCGCCGTTCCGAAGACGTTCGTCAAGCGCGGATTCTGCGTGATGTAGGAGGGCAGAGGAACGGCCACAGCGTCGGCGGCCAGTGCGCTCTGCTGCGGAATCGACGGCACGTGGATCGCATTCGGAACCAGCAGGGTGTGGTTGTTGTTCCGGTCTACGCAGCGGAAGTGCAGCGAGAGATCGACGTTCCCGTTTGAGAAGGTCGTATAAAGCGCGTTCACGTAGCTTTCGACAAACTCGACGTTGACGTCGTATCCGTAATAGGCCGTGGTTGCACCGTCGAGCGGCCAGGACCACTGGGTGTAGGTCTTGAGGTCGGTGAGCGCTCCCGCCAGCGGCGAGGCCGAGGCCCGCTGTCCCGCGGCGCTGCAATTCTCTTGCAGTTGCGGATAGGGCGCGGCCGCCACGGGAACGGGGACTGTTGTCGCGGTTCCTTGCACCGTACCGGGACCGGAGGCGGTTTGAAAGTATGCAAACTCGACGATCGGGTTCCCATTGGGAACCGCTTGGAAGGAAGAAGAGCCCACCCGCTCAGCTTCGATCTTGGTCACTGTCGCCAGCGCATAGAACGACTCCGGTGCCGGCAGAATCGCCATCTTCACGGGCGCCGTCGAGTAGTCGATCGAGTAGAGCAGCAGCGCAGACCCGGTGATCGGAATCGTCAGTTCCTGGATTGCCGTACCGGTATCCGAAAAACTCAGCGTCCAGGCCTGCGAAGTCGGATCTTGCCAGGAACTCTGAGGCGTGAGTGCAGAGCCGTCGCCAGAGCACTGCGGAGCATTAAAGAACTCAAACTCGCCATCCGCCACATAAACCAATGCAGTGATGGAGGTGAGAACGCTGGGCTGCGTGAATTTGATCGTCACGACCGGATTGGCTTGCGAACCATCGATGACAAACTGGAGTCCAGACGCAACGCCTCCGAATCCGATGCTGCCGATCGTTGGGGTTTTGATTCCGGCGCCTAGAGTGAACGTTAGCCCCTGATCCGTAAAAGTCGTGCCGCTCGCTTGGATCTGCGAACTTCCGCTCCATTGCACGGTCCAGTCCGTGCCCGGCAAGAGACTCCACGGAACCACCTTGAGTTGCGTCATTGCCTGCCGTGGGTTGAAATTCGTTGTCTGTGCGGAGAGCCATACTAGACTCAGTTGTGTGACGCCGATTGGCGGATCGGGAACGGTGGGCGTCGCCGTCGAGCAGATAAGGCTCCAGGAGCTGGTTCCATTGTCGAACTGGTATAGCGCAACCTCGACCAGCGTGTGCCGAATGACGAACTGCACCGGCTGCTGGTTCGGGTTGATATTGATATTCGACATGTCATCCGCACCGATCAAGGTGGCAGAGGGAAGCGCGGGCAGCGCCGGAAGCGTTGGGAAGCTGCCCCAGGGGAGCGCGCCATCCAAGGCTCCCGTGCCGTCGCACGTCCCTTGCGAGAAGTTCAGTGTGAAGTGGGCGTCCTGCGGCAGCACCGGGGCAAACTGCGCGGAGCTTGTGTTGTTGGGAATCAAGTCGGGAGGCGTGGTTGCGGTGCGGCCGCTCGGCGCACTGAGGCCGAGAATGCCCGGAGTGACTGGATCGTAGTCGACGCTCAGGTCGGGCGAGACAGCCTGCTTGCCATGGGCGAGCAATAAATAGTGATCGCTGGCCTGCTTGCCGGCCGAGTCGCAATGATCGATGAGGGTCGCATCCAGGTGGCCCAGCGCAAGCGGCGCGGGCGGAACGGAGCCGTCGTCTCCGCCCCAGGTGAGCGAAATTGTCGCGCCGACATTCGGCAATGGCCAAGGAAGATCGAGCTCCACGCTCAATTCGCCGTGAATCCAGAACGGATTCGGCGCGCAGCCTTCCAGCAAAGCATCCGCCGTGATTCCTACACCGATGCCGAAGGCGCTCAGTTGGATATTGCCGTAGAGCTCGATCCCTCCACCGATCTGCAAAGGCGCCCACTGGATCGCGGCGAGTGCGGCCAGATAAGCGTCGAGACTGGCCTTCAAAGGCCCGAAGGTCCATGAATTCTTGTAGCCGGTCCAGGTGCCGGTGACGAGGCCCGTGTCGCTCACCACAAAGTAGGCGTCACTCTCGAAGAGGTCGAAGATGCGCGCCGAGACCCGCTTTTCATGCGGCGGCTTTCCCAGCGCGAAGTACCACTGACCGTCGCCGACAAAAAGTTCTGCGGTGGCCTGAATGTCCAGCACAACGGGAATGGAATACTGCGCGTCGATGGTGAGGTCGAAGGTTTGGGAGTTGCCGTCGTAGGTGGCCATCGCGTCGAAGTTCGCGTCGCCGGACGCAGCCCCGATGCGCGGGGAGAGAATGTTGGCCTTGCCAATCAGCGAGATAACAGGCCCCGGCAACATCAGCACGAACATGATGGCCGCGGAAGCGGTATAGCCGTCGTCGGCCTCGGTGCCGATGGTGGCTCCGGCGCCGATGGCAAAGGCGCCTGGGCTGGGTACAAGCCATTTGTAGAAATCCGTTGCGGAGTAGTTGGGTTTAGAACTCAGATCGACTGCCCCCGTGGTTGTGCCCGAGCCTCCACTCTCGCCCGCCGCCTGATACTTGAACCATTGCCACCAGGTATAAGTCGGCTCAGGGGCCGGTTGAAGGCCAGTGGCGACCAAACCCTGCAATCCGTAGAGCGCCACATCAAGGAAGATCGGAATCCCGACCGGCAGCTCTGCATCTACGTCGAGGAAGAAGACCGACTGGCCGCCGAAGTTGCCGACGATGAAATTCGCATCGACCTCAAGATCGCCCGCGGCGCTGATGACCAGCTTCACCGCCCCGGCGAAGACGTTGACCGACTTCGGCCCGGTGGAACCCGCCGGCGCGATGAAATCGAAGATGTAGCCCGGCAATCCGGCGTTGGTCAGGTCTAGTCCGCTCATAGCGTTATTGACCTGGAAGTGGTCGATCTCGCCGTCGATGGTCAGCACATCGGGAATCTCGAAGGAGATGCTAACGCCGTCCAGCGTGACACCGGGATGCGTGAGGTTGATTTGCAGCCCGCGCACGCTTCCGCCCAGCGTGAGGCCTTCCACCAGATTGATGTCGCCATTGAAGCCGACCCACTTGTCGCCGCTGGCATCCGTGCCGAAGCCGAGCTTCTGCAAGCCCACGTGAAAGCCGTAGAAATCCAGCGCCATCTGATTAGGCAGGTCGATCCATCCGCCTTCGAGCGAGATGTGCCCCTTGCTGTCGATTCCCAGGCCCTTCAGTTCGATGCTTGGCCAGGAGAGCCCTTCCGTTTCGATAATCAGGTTGCCGGAGAAGATTATCGTCCAGACACCATTCGTCTCGGTGATCTCCACCGACGCAACGTCGAGTTCAATGCTGCCCACGCCCGCCAGGTCGTACTTGAGCTGAATCAGGCCGTCCGGCGTTGTACTTTGCGTCGATTCCACTGCGGCCAGCGAGATCGTCAAGTTACCCTTTGAATCCGTGCTGATCTCGATATCGATCGTTGCTGGATTACCGTTGCTGTCCGTGCCATCGCTGTTAAGAAACGGAGGGATGGTGAGGCTTCCGGCGATATGGCTCGCCGCCAGCCCGCTTTGCGCCAGAGTAATGTCGAACGCCGTCAGCGATACCGTGAAGTCGCTGAAGAGCGTCGCGGTGAGCGGAGTGGTGTCGAGTCCATCGATGTACAGCCGGCCGGAGAGTCCCTGCGCATTGACGATGAGATTTTCGACGTTGATCGTCTGACCGCTGGAAAGCGTTAGGCCCGCACTCACGCCAGAACTGTCGGCGTTGATCGTGAACTTGCCGGGGCCGAAGGCCGCGTCCAGGGCGTCCTGCAAGATCGGCAGGCCAATCGAACCTAGCAACGACGATGGCAAAAGCGAAGACGTGGACATGGGCGTCGGACTCCTTTCAGGCTGAGGGGAACAGCGGCGCAGCGGCCGTCAACTGCTGCGACAGCTCGGCCAGCTCGGCTGCGGCCACGCCAAGGTTGGGAAACGCCGAGATGAGCGATTGGATCTGCTTGAAGAGCGCGCCGACCGATGCGAGCGTCCCCGTCGCGCTGCTGGGAGCGACTCCCTGGGCCAGCCCGAGAACTGTTTGCAGCGCCGTGAATGCGGTTGTCGCATCCGTCTCGACTGTTGCCAGATTGCCGATTTCGCCGGCCAGGCTGGAGAGGGCAGACGCCACCCCGGTCAGCGAGGAATTGATCCCGTCGCCAAGGGAAGTCAAGTCGCCCGAGGCGCCGAAGAGCAGCTCGAGCAGTACCTGCGCGGGCGTGTAGAGCGTGCCGTCGGTCGCCGTGTTGGAGCCGCCAGTCCAGGTGCTCGGCGGCTGCGGGGGCGTATTCAGCTTGGGGTTGGGCGCGACAAGAACCGATAACGCCTGGATGACGGGGGCAATTGGATCGGGGATTGCCATGGTGCCGACCTCTCGGGAAAGTGGTGGATCGTTTGCGTTCCACGGCCGCTGGGCCAACGGCAGGACAGACGGGATGCTCTATGGGAAGAGCTGGGTAAGCCCAGTCATCAACTGGGCCAACTGGGCCAGTTCCGTTCCGGCTGTGGCCATGGTCTGTCCCGCCTCGCCTGCGAGCGTGGTGAGTTGGCCCTCTATGTTTTGGAAGAGATCGCTTGCGGAGTTGAGCACCACCGAAGTTCCCGCCGGGGCCAGCGATTGCGCCATTGAAAGGATGCTCTGCAATCCGGTCAGGGCGTTGCCGATGTCGCTAAGGGCGCCCGTGCTCGTCTGCATGGCTTTGGCGATCGCGGTCAGGACCGTCGCAGCCTCGGTCAGCGCGCCGGTGATATCCGAGCTGACCGTCTTCATGCTCGGCGAAGCGTTGAAGATCGCTTGAACCAATGTCTGAATGGTGGTGAAAAGCGGTGTTTCAGTCGGCGATCCAGTGCCGTCGGCGGTGGGAACGATAAGGACACTCAGCGCTTGGATCGCATCCCCTATCGGATTTGCCATGGTGTATTCCTCTCTGAACCGGGTTTGAGGGTTATGAGGCCGTGACCGGCATCAACATCTGCGCGGCAAAGATTGTCGAGGAAGCCGAGCGGTTGCCGAAGATGTCCACGGCAACCACTGCGTATACATTGAGCGCCGTTGAACTCGGGGCCGGCGCGCCTGGAATCGCGTTGGGGTCGATCGGGTTTCCGTTGCCGTAAGCGCCGTCGATAAACCCGGCGCGCCGCACCGGCACCAGGCCGAGCGCCTTCACATTGTTACCCCACGTCGCAACCACCACCACCGGAACTCCGCGGCCCAGACCGATGCGCAATCCGGTCAGCCGCGACTGCGTGGTTGAGGATGTCTGGACCTGCGCGATGCCATTCACCGCCGGGGGCGTCCAGTAGTTGAAAGCGAGCTGGCCCAGCGGACCCAGAGAGGCAACGTAATCTCTCAGGCGGTAGACGCCATTGACCGTGTCGGGCGGCGGACCCGGCGGCAGCACGACTTCGCCCATGTCGCTTCCCGTGTAGTCCCGCGCGCACAACCGGGGATCGGGAACGAAGCCGACGATCCTCGAATCGACATTCGCCCCCGCGCCCTGCACAAAACTCACCGGCGGATAGCTCTGCTGGTTGTATTGCACCGTGGGCAGATCGCTGGCCGGGCTGGGATGCGACGGGTCCGCGCCGAAGTAGCGCAGATCGGCGAGATCACCCACGGTCGGCGCCCGGTAAACCATGTAGGCCGCCACATCCGGATTCGTATCCAGCGCCCAGGCCGCGATGATCGACGACTCAGTCGGTTGCAGCTTGTAGAGCACTGGCGGGCGCGGCGGCGTGATGATCCGCGTGTAATAGGGGCCGATCGAATTTGTCGTCGAGCTAAAGCTGCCAGCCTGGTTCACTGCGGCGAGCCGGTAAACAGTCCGCCCGTAGCCCGAGCCGTCGACCGTATCCGAGATCGTCGTTCCTGGATCGATCTTCTGTGTATTCACGCGCACGTAGCCGATCGAGTTATCCGGCATATCGGCAAGAGTGCAAAGCTCGTCGTCCAGCAACCCACCGTAGAAATGCTCGATCAAGGCACGCTGCGCGCCCGTATCTTCGAGGGCATTTGCGGCGGTTAACGGCGTATAGCTCCCTGGCGGCGTGGCGTTGGCAGCCTGAACCGCGTTGTACGCGCTCAGCCAGTTATTCAGGGAATTGATCCAGGCGGCAAGATCGGCTCGCGGTACGCCGCTGTCGATCATCACCGGATTGGGATCGGCGATGTTGGCGACGCTCGAACTGTTTCGCCGCTTTACGTCGGCAAGAGAGAGCGAACGAATCGGTTCCCGCTGCAAGACGTATCCCAGAACCCCTGTGATCGTCGGAGTCGTGAAGGGGAGAGCACGGTTCGCGTTTCCGTTGGCGTCGGCCGGGTTGTAGTAGAGGTGGTTCACCTGATGAACCGGGATCTGGTGCGGAGGAGGCTGCGGCGGCGCTGGCGGCGTCAGACGTTGTGGCCCGTTGAAAATCAGTACAGGCGACTGCGGTTCCGACCGGTTCGCGTTCACACTGTTCGGATCGACAATCTGTTCGCCGGCCAAAAACGGATTCTGCGTGGACCCCGTGACCGAAACTTGCGTCCGCGCAGTTTGCTGGGTAATGGGCACATTCAGAGGCACAGAAATCAGCGGATTGGCGCTGTAGCCCGAGACGAGATAAGCGGGTTGGCCCACGTAATCGCTGGTGCTCGTGATAATCCGAGCCGAACTGCCCGCCGTTAGAATTGCCTGAACCGGCGTCGTTGCGTTCAGTCCCGCAGAAGCAGGAACTGCCGGGCGGACGGTATAGCGCTCCGAGGAGCTGTCTGGCAGCGTCAGCATCAGCACCTGCCCAGGGTCGGTGCTGGCCAGGGCGACGAGCGGCGGGGTGGTCTGGATGGTCACGGTATAGCTCGCTCCGTCTCCCGAGGGCGCAGCCACCATCGACGCGACTGTGAGTTGCTGAATCGTTGGCTTGGGTATTGCCAAATCTTTAGTCGCAAGCTGCCCGGTCACGTTCCCGTTCGTGTCGATGGCCTCGACGGTGATGCGCGCCGTGGCGATGTCCGGATACATCATGAAGGAAGCGCCGGCCCAGTTCGCGAGCAGGTTCAGTGTGCCGCCGATCCAGGCCGATCCGTCGGCTGCCGCCGCGCCGCCGCTCGCGGCCGAATTGTCGAATTGCACAACGCGCATCGCAGTCGGCGCCGCCGCAATCTTCTCGACGCCACGAGCGGCCGACCAGTTGCTCCATGTGCCGAGCGCACCGAAGAGATCGAAGCCGGCCACCCGGTGGCTCCATCCTCCCACCGGGTCGGCAAGCTGTGAATCGACCAGCCTGTACAGATTCGCGGTAAGCACATTCGATCCCTTCGGCTTGGACGCACTGCGCGTTGCAATCCAGCCTGGGAGCCTGGCCGCGCTGCCAGCCACGCCCGAATCCTCCCGCTGGGCGACGAAGCCGATTGGAAGAGTTGGCGGTGGAAGCTGCAACGGATCGGTTACTGGATCGCCCGTTTGCTGCGCGGCAGCGATGGGTGGCGCCGGCCACTCCACATCGAAGAGACTGTGCGGAACCAGGGTAAGCGCGCTCGCGTCGATATCGGCCTGGCGATGCCGGAAGGTGGTGTACGGCTGCCCCGGCGCGGCGACCGGTTGAATCGCAACCGGCGGCGGAATAATCGCGTACCGCGTGCCGATCGCGTCCGGCACAAGCGGATGCAATGTGAGCACGCCAATCGCCAGAACATAACCGAATGGCGACGCGACGAGAGCACCGTTCACCTGGATCTGGTCGATGAGTTGGCTGGCGTTCAGCGCGTTCACTGTCACGGTAGCCAGTTGCGACGAGTTAAAGCTCGATGTCGCGACCACCGTGCCGTTCGACAATCCCTGAACCGTCCCGTTGCCCGCTAGCTGCACGTCCACGCGCGGCGCCGGCTGCGACAGCGAGATCGAGACCTGCGGCCGCGGCGTTGCCGGTATCCACCATGCGCCCGGCGAAGCGGCCAGGAGCAGTGCGTCCGGCTGCTCAGCCTCGGTGAGCGCGCCAGTAATCGTGGTTGCCGTGGTCTGTACCAGCGTCGGAGAAGATAGATCCACCTGCGGGTTATAGTTGCCATTCCCGTCGAGCTTGGTCCAGCGCCACAGCGACGTTTCTCCGCCCGTGGATGCAATCGTGATTCCGTTGAACGTGGCTGAACCGCGCGCCAGCGGGGCTCCGGGAGCCAGCCCTGGAAAGATCACCGTGTTATCGCACGGCGTTGCTCCCCAGTACCCCGTGATGCTGTAGTCGTAGTGAACCCCTGGCGCAGCCTGCTCATCGACGAAGTAAAGTCCCAACACGCGCGCAAAATAGGGGTCGAGCGCCAACAGCAGCAGCTCCTGCATCAGGTTGATATTCAAATTCGGCGCATTGGCTCCTGCTGCCGGCGCTTGCAGTTCCACGTGGTTCAAAAGCGTCGTTTGGAATCCCTTCACCAGTCGCACAAGTTCTTCGCGCAGATGTGTCAGTTCGAGATTCTGCTGGGCAGCGGTGAGTGATGCCGCAAGCCGCAACGTCCCCAGCCGCCGCCGCATCTCTTTGATGTCGTCCTGCAGCGCCACTGAGGCCGCTGTTATTGCTGGATTGGGAGCGCCAAAGTATCTTGCGGGCCATTGTTCCACTGTCACCGGCAGCGTGAAAGGAACTCCCCAGCATTGCCACCCGTTGCCGTTGGGCTTCCCCCAGCAGGGGTCACCTGTGCAGGGAGGATTCCCGCCGCCCTGTCCGCTACCTCCCCCGCAGCCACAGTTCGTCGGCGGCTCCATCGTCCCGCAGCCGCACTCGTCCACGCTGCCTGCGCCCACAACGCGCACGCAAGAGATTTCGCTGGCCTGTACGGTAATGCGGAATCCGCCCTGCTCGACCGGAACGGTGCGCCTGCCTGAAACTGTCATCTTGCCGTCGGCATTGCAGCTGAAGGTTTCGATGATGACCTCATCGCAGCCTGGCGCGGCGCACCCCGCCAGCGTCACGCTCTGGCAGGGCTTGGCCAGGACCGTCTGCCACTCATTCCCGCTCACAGTGCCCACAGGGGAGCTTTGCTGCGGGACTTTGCCTGCGGCTGAGGTCCGCAGATTCGCGACCGAAGGCGGTGGTGGAATCTGCTTCTCATCTTCCTTGGCTTCTCGCCTGCAGAGCCAGAAACCCCCTGGCGGAAAGCCAAGCGCCGCAAGAAAACTCCAGCGCAGATGCACACCTTTCTCCATCGGCTGTCCGTCGAAGGTTGCTTCCGAACCGTTGGCGACTCCGCCTTGTAAGGCCAATACGATGTTTGCCAAGATCAGCCTCCAATTGAATCGAGCCAAGGGGCGTGGCTTCGCTGCCAAAGGAGAGAAGCCTCCAATCCCAAACCGCCACAAGTCGGGATTTGCCGTCTGAACCGGGATTTCTTGGCTTTCTGGATTTGGTGTCAGACCATTGACTGCGGCCCCGTCGGGGGCTGCTTTGCATCCATTTGCTTCTGAGCGACGCTGAAGGGGCTGGGGAATTGCGCCGTGAGAGATATATAACTTTACAATTCTGCTCTTGTCAAGCGATTTTTTGGCAAATTCCCATATACATATAGGTTTCAGCGGAATGCGCCGCTCCGCTGTTTCGTCCCATGGCACAACTAGTGGGGGTTGACCACATCCAGTCGAATCTATGGTCCGCAGGATTTGCATCTGAACCAGTTGATTCCAGCGAATTCCGGCTCAATAAAGGCAAAGGAGTGATGCCCTAATCTGACCCACCTTTCACAAAATCATCGTGTGTCCAGATGGCCTATCAAGCGGGAAGGAGAAGATATGCCAGCAGAGATCCGAGGAACGTTTTTGCGTCGCGTTCGTCGGGTCGATCTTGCATTCATTTCCGACGTGCACCCGGCATATAAGGTCGATCCTGATAGATCCCGGGAAACGTCCTAGGAACTTGTTGAAATTCGCCTGATTGCGGTGTCTTTCCTGGCGATTTTCGTTTCTTCCCGTTCGAAATCTGTTTGAAGTACGGTTCTGGCCGGTGTTTATATGGGTTTGCGAGCCTCAGGGAATCATCCCCGAGGCTCGCAACCGTTGCTCAGGCACACTTCTCCAGGAGCATTTCCGATGGTTGAGCCATCAGTCGCGGCAGCGCATGCCCCAGATAACTCAGCTTCGATTCCTTGCCGTAACTCTTCTTGTACAGCCGCGCATCGGCATCGGTGGTCGATTCATGCGTCTTGTTCGATCGCTTCTGGCCATGAAAATTCGTCCCTCAGCGTGCCATCCACCGTGAAGTGTTCGTCGCTCATAAAGCGCCTGGCATGCTTGTTCACTTCGGCAAAGAACTGCTGCGCCACATCGGGAGTCAGCAACCGGTCGCGGTTCTTCGAAAACACCGTATGGTTCCACACCGCGTCGTCCATGCCAAGACCCACAAACCAGCGGAACAAAAGGTTGTAGTCGATCTGCTCAACCAGCAGTCGCTCCGAACGCACAGAGTAAAACACCTGCAACAACAGCGCCCGAAGAATGTACTCCGGTGCAATCGATGGACGCCCCGAGTCCGCATACAACGCGTCGAACTCCGGACTCAACGTCCGCAATACCGCATCCGTCAACTTGCGAACTGCCC
>Ga0182027_10004082_pt1 | contig 22805 bp, 18 predicted proteins | sample 712E1DmetaG_FD_121300 | JGI IMG/M metagenome (GOLD analysis project Ga0182027, IMG submission 121300) | Permafrost microbial communities from Stordalen Mire, Sweden - 712E1D metaG (Illumina Assembly) | ecosystem: Environmental > Terrestrial > Soil > Wetlands > Permafrost | place: Sweden... | reverse complement strand
TTGTTGAATAAGGTAAATCTGATTGAATATCTTAGAACAACATGGGAAAAGCTTATGGAAAGTCAAAGGCGACCCGTGCAATTATCCTTTTTGTAAATAATTTAAGCCGGACAGGCCTGATATCAAGTATATCCTTAAACTTCAACAATCCGCTCTCCATCTTGTCCCCAATTTCAACTCCATCAACCACCACCACGAAAAAATACTGCGGGTGCGCATAGCTTTTGCCCACCGGCTGCAATTCCTCGTGCGTGGCGATATCGGCGGTATCGTCATAGTAATCGAACGCCCATGTGGCCTCGACTTTATTGTCCTGAATGGTGGTTTGAAACGAGGTCACTTTGAAATCATAGCTGTTGGGATCGTGCTCGTAGATAATGATCGAGGCGTCTTCGCCGTCCTCGACGCCGCTTTCAAACTGGCAGGTAAGAACGACCTCGTCGCCGCGTTTGACTTCCTGCCGGTCCCAGCAAATTTTGTTCGCCAGAATGGCTGGCTTTGCCGGAATGGTCGTTCCAGATTCCATGCTGAGTCCATGCTTGGGAAGCTTGGCCTCAAACCAAATGTCCGCGCCAAGCTTAACTTTTTCGGGAATAAGGAGCTTTCCGATGAATTCATCGTTAAAAACTTTTCCTTTTATTGAATCCGGCGCTTTTCCCTCGGAACTGCGTCCTTTAATCTCGATAGAAGAGCCTTCGGCCACGAACACCGTTTTGACCCGCAGTTCGGCCTCTGCCCCGCCGCGCGCAATGGACGAGAGCCAGTCGGCGGAAATAATCCGGGAATCGAGCTTGATTTTTTCTTTTTTATCGGTTGAAACGATGTATTCGCCGTCCATATAAAAAACGCTCCGCTTATGGTTAGTCAATGATCGGATTGCTATTAAATATATGTTTTTGTTTTTACGCGGCGTGTGACGGAGATCACAAAATCAGCTTTTTTATTGAAGAACTATCGTAGCGAAGGGTTAATGATTTTGCGCGCCGATTCAATAATAATAGATCGGCATTTCGTGCTGAATGACGATGGCCGCGCTTGAAAGGGTTGTTTGACTTTAAATAGGTTAGTCGTCAAACTTTGAGAAATATTGAACGAGGATAATTTTAAATCGCTGCTCATATCCATGACAACATTCTCGCTTGCCGGTTGACCGTTATCTTTGCCGGTAACGGAAGCGGTAATTGTCAGGTTCACTCGTTGACGGACAATACCGGTATCAAGGGCGAGGTTTAAGATATTCGTTCCGGTAATATGTTCGCTGAGATTTGCATAATTTGAACCGGCAGACTGGGTTGTATCGGCCAAGGTTACGGCAAGGCTGAACGCGGCGTCGATAACCTCATCGAGCCGTACCGTTGTTTGAGTGGTGGCCAGTAGCGTCGTGAATTCCTGGCCGATCACCAACATCTTGCATTGGGAAGAAAATGAATTCATGGTTGCTCCGATGCCGCCCATCTCATTTTCAAGGGCGGCTATATCCATCCACGGTTGACATTCCCAGGAATCGCCCGAATCGACCTGGTAATATTGGTATTCACTTCCCAACATATCCGAAATGACGCCGGGCAAACAATCAATGAAAACAACGATACCGTCATTACAACACCAGCCACTGTATCGGTATTGCCTGAAACGACCCTTACAATATCCTCCGTGCAATATCGTCTTTATCCAGTTGTAGAATATTCCGGCCTGTCGGGTGTCCTATTCCGGAAATACTTCGCTCCAGGAAACGGTGACCGGTATTGGAATGAGCGGAAAATAGTTCCCCGAATATGTTGTGCCTTTTGGGACGGTCAGGGATGGATTGTAGGTATCGACATAAGATGCTGAGACCGGATTCGAATTTTTGCATGAAATGATTGACAGAAAAACCAATGAATACAACATTATGGAAAGTTGACGTGAAGAAAATGGGTAACGCATAGACACTTCTTTCATAAATAGGTAATTCTATTTTCAGGAACCGCTGAGCGATATGTTTTACACGCATCCTTGTTTCTTTTTATCCACTTCCGCAGTCAGAACCCCTAGCGGCCATAAAAACGAATATAGATAGTATCGCGTATAATTGTCAAATCTGAAAATAGTGTGTTGAGGCTTTTAAAAAAAAGGGGAAATGCCTCTATAGACAATTCCCCCGGAGAATCTTTTCGACTTGTTCTTTATCAGGGTGCGGCGTAAATCTTTACCTTTATAGTAGACGTAGTATTGTCGCCATAACCGGAGTCAAAGTACATAATGCTGATGGCATTACCGGTCCCCGTGTAGAGACAATAATAAATATGGTCCATACGGAATAGGCCCCACCAATATGGCTTGGGAACCATATTGCATGCGGAGATGGTGTCATCAAGGCCAACTCCATAATCGGTATTGCAGTCGCCGATGTCTTCGGCCCCCGCGGGATTGGGATTGTTGCCGCCATAATCGTCGTATTCAGCGTCTCCCAAACCGCCGGTTCCGCCAACCTGGCCCTGGCCGGAACACTGGACGAGATAAACCGTTGACTTTACCGGTTTAAATTTCGTATGCACGATGGTTTGCGTGACAGGAATGGGAAGCGTGTCAAGCAGGGCCGAAGTGATTTGCGGGGGATATGGCGACAACTTTAGCAAAGCCACCGTTATCGCTCCGGTCGCCGCGGCCGGGCCTGATTTTGTCAACTTAAGCGTCAAGGGTATTCCCGTGCCCGTTACGACCATGTAATAAACGTGGCTTGGATTATAGGGACTGGCCCATTTTTCCCGCCCGGTTTTGTTTAGGCGAAGCTTCTGAGTCCCGATATCGATTCCCACATCAACGCCGCCGACGGTGTCCGCGCTGCCCTGGAATTCGGCGTCTACCTGGTCGGTCCCGGTCGTTACCGAGCCGATGGCCTTAAGTAAATAGAGTTCTCCATTAGTAAGGCTAGTTTTAAACGTCACGCTCGCGCCGCTTGCGGGAACGCTTATGGAATCGATGGCGCTGCCGGGGACCGTGCCGCCCGCCGACATTTTGACCTTGATGGCCGGGCTGCTCGGCGTGCCCGCGGCAACGGTCAACGTGACCGCGGTATAGCCGCTTTTGGAAAAAACCACCACATGAGACTTTGTCGTAGCGAGCTCTTTACCTAAAAATGACCGGCCGCCGCTTGACGGCTGGGTGATCGTTTTAAAGGAATTGCCGCTTTCGCCAAGGAAATGATAAATTTTATAAACGCTGGTGCGGCTGTTGACCGCGATGGCGACCAGAAAAATTCCCTGGGGCAAATCGGCCAGCGATACGTCGTGATTGCCCGGCCCCTGCGCCGATGCATACCGTGCGGCCAAGCGACCGCGGACGTCCTGGACGGAAATGGAAACGTTTCCAACAAGCCCGGACCACGAAAACCGGCCGCTTTTGGCGTTCCAGGTTATCGCCGGAATACTTGACGATTCGGAGGAAACAAGGATTTGGGTCGTGGAAAGGGCCAGGGAAAAAGCCCCGCTTGCGTCGGTTTGCGTTGAAAGGCCTTCGGAACTTACGGAAACGGCGGCAAGGGCCGCGCCGGACACGGAATCCGTGACAACGCCATTAATGGTGTCCTTGACTTGCGCCGAGAGAACGGAAACAAACAACGAAAACACAATACCGATAAAAGCCCCACGAACACGTAAGGACTTTTTGCATGTTAAAACCATAAAAAAAACCTTCCTTTAAAGAATTGAAACGTGCCATTAACGATAATGCTTATAGGACAAACAAAATAATTAATTTTAAAGCGATTTGTTGAACGAGTAGCTCAAATGAGCAACAAAAGAGGTTAATCGATTAATTAAAACAATTCCATATTTATGCAATGTGTTTGGTGGACGTTTTGCGAAAAAGGCCAAATGAATCCATGAAAATTGCGGGCAAAAAAATGAGTAAAAGAGGCAGCATAGGCGCCAAATACCTTGCAATGGATAGAACGAGAATCGCCATGCCCCAAAAATAGAGCAATAATCCTGTCGCGGCGATTATCGTGAATCGCTCAAGCGGCTTGCGGCGCCAGAAAATGGCCCCGGCGATTATGATCAGGGCCATAAAAACAAGATGATAAACCAAAATAACTTTTTCGAATCGGTTGGCATTGGTCCCATACCACGACCTTGCCGCTTTAATCAGGATTAATTTCATAACGCTGGCAGGTTGCCGCTTGAATTGCGCAATCATAAAATCACGCAATTGCTTTGCGGTTGTGGAATCCGAATACATTGACCGAACATGTACCATCAGTTGTTCTACGTCCGGAGGGACTTTAATGCCTTTACGTCCGCCGACCACGCCCGGCTCGGGAAAGGCGAAGGTGAGTCCATCATACATGCTGAACGCATCACGGCCTTTGCAGAGGACGACGACAGTTCCCGTTTTGTGAAAGACCCAGGCTTCCCATGGAAGGACGGCGGCGATATTTCCGAGGAGAATGCATGCAATGAAAACTATCCGATTTCGAGGCGAATAGCTTTTTCCGAAGAGCATGAGCCCCATTATAACAATACCCACGCCGATGCCGATGGGGCGGATGAGCATTGCCAGCCCGCAGAGCGCGCCGGCAATAAAAAACCATGTTTTTTTGCGGCGGCCATATCGCCATCCGTTCAGGAAGCACAAAAGACCGGCGTAGAACAAGACCATGAACGAAATTTCGCTGTTTTGCTTGACGCAAGTGTAATAAACGAAAGGGTAGCACGACCATGCGATTGAGACTAGAAAGGCCCCTGTCGGGCCCCATAGTTTCTTCGCCATGACATAGACCAAAAAAGCGCACAAGGAAAGACAGATCAGCGTTAAGATGGAATCGTTTGCATGCAGCGGCTTTGCCAAAAAAAACGTCGCGGCAAGTATGATAGGATATCCCGGCGGGTAGTCGAGCGCAGGCTTTCCCTCGAAGGTTATTCCATTGCCGTGAAGGATATTTTGCGCGACCGGGAAATAAAACCGCGCATAGTCGGTTTTATCGTTGTTTTGCAACGAAGCGGGCATGATTCGCCAGAAAATAAACATGATGATAATGGGGAGAATAAGGACGATGACCGGGTATGATTTGGGAGGAATTACTTTTCGGAAAGCGGAAAATTTCATGGCGATGAACGTTTATTCGATAAAAGGGATCAATAAATAGATAATGGAAACCCGTTTTCCTTCGCTTTGAAGCAAGGATAAAAAATATATTATGGGGCCAATCGCAAAACCATTTTAACAGGCGACCCCGTTTTGACAACCGGGTTTTTGGGAGAATTCATGCACAACTTAAAAATAACGTATTTGGGTTTGCTTTTCTTCGTTCTTGCGGGCCCCGCGTTCCCGGCGGTCTTGCTACCTCCAAAGCCGCTGTCGCCGGTTGTTAACCAAACGGGAGTTGCGCCCACGCCGAGGTTTGCCTGGAAAAAAGTTTCCGGGGCGCTGTCGTACGAATTGCAATTGTCCCCCGATTCAATGTTCGGCAAGATCATAGTGGATATCGGCGGATTAGCGGACACAACGTATGACCAAACCCGCGCTTTACCATTCGCGCCCTATTATTGGAGGGTCAAGGCCAAAAACGGCGACCGACAAAGCGCGTGGTCGAAACCGAGGTCCTTTGCCGTTGAGATGCTTCGCCATTTTTTCAGCCCGGACGTCGGGGCCTCGGAGGGGGGCGTCAGCCCGGCTGTCAAGGATGAACTGGGCTATTTTCATAGGTTAGGCTATAATTACGTTTTCTTTTATTTGGAGTATACCCAAATCATGCCCGATATGGCATTTGTGGCTTCGGGGCCTGAAGCGGGACATTGGGTCTTTAACAAACATGGCTATTCCGATACGTCAAAAAGCGTCGTTCGGAATTTTAAAGCTTTAAAAAACGCGATTGAGTCGGCCGGGATGCATGCTCTGCCCGCCATAGGCGACCTTTCCCATCAAGGGCAATGGATCAACGGCGTCGCCATTCCCCAAAATGGGAAAACCGACATGTTATGGAAGCGAAACGACGCTGTGTCGGAATTTAATTCCAAAACGGCATTCATTGAATTCGCCCATGCCATTGGGCTTCCGGGTGAAAATAACGCTGATCAATGCAATGAGGACTTTAACACCGTTTACTGCGCAGACGATTCGAACAAAACGGCAAGCGATATTTTCGTTGAGCAACTCAGGATCATTCAAAGCAACTGGGGGCATTCGTCGCTTGGCGGCCTGTATCCGCAATACGTCAATATCGGCCATGATGAAATCGGTCACGCGCCGCGAGGAAAGTTCATTTGCCTTGTCGGTGAAGGCAAAACAAAAGATTTATGCAAGCGTCATGGCGGCGGCGGGGTCGGCAAGTCCTGGGTAATAGCCCATCAAATACAAACAAAATACGGGCAAGTAAGCACGTTCTGCGACCCGGGGGCAAAAATGGTCCTTTGGGGCGATTGCTTCGTTACTTTAGGCAACGGGGAATCGGCTGGCTTGACGGGAGACGATCAGGGAAACGGGGGCGTGCTCCAATTCCTGCGTGATACCATGCGATTGACGAACAATTGCATCATTGAGCCGTGGAATTATTGGTCTCTAAACGGATCGCCAACCGGATATGCATCGATGAATTTCGATCAAAACGCTCAGGTCCGATTTATTCAAAAATTCGGTTTTGGTTATGTTTTGGCTTCCGGTGAAGGAGGGGGATATTCTTCAGGCGAAGGAGGAATGAACAATGTTGATCGACATGTGCGTGTGGTTTATGAGCAAGCGCAAGCTTCCCGGCTTTTTCCGCAATATTTTTACGGGTTTGGCGAGCAGTTATACGTTAATTGGAATTCCGACGGGTTCAAAGACACCTTGGCGGGATATACGGCGCCGATAGTGGCCTATTTCGGATGGACCGCTGGCGATAAATCTTTAAACGCTTCACAGCTTGCCACGGTCAAGTTCGACCCGATTAAAAGTCGTAAAAATTTGAGCTGGAATTTGGGGGCCGATTTCACTCCGGAAGGCTCCTTACGATAGAGACATTGCTTTTACCTGCGACTTGCGAATTTGATTAACCGGAAATCGGAAAAAGTTTAAAGCCGCTTTAATACTTGCCGACAAAATAGTCAAGCAAAATCGACATTCCGCCGATAATATCATTTCCCGCTGGAAAACGCTTTTTATATTTAACGCCGTCATAATCTGAAATTCTTTCTTATATTGATAATTGCACGAAAGAATTTTAAACTGATAATTACCGCAAGGCGGGAAGAAACAGTTGCATTTTTAAAAAGGAGCTATCGTATGAACACTCCATCGGATTCTCTGGAAAAAAATGATGGTTCGCTAACGCGAAAAAGAAATTTGCTTTTGAAAATTCTTTTCCCATTTCTCGGAATCGGCTCACTTTTATGGTTTCTCATCCTCGTGGTTCCAAAACCAAGCCGCGCGACTTACCCGTGCATGCGGGTAGCGGCGCCACTCGCGTCAACGTTTGTTATCTGGCTTTTAGGCTTGGGTACTTCGCTTTTGTTTTTAAAAAAAGCGCGCGCCTATTTCAAGCGATCGCAATATATAACCGCATCGCTCTGTCTTGCAATCGGCGCAATCGCGGGGGGCATTTTTATTTCAACGCCGCATAGCCCGGCCAATGCCGCGATAAAAGCCAACGCCCCCATCGGTGTGGCGAAAGGCGCGAATCCGGGCCGCGTAGTGTGGGTGCATGATTCCACGGTTTCTAATTGGAAGGGTTTGGGCGACGGTCATTGGTGGGAAAGCAATCATACGTTTCAGACGGTGGTCGACCAAATGCTATCGCGAAGCCTGCGTTCGCTTGCCGCCGAAAAAACCGATTCCGTTGCTTGGGACACCTTGTTTCGATACTTTAACGCAACGCATGGACGCGGCAGCGTCGGGTATACGCAGGGTGAAAAATTCGCGATTAAAACAAACTTCAGCGGTTGCAATTGGTACCCGGCATTTTGCGACGTCGACAGCATCACCTATTCCCTGAATAAACAGCTCGATTTCATGAACACATCACCTCAAGTGGTGCGTTCACTGCTCAGGCAGCTCGTTAATGTCGTGAAGGTAAACCAATCGGATATTTCTGTGGGCGACCCGACCGCCTATTACCCGAACCAATTTTACGACTCCTGCCATGCGGAATTTCCAAATGTGCATTATATTGATCATGCGGGCAAATTCGGCAGGACCAAGGTCGAGTTTTCCACGGCGCCGATTTACTGGAGTTGCAGGCCGACGAATGTCATTCAGGATTATGTTGCACAGCACTATGCCGAAGCGACTTATGTCATTAGCCTCGCCAATATGAAATCCCATTTGGGTGACGGCATTACCGCCTGCGCTAAGAACCATTACGGGTCGCTTATTCGTTTGCCTACCGACACCGGCTATTACAGTTTGCATCAAACCCTTGCGTGCAATGTGCCGCAAACGGGAAGTTATCGCACACTTGTGGATCTCATGGGGCACGCGCATCTCGGCGGCAAAACCCTTGTGTATCTGGTTGACGGACTCTATGAAGGGGACCATAACCACGATACCGTTCCGCATACGTGGTCGGCCCCTCCCTTTAACGGAGGATGGACTTCCAGCTTGTTCGCTTCGCAGGACCCGGTTGCCATTGAAAGCGTTCTTTTTGACGTGTTTGAAATGGACAAGGACTCCTTTCAATATTCGAGAATTCCGGGCGCCGAAGATTATTTGATTGAGGCGGCCCAGGCAAATAATCCGCCTTCGGGGACGTTCTACGATCCCAATCATTCGACCCCAACGGAGCGGTTGAAGAGCCTCGGGGTTTTCGAGCACTGGAACGATTCGGTTGACAGGAAGTATTCAAGAAACCTCATGACGGGAAATGGTATAGAGCTTGTTTTTATCAACGGGGCCGCAAGCGCCGTGCGCTCCCCGGCAGGCCTAACATCGGCCCCGTCGGCATATTCCCTGCGGGCATTGCCCAAAACGTCGATGATTGAATTTTCGATTCCCGGTCGCGCGAGAATAAAGCTGGCGCTTTTTAACAGTCAAGGGGCGCTGGCGGCAATAGCCCTTGACGAGCAAATAGGGCCCGGAACCCACCGGCTAGCCATGGTCCCTAAGGTAGTGGCCGGCAGAGCGTTACCATCGGGATTTTATATGCTTGCGCTTTACAATAAGGATTTTGACGAAGGAAAACCGGAGGCTACCTGCTCAATGGAACTATTGGGGAGATGATCGCCGTAAGTTAAAATGCTTTTTCACCCTCGGCGGGAAAGCCGTTTTTCGAAAAACAGAGCTCCTGAAAATTGCAATACACGCAGTTGCTTCTTGAAGGGGAAAGCGTGAAGGCGTCGATAGGTAAGGGGACATTGCGGTTTACGTCGTCGCAAAAACCGTACATTTCCTCGGTTTGGGTTTTTACTTTTTCGAAAAACACCGAAACATCTTCCTTTAAATCCAATTCAAATTCGTCGAATTCGGGATAGAGGTACACGATCTTGGGGAAAATATTTTTCCACGGCGCGTTAAAATTATTGTGCGCGGCCGCCGCATACCCGATAAGTTGGTTCGAATGCTTATAACGGTCTTTGCCGCCCGTTTTCCAATCCAAGATATGGAATTCGTCGCCCACGGGAAACAAAAAGTCCATTTTACAATAAGCTTTAAGCCCGTTTAACCGGGTTTCGCCGAAACCGGGCGGTTCGATGAGCCAATTGTCCTTATTGGTCATTGCCTTCATGAAAATCCAACTGTAACACGGGCCCTTTAAAAAATTATCAAGGCATTTGGATATCTTTTCAAACGCCTCGTCGAATGACGGCGCGCGAAGCGCCCCATAGTATGTTTCTATGAACGTTTTGGAGGAAAAATATTCACGGGCTTTTTCCCGCGCGAAATTAAAGAACCGCGCTTCGTCGATGTCGCTGTCGCTTTTTTGGAGCCTTCGTAAAAACGCCTCCAAAACGTCGTGGACCACGTTGCCGATCTCCAAGGGAAACGAGGTCAGCCCGCGGAGTTGTTGGATCTTATACTGCGGAACGCCCGCCGCGAATTTCGAGTAATACGCGTAAAAATACTGCCTTTTGCATTTGTCAAATACTTCGTAGCGCGATATCGACCATCCGAGTATCGGCGAGAAATCGAAGGTCTGGAAGCTCATGGGCATGGCTATAAACGCGCCGACGTCGAGCGGCCGTATTCCTTGACGATCCTGACGAAACGGTACAGCGAACTTATGGTACGGGCCGAAATCCCGTGCCAGTTCGGGTTTCCCACCCGCTCGCCCATGGAGGCGGTGGCGCGGATTTTTTTGGCGAGGTCGATGAGCGCCTCGACTTGACGCGCGGAAAGGTCGAGCGTTATCTTCCCCGAAGTCTTGTCGGCGGCCCCGTTATAAATTTCCGCGAAATCGGCCTCGTCTTGCGTTACGGGGATGTTGCCGAAAAGTTCCACGTCGAAACGGCCGTTTTTCTTGACGGTCACGAAAATGTTGCAGAACTCCGCAATGTTGTCGTCGTCGTCCTGGTCGTCGATTTGGATGGGGAAATCCTTGCGTATTTTTTCCGGAAGAATATCGCGATCAACGGCGTACGCGTCGAAAAGGTATCGCCTCAGCTTATAAGACATCGCGCAGGGCCTCGGTAAATAAAATTTAAACGTTTGGGCGCTTTCTTAAGATACTTCGGATTTGTTGCAAAGTCAAAAACATAACGTAAAAAATCCCCGTTTATTTCATTTTTACATTGACTGGAATTGCTCCGACAAATAATATTATATCGGACATTCCAAGAGCGTGTACGCGTGGAGTAAAAATATACGTTTTCAGAAAGGGTTTTTATGACGACAGGTGTAGTTAAGTGGTTTAACCGGTCTAAAGGATATGGATTCATTAAACCGGATGACGGTTCCAACGATGTTTTCGTCCATTTTTCGGCAATCGTCGCGGAAGGCGTCAAGGACCTTAAAGAAGGCGAAAAAGTGGAATTTGAAATCGTGACCAACCAAAAAGGCCCCAATGCGAAAAACGTGGTCCCTCTTTCATAAGCGGGAACGCCGTTTCGATAGAGCGCCCATGCATATAAGCGATCATGCCGCGCCCGAAAACGGGTACGGCATTTTTTGTTTATTTAGTATCGCGGGTCTTGTCAAACACCTGACGTGAAGCTATACTTTAAATTTACTAGCGCAACACTTTTCGGGAAACTCTTCATGATGAGCGGACGGTCCTCGTTTAACCGCCTGAAACCGCGCGCCCACTACCGTTGGCGGTGGTGTTTGACCGCCGCGTTGACGATGACGTGCCCAAGTTTTGCCCAGGGCCCGGCGTCGGCCGCGGTGGAGGGGCTTTTTTGCCGGGCCGATTCGGCGCTTTGCGCGCTTTCGGAGCGTCCGGAATCGCGCATGAAGGAAGTGGCCCCCGTGGAGGAGTTGTTCACGGCGGCGCTTTCCGTCCGGCCGGAATTCGGGCTGATCGCGCGGACCAATTCAAGGGGCCTGGTCGTCAACGTCATTTCGCGGGGGGATTCTTCCGTCCAAAAGAACACCGACGTGTCAATTAGGGACTGGCATGACGCTCCATTAAGCTCCCGGCGGCCGTACTACGGTCCTCCCTTCGAGGAAAACAAGGAATGGCGCGTCTATTGGAGCCGGCCCATCATGGTAAGGAATTCCGTGGGGACCATGCGTTTCGGCGGCGTGGTGACCGCGAAAATAAATCTTACCGTTTTATTGAAACGTTTTGCCGCCGAGAGCAAAGACCCGTTTGAAATCGTCTATAAGGGAAAAAGCATTTTCTCCCTTTCCTGGAAAAATCCCGACGCATATGAAGAAAAACCGTTGCATGTTCCAGGCATTGGCGGCTTGTCCTACAGGGCCGTTTTAAAAAAAAGGCAGCGGGCTGTTTCCGACGAGGACTCCACAACCGCGGTAACGCCGACCGATAAAATCGAGGCTTTGGTCGAAAAAGCCGTCGATACGACCTCATCGTCAACTCCGCGAAGCGTCCGGCAGGCCAAGGAACCCATTCGCGAAACCGCCTCGTCGAATTCCGGGATAGCTCTTCCTGAAGCCAAAGCTTCTTCCGGAAACTCCGGTTTATTGCGAATGATCGTAGATAATAAAATCGCCATGGGGCTTGCCGGAAGTTTTATAATTATCTCGATTATTTCAGGCGCGTTATTTTTCCGAAAAAGAAAATATATGGCACAGCCATTCCAGCGGGCCGAAGGCGGCCCGCCAAATCCCGATATCGATGCCGATCGTGAGCTTGCGCCGGAGGGCATGGTGGAGCGTTCGGATGGCCCCGTCATCGAAACCGCGCGGCCCGAAGATCTGACGACCCAGGCCCCCGAAGAGGTCTTGGAAGAAGCGCCGGATGAGGTCAAGGAAGAGGTCAGGGCGGCGGTTAGGGAGGAACTGAAACAGACGATCATGCAATCGGAATCCGACGCCATGACAAGCTCGATCAGGGCCGAACTTGAGAAAGAAATCCGTTCGGAAGTCCGTAGGGTAGAGACCGAGGCGATACGCGCCGCGGTTGAAAGCGAATTGACGGACGCTTGGCGCGAGGAAATTAGGGAGCGCCATCGCCAGGCGGTGTACGAGCGGGAACTGGAAACCCTCAAAAAGCTCGTGCATGAGAAATTACTGGAAAAAGAAATGCCGCTCCTGGTACAGTCGCACCGTAGTGAATTGTCAAGAGATATCCGGCAAAAGCTCGTCGAAACCTGCTCCGAGGAAATAAAGCAAACCGAGCGGGGGGCGCTTCGCGAGGAAATTGCCCGGGACCTGCGGCAAACGGAGTTCGAAGCGCTTATAAAAGAGGAAAGGGAAAAACTGCGGACGCTTGTACAGGGTGAAACGGCCGAAAAAGAAACCGCCGCGATAACCGCGCGGACCAGGGAAGAATTGACCGAGCGGATACGGGCTGAGGTCAAGGAAGAGGCGGAGAGCGTCCGCGCCCGCGCGCGCGATGAAATGGAAGGTTCGATTAGGCAAGAACTCAAGGAACGGGACTACGAGACGCTTTTCGCCCGCGAACGCGAGCTCCTCGCCCAACGTATTCGCAATGAAATCATCGAGAAGGACCTTCCCGCCATCCACGACGAGCTGCTACGCCAGGTCTCCCGCGAGGAGCAAAAACGCGTGGATGAATCGGAGCGGGCGGGGATCATTGAAGCCGAGCGCATTCGCCTGCGCGAAGTCGAGGGACCGGCGCTTCGCGAGGAAATCCGCGCTGCGCTTCGCGAGGAAGAGTCCATGGCCATGCATGCGGCGATTAAAGCGGAAATTTATACCGAGACCGTGCAGTCGATCAAGACCGGTTTGGAGGAGAAATACAAAACCGCGTTCGATCTTAAGCTCGAAGAGTCCAAGGAAGCCCATGAAAAAAAAGTCCGCGGCGAAGTCAAGGGGTCCATCAAGACGCAATACCAACAACTTCTGGAACATGCCGAAAAAATATCGCAATCGATGGCAAGCATCGAGGCATTGGATTCGCTTTCCCAAACCGTGGCGCTCTTGGGGGAAGAAAAGAAAAAATATAAATATTTCAATCTCAACACCGCGCAAACCGAAAGCCTTCTGGATTACTTGAAGCGCGTCCACAACAGATTCAATATATTTATCGACAAACTCGACGGCGGCGTTCGGGAAATCGCGCTTAAAATAAACGCCGTCATGAACGCGCTTGACGAAGAAAAGTAGGCGATATGTTTAAAACGGGCATTGGCCAGGATTCGCATCGGTTTGAACAAGAAACGAGCAAAAAACCGCTGGTCGTGGGAGGGGTTGTCATTGAGGGCTGTCCCGGGCTTTTGGGGAACAGCGACGCCGACGTTGTTCTGCACGCGCTTACCAATGCCATTTCGGGGATAACCGGCCATAACGTTTTAGGAACCTTAAGCGACCGCATGTGTCTGGACCAAGGAATAACCGACAGCGCGGCATATCTCGCGAAGGCGCTGGAATCGTTGCAGGGGTATCGCATTTGTCATGTTTCGGTGGCTTTGGAAGGCAAACGGCCGAAATTCGGACCCGTTATCAATGCCATCAAGGCGTCTTTGGCAAGCTTGCTGTCGCTCGAACCGCGGGACGTCGGCGTGACCGCGACCAGCGGCGAAGGGCTTACGGCGTTCGGCAAGGGGGAAGGGTTGCAGGCCTTCGCGATCGTATCGGCCGTTAAATTTTGAACGCCTCAGATTTTTTATTGATTTCCTTTTCCCATATCACCTGTGCCTGCGAAAACCAGAACGTCGGGCTGTCGATGCCCTGGGGGCCGTCTTTGAGGTTTCGAGGCAAAGCGTCGATATGCGCCGTGTAATCGGCATTGATTTTAGCGGCTTCCTTGGGTTTTTGGATTGAAATGGCGCAGACCAGTAAAATGAAATATGCTTTTGACAATTGGCAAGCGTTGTAGTTCGCCTTCTCATTAAACACCTGGGTCATCCACGTCCTGCAATTATTGACGAGCAGGTCCTTTTTGTCCAGCGGCGCGTATTTCATTGCCCAGTAATTATAGTAACCGATCCAAAAAGGCGAAGAGCACGCACGGTTGACCGCCATGGAGCGGGCGCACGATTCGGCCAGCATAAAAAGGTTAAAGCAGGCGACGGGCTCGCGCGGGACCAGGAAAAAAGCGTCGCCCATTACGACGTCGATTTCCATCATTTTTTTTCTGGTTTTCGTCGACTTCGACAAGAGCAGTTTCGCGTCTTCGGGCAAAAGCGACTTGATCGGTTCGCCTTCGGCGCCGCGCGTGCCGAAATCACCTACATGCACCGAACAAAAGTAGCAGTCCGCGCAGACGATCGGCATGTGTCCAATCGTATCGAACGGCGCGAAAGCGGATTTCGAAAAAGACGCGGGAAACACGTGGTCGCTTTCCCATTTCCAATCGTAGTCGCCGGCGTCGATCAAATACCCGCGCACGTTTTTAGACCCGCACACGGGACACGCGCACGACAATCGGCGATGGCCGTTTTCATTGGTTGTAAACGGACGGTAGTGCTCGAAAAAGGCCGCGGACATCGATTTTTCCAGGCTTTCGTTAGTGTCCATGAGCGATAAAACGCCGTCAAGCTTGACGTCGCAGAGGATTTTAACGATGTCCTCCGTGGGCCTCAGAAGATACAGCCGCCGCTTGTTTACCTCCATTTTTTTATGCAAATTGACAAACATCTTTATCGTGCTCGAATCGATGAAGTTGACGTCGGCCAAATTGAGAATAAGGTCCTTGTTGGGGTTGGAGGCGATGTAATTCGCCAGCCCCGGAGAAATCATGGGAAGCGTGCTTACTTTCAGTTCGCCCTGCAGATTGATGATATCGTAGGTTTCCAGCGACGTCAGCGAAAGGTCCATTGCCGTTCCTTTGCGTAAATATTCTAACCTGCCTAATGACAGATAAGACACTGTAATCAGAATTTATCTACGCTGGAAGCGTAGATAAATTAGATGCAGTGTCTAAATTGTACAATGTAAAAAAGCATCGGTCAATAGAAAAATGTTTTCCGTTAAAAAACGAACAGGAGAAAAATCGCATAGAGCACCCCGCCAGCCATCAGTACGTAGGGGTTCATGCGCTTGAAGATTTTAAGCCAGGCAAGGTTAATGGCCGCCCCCGTAAGGGCCAATACGGCGGAAACCATGGTAATGCCCCGGATGTCCCATGGCGTGAAAATCATCCCGAACACCACGGGAAAACAGCTTTGAAAGACCATGGCCCCGGTCAAATTGCCGATGGCCAGGGTCTCCTTGTTTCGGCCCACCCAGATGATTGAATTGAGCTTTTCGGGAAGTTCCGTGGCAATGGGCGTTACGATCAAGGACAAAACCAGCGGGGCGATTCCCCACGACGCCGAAAGCGCGCTTAAGCAGGCGATAAAAAAATGCGCCCCCAGAAGCATAAGGGCCAATCCTATGAGCAGTTGCGCGGATATCCGCCAAATAGTTTCGGGGGCCTTGAAATACCGCGCGAGATAAAGCGGCGCCACGTTTTCTAATTGTGCGCCCTGCGCCGAAACGATCAACCGTAAGTAAACGCCATAGGAAAGAAGCAGGAAAACCGCGATCAGGACCTTAAGCCACGCAATGGCGTGGACCGCGGCGCAGCCGATTGCAATCCCATAGATGATGAGAAAAAACGTCAGGTCTTTGCTGATGATGGCGGGATCGACGTTCATCACCGCGGTGCGTTTACCGAGCGCCGAATAGACGAGCACCGCCAGGCCGGTCACGAAAAAAGCGAGCGTCGACAGCATGAACGGCGCGCCGGCAATCGCCCCGATTCCCACGTCGCGCGCGCCGAATGATTTGGAAAAAAGGACCGCCAAAACGGGAATGATCGTTTCCGGAAGCGCCGTTCCGATTGCCGCCAAAATGCTGCCCACGATCCCTTGGTGAAGGTCTAAGGCGTTTCCCAGGCATTCGACGGCGTTGACAAAAATATAGCAAGAAGCAAGAATGAGCAGAAGACATGCCGCCAGGAGGGCGACGTTAAACGACATGACTAAGGCCGCCCGGGCAATGCGTCGCCGGCGCTTTTTGAGGGGTAAAATGCGCCGACCGCCGATTTATAGGGGAAGGTCCGGCAAAAATCGGCCAATAGCGCGTCGAGAAAATGAAAGGGGCTTTTCGGTTTGCTCCTTGCCCGGTAAACCCCGCGCGCGGGGACAATCCGCGCCATGATTTTTTTGGAGCCTCTCTGCTTGACGGTCAAGCAAACCGGCAGGGTCAGCGTGTCTTTGTTCAAGGAAGAGCGCATTAAAACCGGTGAAATAACGGTGGTTGCGGCGAGGGAATCTTCCACGATTTCGTAGAGACCGAATTTTTCGGACCTCCGGAATTCAACGAGCAGGTTTTCGTACATTGTGCGGTAATTAACGAGCAATAGGTTTTGGGACGATTTGTCATCCGGCCATCCATCGAGGGCGTTAATATCAGATGAGTCGAGGGGCAATCCGACGAATATTTTCTCTCCGGCCACGGGTATGGCGGCGGCCGCCGAATGCGAGGGGGTCAAGGACGAACCGCACCGGATGCCGGCTACACAGAAGGCAACCGTCGCGATGAAGCCGTAAAAAGCATGCTTTTTCACAATACCTTTAAATATAATTTCCAATAATAAAAAACGGATGCTTAATTAAAGGCATCCGCTTTTATGAATAAAGGACTATACCAGCAACCCTTTGCGCGCTACTCGAAGACTTTGGGGAAGTTATGAGCAAGCGCAAGCACACACTAGGGAGGTGCAGAGTTTTTGGAGCCCCTCTGTTTTTCTTATCGGCAGGCCTACGGACCGACTTTAATTAAATCTCGAAATCCCGCGAAATCGCTTCGAGGGACGGAAAATTTTTTCGGTACACCTTGAAAACTTCCTTCGCTTCATTGACTTTATCGCACATTTTCGCCGCGTCGAGCAGATTGATGAAATCGTCGCGGGAAACCGGATTGAGCTTTATGGCTTCCACGAAGAGGGCGAACGCGTCGGAATACCGCTTTTGGTAATACGAAACGATTCCCAGCCCCGAAAAGACTTTCGCCGAAGGGCCCTCTTCATCGTTGATTATAAGGAATTTTTCCATGGCCAGGTTTATCTTGCCTTCATCGAGCAATGCCTGCGCCTCGTCGATACGCGGATTATGGAGTCCGATGTGAAGACCGCGCTCTGATTTGTAAATTCCTTCGCCTTCCCTCACGATGGCGTCGCGGATGGTCTTGATTTCCTCGCTCTGAGGGTCCATGCGCAGGGCAATTTCCAAAAGCGGGACAATCTCCGCGGCGCGATGAAGCTTGAGCGAGGCGTCGAAAAGGTTTATCAGGCCGTCACTATAATCGGGTTTGATGGAGACCGCCTTCATGAACATGCCGTAGGCGTCTTCCCAGGCGCTTCTCATCCACGCAATGATGCCGATGTTGCAATAGGCGCGATAATTTTCGGAATCCAACTCAACGATTTCAACCAACGTTTTCGCGGCTTCCGGCAGCTTATTTTCGCTGATGAGCGCCTCGGCCCTGGCGTTTTCTTCGCCGAACAATTCTGCCGGGTTGTCATTTGAATGATGAATGCGCGACATGAAAGACCCCACGGGGAAAAGTTAAGTAAATGAATAAACGTTTCACCACCCGGATTCCCCAAAGAATGAGTTATATTTAGGATGCGCGATCCGGTCGGGTACTGGTAAAAGTATAAAATACCGGCAACGCATTATCAAACATAAATTAACGTTATTTTGCGGCCGCCGTTTTTCTTGGATTTTAACCGTATGGCCTGCACATGGAAGGTACATGATCATGGGAAAAAATATCGTACAAAAAATTTTTGACGCGCATATCGTTGAAGGAAAACCTGGGCCGGGAACGGAAGTGGGTATTCGAATCGACCAGACGCTTACGCAGGACGCGACGGGCACCATGGCCTATCTTCAATTCGAGGCCCTGGGATTTGACCGCGTAAAAACCGAGGCGTCGGTTTCGTACGTGGATCATAATACCATTCAGGAAGGTTTTGAAAACGCCGACGACCATGCCTATCTGCAGAGCGTCGCGAAAAAATACGGGATCAAATTTTCAAAGGCCGGTAACGGCATTTGCCACCAGGTCCATCTCGAACGGTTCGCGTGCCCCGGAAAAACGCTCTTGGGAAGCGATTCCCATACGCCCACGGGCGGGGGCATGGGCATGATCGCCATCGGCGCGGGCGGCCTTGACGTTGCCGTTGCCATGGGCGGAGGGCCCTTTTACGTCACCTATCCTTTTGTCGTTAAAGTCAATTTACTGGGGAAGTTGCGGCCGTGGGTTTCCGCAAAGGACGTCATTCTCAAGCTGCTGGAAATGCTGACAACAAAGGGCAACGTGGGCCGTGTGATTGAATACGGCGGAGAGGGCGTTACAGGGCTCAGCGTTCCCGAACGTTCCACCATAACCAATATGGGCGCGGAACTCGGCGTAACCACGTCTATTTTCCCTTCCGACGAAAATACCAGGGAGTTTCTTATCGCGCAGGGCAGGGGCGAGTGTTTCAGGCCGCTGTATGCCGACCCCGACGCCCCGTATGAAAAAACGCTTACCATCGATTTATCGACGCTTGAACCGCTGGCCGCGTGCCCGCATTCGCCCGACGCCATAAAACCCCTTCGGGAGCTAGAAGACATTAAAGTCGACCAGGTGCTCGTCGGTTCATGCACAAACGGGTCTTATCGCGACGTTATGCGCGTCGCGTCCTTGCTTAAAGGCAAGAAGATCAACGAGAACGTTTCCTTCGGCGTTGCGTGCGGATCGCGTCAGGTGCTCGAAATGGCGAGCAGAAACGGCGCTCTTGCCGACATTATCGCTTCGGGAGCGCGCGTTTTGGAGTCCGCGTGCGGCTTTTGCATCGGAAACTCCCAGGCGCCCAAGACAAATGCCGTATCGGTGCGCACGAACAACCGCAATTTTTACGGTCGCACCGGCACGATAAGCGCCGGGGTCTATCTTGTTTCCCCGGAAGCGGCGGTCGCCGCGGCGCTGAGCGGAAAAATTTCCGATCCCGTCCGGTATTTCGCACGCGAGCCGTATGAAGAAATTTCCCAGCCTAAAAAGTTTTTTATCGACGATAGCTTGATCGTGGAACCTTCGGATGCGCCCGAGACGGTGGAGATTTTCCGGGGCCCCAATATCGGCGGTCCGCCCCAAAACGACGCCTGCCCTCAAGCCATTGACGGAGAGGTAACGATCCTGCTTGGCGACAAGGTGACCACCGACCATATCATGCCCGCGGGAAACCGCCTTAAATACCGCTCCAACATTCCGGAATACGCCAAGTACGTCTTCGAGCGCAATGACCCGCAATTCGCCGCGAAGTCGCTTGTCAATAAGGCAAAGGGCGTCCATTCGATCATCGTGGCCGGAGAGTCCTACGGACAGGGGTCCTCGCGCGAGCACGCGGCCATCTGCCCCATGTATCTTGGCGTCAAGATGGTCCTTGCAAAATCCATCGAACGCATTCATACGGCCAATTTGATCAATTTCGGCATTGTTCCGGCCATTTTTAAAAATGCGTCGGACTATGGCGCCCTTAAGGCCGGCGACCGGATCAAGGTCGAAAACCTCCGCGAGCAGATCAAACGGGGCGGAGAATTGACAATACAGAATATTACGAGCGGCGCGGCCATTTCCGCGGTCGTCGAGCTTTCCGAACGGCAGCGTAGGATTCTTTTGGCGGGCGGGCTTATTAATGCGACCAAGGCGGGAAGGCAGTAAACCCCAGGACAGCGGACGAACCGGCCGGTTTTCCCGTGGAGCAAAGAGCATGAAAAAGTTACCGTGCGTAGCGGCGGTGTTGTGCGTTTGCTTGGGCGTCGGCGCGCAGTTTACACTGCAATATTCGCTCGCCGCTTCGCAGCGCGTTGTCCTGGAATTGTTTTCCGCGCAAGGAAGATAAATTTGCGACCTACTCGACGGCATTGAACAGCCGGGAATGCATACGCTTACCCGGTCTTTGCCGCGGCTTCAGGGTGGAATGTATATCTGCCGCATGAAAATGGGGGACCGAGAAACGAGGGTGAGCGCGGCGGCCTTCATGCAATGACGCTACACATTCCCCACGCGGCAAGCCTGTCCTTTTCGGCTTTTTCATAACTGTTTGTTCTTGAGTTATTTTGTGAAATGATGTATTATCGAAATACAGCAATACTGAGTATCATATTATCATCAATTCGGATTGGATGGCTTTATGACGACAATTCAAATCAACAAAAGGGGCACGCTTACCCTGCCTAAGGAATATAGGAAAATGCTAGGGCTTGAACAGGGAGGAGTTGTCATGGCCGAGTCTACGGAAAAAGGGCTTCTTCTTAAACCTGCTTTAGCGTTTCCCATCGAACTATATTCCGAGTCTAGGGTTGCGGAATTCGATGAAGAAGATAATGCGCTTGGAAAGTATCTTGAGGGGAAAAAACGGAAAAAATGAGGATATTTCTTGATGCGAACATCCTTTTTTCCGCAGCCAATCATCTTAGCAAAACAAGGAAATTATTAATAGCCGCAAGCCGCTATGCCGATCTTATTACCGGCTTTCATCCTCATGAAGAAGCAATTCGAAATCTTCTGCTGAAATCTCCGGCGCATTCATCTGGTTTGGAAGATCTTCGCAAATATGTCAAGATCTCCAACGCCTTTTATAATCCAGGAATACAAAATCTCCCCGAACAAGATATTCCCGTTCTCGCGGGGGCTATTGGAGCAAAATGCCTCTTTTTATGGACGAGCGACAAACGACATTTCGGCAAACTTTACGGAACGAAAGTCCATGAAGTTACCGTTATTTCGAGCCAAATGCTTGTGGATTTATTAATTGAAAAAGGATGGAATCCATAACCCCCTTAAGCTGGCTCATGCGACCAAAGCTGGAAATATTCACCGCCGAATTGCGGCAAGCTCAATCTGTGATAAAATTTGCCCCAAATTTTGATCTTCACTTGTCAGATATATATATTGCTATGCGCATAACACAGTTGCCAATCCGCAGCTTTCAAGCATTTATTTCTTGAAGAACATCAAAGTCAGGATTGAAAATGAAGCTTCCCGTTTTATTTTCGGTTTTAATGTTTTTGGCGATGTCGATTCCAACCTTCGCAAAAAACAATGCAACGTTCTATATGAAAGACGGGACGAAAAGAGAAGCGGAATTTGTTGGAATGGAAAACAATGTTGTTACCGTGCGGATAATCATGCCGGATTCCAGCATCGTTACGAAAACATTCCCCAAGGAAAAGTTCGATAAAATTGAAAAATATGATTGGGAACAAATTGATTTATCTTTGTCCGATTTCCCGGCCAAAAAATCAAATCCTACTGCAGCCCCCGCCATAAAAGATTCCATTAAAAATTCCGCGCCGGCGCCTTTGGAATCAAAGCCTTTACACAAAGACACTATTGCAATCGTCCAACCACCCGAAATTATTAAAGACACGATAGCCAACATTTATTCTTCTGAAAATAGCGAAAATGATAAAATCGCCACGCTTATTGAGGCCGGAAATTATGAACGGAAATCAATATCCTTTATAAATTCGTTATGGTGTTTAGATGGTTCGGCAAAGAACATTCCCAGCGACGACCTTAAATATGCACTGAATAAAATCAACGAAAAGCTGAAAATGTCGCGGTTCGATTATAATCCTTTGCCGCAAAAACTTATTGATGATTTTACGTCTCAGGCCAATGCAGCCGGTGATCTTTCCCCCGATAAGCTTGCGGACATTCTGGGTAAAACCCTTTTGCCGAAAATAATCGAGATTGTAGATTTTTATAAGGAAGCCCGTGCACAAAACTATACTTCGGAAACGGAAAGAAACTCCTTTTTCACGAATAAAGCAAAAGGTTACGGTTTCACCATTTCGGAACTCGCGCGGGTCATGAATTCCGCATATATTTATGTTCCTTTCATCGGCGATTACAAAACGATTTCCAAAGATGGTCGAACAATAATTTCAATGAATGCGGGCATTTTGTGGTATCACATTTCAACTAAAAGCGGCAAAGCCAAAGCAGTGCTGGTGGTAAAAAAAGAAACCATGTCGTTTGGCGCGGGGAAGGAAGGGAATAAAATCCCCTATATGTGCGACGGCAAAGTATGTACGCCTCAGGAATTCGCCTTTCGCTCATGCGTAAAGAACGCCGCCAGGAATTTGCTGGTGGCCACTCAGGCCATGCCGGAATTCAGGCTTTCGGGACAAGTGCTGGAAAAGGACGGAGGCAAAGTCGGGTTAGATTTGGGCAAAAAGGAAGGACTGGTCATTGACGATAAATATAACATCGCCGAATTTGAAGAACTGGATGATGGGACGATAAAGCAAATCAATAGCGGTTGGGCTTCGGTTTCATTTGTTGCG
>Ga0182027_10004081_pt1 | contig 22816 bp, 25 predicted proteins | sample 712E1DmetaG_FD_121300 | JGI IMG/M metagenome (GOLD analysis project Ga0182027, IMG submission 121300) | Permafrost microbial communities from Stordalen Mire, Sweden - 712E1D metaG (Illumina Assembly) | ecosystem: Environmental > Terrestrial > Soil > Wetlands > Permafrost | place: Sweden... | reverse complement strand
ATCATCAGGAGTGAGTTTATGGAAGCTGCTCAAGCGCAAGAAACGAAAAGCTCGATGAACCACCAGGCGAAAGCCACCGTCGTCATTTTCTTCATTTTCATGCTCCTGCACCAGACCGATAAATTGCTCATCGGCCCCTTGCAAATCTATATCATGGATACATTCAAAATGACTTATACGCAATGGGGCCTGATCAATACTGGCGCTTTGATCGTCGGTTCTGCCCTTTACCCCGTCTGGGGTTGGTTGAACGATAAATACAACCGTGGCAAATTGCTGGCCCTAGCCTCGTTCATCTGGGGGTCCACCACTTGGATCAGTGCTATTGCCCCGACATTCAAGTTCTTCCTGGTCACTCGCTCCTCGACCGGTATCGATGATTCGAGCTATCCTGGCATGTACAGCCTGGTCTCGGACCTCTTCCCGCCCAAAACCCGCGGCAAAATCTACGGCGTGTTGCAACTGACCCAACCGATCGGTTATCTGTTGGGCATGGTGATGGCGCTCCTCCTAGCCGGGATCATCGGTTGGCGCTCTATCTTCTATATTACCGGCTCACTGGGGATCGTGCTGGCAGTATTCATTTTCTTCACTGTCAAAGACGTTCCCCGCGGCAGTGGTGAAGATGAACTGCAGGGCGTCGAAACCACCAAATTCAAATTCAGTTGGAAAGCTGTTGGTTCGATGTTCAAGAAGAGAAGCCTGATCATGGTCTACCTGCAGGGTTTCTTCGGAGTTTTCCCCTGGAATGTCATCACCTATTACATTTTTGGATACCTCGGCAAAGAACGCGGCTACAGCGACACGACCACTCTGTTGATCATGGCGCCGGCCATATTGTTGATGGCTGCCGGTTATCCTGCGGGTGGCTGGCTGGGAGATAAGTTGTTCAAGCGCACCAAACGCGGCCGCCTGATCGCCAGCGTGATCGGCGTTTTCTGCGGTATGGTGGGTCTGTGGTTTGCCATGCACACCGCCGCCTCACAGGTGCTCCTGTTCGCTGTCCTGCTTTGCTTCACCGCCTTCTTTATGCCCTTTGCTTCACCCAATATCATTTCGACCATGTATGATGTGACGGTTCCTGAAATCCGCTCTTCGGCCAATGCCATCGAGAGTTTCCTGGAATCCTTCGGTGCCGCCAGCGCCCCTTTGCTTGCCGGCGTCATCGCGGATGCCACTTCGGTAGGCAATTCAATCATTTATATTTGCTGTTCCGCCTGGGCGCTGTGTGTCATATTCCTGTTGTTGGCGATCTACTTCATCCCCAAGGATATTGCTTCCTTGCACAATGAACTGGAAGCCCGCGCCGTTGAGGCCAAAGCCAGCTAATTGACGATTATCTTCAAACCCTCCCCTGCCCTGAAATTTCGGCAGGGGATTTTTGTTTGTTATGCTATACGCAGTTACTCCGCCCTTGACAAATTGTGTACCGTTTGGTACACTACTCCCATGTCGAATCGTGAAACGATCCTTGCCTGTGCGCTGCAGCTTTTCTCTGCCCGCGGCTATGATGCCGTCGGCGTGCAGGAGATCGTGGAGGCTGTCGGGATTCAGAAACCCACTCTCTATCATTATTTTGGCAGCAAGGCCGGTTTGCTGCACAGTTTGCTGGCGGAGAATTTTGCCCCACTTTTCGCTGAACTGGAGAAAGCCGTCGCCTACCGGCATGACGTCAAGGCCGCCCTCGAAGCTGTGACCATCATCTACTTTGATTTTGCCCGCAAGAATCCGGGCTTCTATCGCCTCCAGTTGGCCCTTTGGTTTGGTGCGCCGGATAGCGAGCCTTACATTGCCGTGGTTGGCTTCAACCAGCTCCAGCAGGAGTTGCTCGAGGGGCTCTTTTACCAGGCGTCACTGGATCATGGCAACATGAAGGACCGCCAAAAGTCCTATGCCGCCACATTCCTGGGAATGGTCAATACCTATGCCGCCCTGGGCTTGAACGGCTTCGTCAACCTCGACCCTCCCCTGGTCTACACAGCTGTTCACCAGTTTATGCACGGTATCTTCTCTTGATTTTTTTTATCTCGATTTTATACCTACCGGTATGAATCATTCAGGAGCCAGAAATGGATCAATTTTCACCCTCGCACTGGGCCAACCGGGCCATTTTCTATCACATCTACCCGTTGGGATTTTGCGGCGCCCCCGCCCGCAACGATTTTACGGCTGCACCCGTCGACCGCTTACAAAAGGTGGTTGAGTGGTTGCCACACCTGCACGATCTGGGAATGAATGCTCTCTACTTGGGTCCGCTTTTTGAATCCACTGCCCACGGCTACGACACCGTTGATTATTATCACGTCGACCGCCGCCTAGGCACGGATGGGAACCTGCGCGAACTCTCGTCACAGATCCACCAACAGGGCATGCGCCTGGTTCTGGATGGTGTCTTCAATCACGTTGGCCGGGATTTCTGGGCCTTTCGAGATGTACGAGAGCATTTGACTGCCTCCCCTTATGGTAACTGGTTCCATAATTTGCGTTTTGGAGACCACAGCTCTTATGGCGATCCATTTACCTACACGGGCTGGGCCGGGAACTATGACCTGGTCAAACTCGATCTGCACAATCCGGAGGTAAAAGATCACCTCTTTGGAGCCATCCGCTCCTGGGTGGAGAAGTTTGGCATCGACGGCCTGCGCTTGGATGCCGCCGACTGTCTGGACCTGGATTTCTTGGATGAGCTTCACGATTTCGTTCATGCGCTCAAAGCGGATTTCTGGCTGATGGGCGAGATCGTGGCCGGGGATTACCGCACCTGGGCCAACCAGCGGCGCCTGGATTCGGTGACCAACTATGAGTGTTACAAGGGGCTGTACTCCAGCCTGGCTGATAAGAATTACTTTGAGATTGCCTATTCTCTCAATCGCCAGTTTGGCCCCGAGGGGATCTATCGCGGCCTCCCCCTGTATGCCTTTACCGATAATCACGACGTCAACCGTGTGGCCAGCAACCTCACCAACCCGGCGCACCTCTTCCCGCTCTATTGTTTGCTTTTTACCATGCCGGGAGTGCCTTCCATATATTATGGCAGTGAGTGGGGAATTCAGGGTCGGCGTACGCCTTACGACGACTGCATGCTGCGTCCCAGTCTGGATCTGGCTGCTGCTCACCAATCCCCTCTCGCCCGGGACCTGGAATCTGCCATCCGCCGCCTGAGCGGGCTGCGCCACGAATCCGAAGCCCTGAAATTTGGCGATTACCGGCAAATATTCGTCGGCCACGAGCTGTTCGCCTTCTTACGTACAAGCGATCGCGAACGCGTCCTGGTCGTCATCAATGCCGGTTCCTCCCCGGTTCCGCTTGAACTCGATCTCCCCTCTCCCGCTCTCAGCGCTCTGGACATGCTCAACGGGAAAGAGCGTTTCGCCGTCTCTGGTTCCCATATTTCATTGCCAGCCATTCCTGCCTGCTGGGCGAGAGTGCTCCGTCTCGAATAATCCCTTTCTTTCCATTCATTTGCCAATTGAATATTTATCTAATTTAGATATAATTAGTCTTAGTTTGATTTAATATTCGTTATTTGTTTGAAAGGAGAAAAGATGAAACACAAATTATTCCCCAAGATCCTCTTGCTCACCGCCATTCTTTCCTTTACTTCTCTCGCCTGTTTGTTTAGTTCCGCCGCCAATCTCTTGAGCAGTAAAGCTGGTACCATCGCTAATCTCTGGTCCGATGTTCCCAAGATGGATGGACTGTCAAAATCGAATTTGGATTTGCCTTTGGAGGCCAAAGTGATGATGCAGGGATATTTTTCCGCCGCCAGCCAGGGTCAGGGCAATCTAGATTTTATCGCCTTCACGACCGACCAGGCTCCCTCAGATGTCGTCGATTACTATACGGTTGACCGCATGAGCCAAGCAGGCTGGAACGCCAATGATCAGATTGGTTGTTCCGTCTATGATGCCATGGTCACCGCTACGCCGGGCAGCAATGGCGGAGCTTTGTGCATCTTTGCCAAAGATGAGGGCAATAATAAAGGTGCCTTGCTGGCGATCTTTGCCGCTCCTGATAATAAAACCACGCAAACGGATGTATTCTTTGCCCGTGTTGAGGTTTCGAACCTGCAGTCGACTTCACAAACCACCCCTTGAAATGTAGATTGAAATCCTCCTAATGAACACGGAGGCGCTTTGACAGCAAACCAAAGCGCCTCCAAAATGTTCCCATTCCCCTTCGGCTTTACTTGAAGAACCAGACTTCCACAGGATTAGCTTTCAATAATTTTTACATGGATTGATTTGAAGGGATGATTATAATTAATTGAACCGGAGGGAAATGCCCTCGTGGAGAAAGGTGGCTATTTAAATGGACGCACCGATCACGGAACGAATTCAATTAGGTGCCAGCGATCTGAAGATCAGCCCGCTGGGGATGGGGACGAACGCCTGGGGGTCTGACCGCAAGGCTGACCCTGAAAAGCAACCTACTTTTACCGCCGCTCTCGCCGCTGGCATTAATTTTATCGACACCGCCGAGATCTATCACTTTGGCGGCTCCGAACAGACCATCGGCCTGTTCCTGCCCGGCTCGCGTTCACAGGTGGTGCTGGCTACCAAGTTCTTCCCGTATCCCTGGCGACTTTCACAGTCCAGCCTGGTTGTAGCTCTGCAGGCCAGCTTGAAACGGTTGGCTGTTCCCATTGTGGACTTATACATCCTGCATTTTCCCGTTCCTCCTGTCCCGCTCGAGACGTGGGTCGCGGCGTTGGCTGAGGCTCAGAGATCCGGGCTAACCCGCGCAGTCGGGATTTCTAATTGCAATTCCGCCCAGACCCGGCGTGCCCACGCTGTGTTGGCCGAGCGTGGACTTCCCCTGGCCAGCAATCAGGTCGAGTTTAGCCTGCTCAACCGCAAGGCCGAGCGTAACGGGCTCATAGCAACCTGCCGGGACCTGGGTGTGACCCTGGTCGCGTATCGTCCCTTGGGTTATGGTCTTTTGACCGGAAAGTACACCCTGGAGAAGTTACCCGCCTTCATGCACGGACGCATCGTCACCCGCGCCGAGTTCCAGAGGGTCAGTCCTCTGCTCGATCTGCTGCGTGAGATCGCCCAGGGTCACGGTAAAACTTCCTCCCAGGTGGCCCTTAACTGGATCGTTTGCAAGGGGGCCGTGCCTATCCCCGGCGCCAAGAATCCCCGCCAGGCCGCCGAGAATGCCGCTGCCCTAGGTTGGCGCCTGAGTGCCGATGAGGTTGAAGCGCTCGACCTGGCCAGCGACCCATTATCATAAAGGAACAGGTGGCAAGGCGCCGGCACATATACCCGGTATTTTGGTATTGCCTATGCGACCGGTCGGGGATGCCGGGGTTGGTACACTCCCGCCTCACCGCCGCCGGGTAAGTTGATCTGGGTCAGGTCGCCCCAACTTTGTCTCTGGATTGGACTGCAGGACACATTTTTCTCTTTCATGGTTACCATGAATTGATGGATGTCTTCACACAGAAAATAGAGTTCGTGCACGTTGTTCTCTTTGCCTGGATAAACCGCTACTTCAGCGGGGGGTAAACGCAAAAATGAGCCACCCGTCCCCGGCATCGACGCTGGATAGTCCCAGTACATCGCGTAGGAAGGTGCGGTCCGCTTCTGCGTTCTGACTGTAAATGATGGTGTGGGCACCAAAGATCAGCTTGTCATCAATCATTGAACTGCTCCTCTCTCGATTCCCGTCGGCCAGAACGTTCTCGAAGGTAGGGACCACTCTCCGGGTTGCCTCTCTTTGTTTTGCATCTTACTCTTCATCTTTCCCCCGGACTCACAATTGATGTTAAATGGTATGTAATCCAGAGGGAAACCTCCCTCTCTGGTAAAATAAGCATATCCTCTAAACATCGAAGGAACTATGTTCATCTTTGGAATACTTGCAATCATACAAATGCTCTTTTTGCCAGGGCTGATTTTTCATTCTCTCTTCAAACCAAAAGGTGGTTTTTTCTACCAATTGAGTGTCGTCGTGGCCATGAGTATGCTCGTCAATGCCACCTTGATCTATCCCCTGACTTTCCTCTACCTCTATACGAAAACGCTGATCTTGATCTGCATGCTGCTCGAATTTCTGGCGTTGGCCTGGCTTTACCGCTCCATCTTCAAAGTCGATCTTGACAGCGTTGGCCAGGCGATCAATGCCTGGGCCAGAAAAGTTTGGACCTCCATCCTCGACCTCTTCGCTGGCAACCGCACGTCGACCGCAGTTCGCTTTTTACGTAATTGTCTGATCGCCGTCATCGGTGGTCTGGCTGTCAGCTTGCTCTTCTGGTTCCTGCGTCGGCTCACCAACAATTTCGGTTCCGTTTTCAATACCTGGGACGCGGTAGTTTCCTGGAACTCCTGGGCCCAGATCTGGGCGCAGGGCAAAATCCCGGATGTTCAGTTGACTTATCCGCAATTGCTCCCGCTAAACCTTTCGCTCACCTACCTGCTGACCGGTAATTATGAGCTCAGCTTTTTCGCCAAGGCGGTCATGCCTATTTTTGCTTTGCTCACTGTACTGACGATTGCCGAGCTGGCTCTGGAGCAAAAACAATATGGCTATCTGATCGCCGTATCGGTGACTTATTTGCTTTATAAAAAGTTCTTGGGCGACTACATCACCGAGGGCTACGCTGACATTCCGGTGGCATTCATGTGCTTCACCGCCTTGGTGCCTTACCTCCGTGATGAAGATTTTTTACAGGACAAAAAGGGAGTGATCCTTAGTCTTTTATTGGCCGCTGCGGCTGCCCTCACCAAGCAGGTGGGCATTTATATTCTGGTGATTCTCCCAATCCTGGCACTGCTGACCAGTAAATCGAGAACTCGGCGGCAAATTTTTTCCCTCCTCTTTTGGTTCGGGATTGGCGTAGTGCTGCTGTTGCCCTGGTATTTGCCGCTGGGCATTCAGGTATTGCACGATTCTTCGATATCCGGCTTTTCGACCTACATCGCTCTTTCTGCTCAAACCCAGAACAGCGCCTCTCCTTTTCTGAGGATTGGGAACGCCTTCGTCAACCTTGGCAAGTACCTGGCGCTGTATTTGTTCCTGATTCCGGCGCTATTTCTGGTCAAACGGCGTTATCGCTTGCTGGTCATTTACTTTTTGATTCCCTATTCACTCCTCTGGGGTTTCCTCGCCAGCTATGACACGCGGAATCTCACCATCACCTTTGCCAGCCTGGCGTTGATCACAGGTCTGGGGTTGGAAACGATCATGGAGTTTTGCTTTAAATTGCTCGAAAGGATCAGGATCGGGCGGCTGGGAGCGGTTTTTCTGTCCCTCCTCGTGATCCTTCCCGTAGGTTATTTTGCCTTGAAGTTGAGTGATGCAAAATTGCTGAAAAGCTGGCAGAGTGAGCAAAGTCAGATTTTTTCACCCGAGATCGATGCTCAACTTTACGGCTTGGATCGTTCCAATCCGGATTGCAAGAAGATCCTGACCAATTATCCGGTATATTTTCTACCCGAATTAGAAAGTATGCAGCTTAATTCTAATTTCAATGATTATGCTTCGTACGAAAAATTTATTGCTGATCCCGGCGTGTGCTGGATGTTAAAACCGAATAATATCGATCCTGCCATCCAGTCTGAGATTGATCAGAATCTGCAAAAAGGCACCTACAAATTGCTCTTCACCACCACGAAATGGATACCTTATCAATTGATCAAGATTCGTTGATCCAGCCCGGAACTGTCTGGATTTCTACTCGATCAAAGTGGACCATTAATGGAAAATAAACCATCCGATTCACAGCCTGCCAAAATTGGGGTCATCATCCCGGCTTACCGTGTTGAAAGACAAATCGCCACGGTTATTTCATCTATCCCGGGTTGGGTGGATGAAATTATTGTTGTGAATGATGCCAGCCCCGACGCTACCGGCGAAAAAATTCGCACTATTTCCGATCCACGCCTCCACGTGCTCACTCATACCCGCAACCAGGGTGTGGGCGGAGCCATGCTTACCGGTTATGACTACGCACTGAAGCAGGGACTGGACATCATGGTAAAAGTGGATGGCGACGGCCAGATGGATCTCGCCTATCTGTCCTTCTTGATCAATCCCATCCTCCACGAAAATGCCGACTACACCAAGGGGAATCGCTTCCTGGACTCGGTAGCCTTGAAGAAAATGCCCTTTCTGCGGAAACTAGGGAACCTGGCCCTGACATTCATGACCAAACTTGCCAGCGGGTACTGGAATATCTTCGATCCCACGAACGGTTACACCGCTATCTCTGCTGAAAAATTGCGCTCTCTGGATCCAAAATTGGTTTCGAAGGATTATTTTTTCGAGACTTCGATGCTCTGTGAGTTGCGCAAAGTGAACGCTGTGGTTGAAGACATCCCGATCCCTGCCATATATCAGGATGAGGTGAGTTCGCTGAAGGTTTACCGCGAGTTTTTTGTTTTCTTGGTCAACCTGGTTGCCAGGTTCTTTAGCCGTTTGTATAACCGCTATTTCCTGTATGATTTTTCTGCAGCCTCTTTCTATATTACAGCCGGGCTCGTACTGGGGTTTTTCGGTGGGATCTGGGGGATTGTTAAATGGGTGCACTCTTCCCAAACCGGGATCGAGGCATCCACGGGCACTGTTTTGATCGCTGTTCTTCCCATCATTCTGGCGATTCAATTCCTGGTACAGGCTGTCGCCCTGGATATTGCCGATGTGCCAACCAGGGTGCATAAGATAGATGCCAATCTATCGATGCAGGACCTTTGGGAAAAATAATTCGCGTCAGTCCGACTTTTTCCTGGCCATTCACCGTTCTGTCCAATTCTTAATTTAGCCGTTTTACGGATTCAGTTTGCTTCTATAAATGGATTTCCCCTGCAGATTGATCGCTTTTTTGGTTAGTTTTCGATTATTTATAGATATAATTGTAAGCTAGTATCTTGGTTGTTGTTTACAAATGAATACTCGCTTTTTTCTTATTGGTCTTTATTTCTCCTTAAGGAGTATCAATGAACGACCCCATAGTCAATTTTGTAAAGGAACTGCTCGACCAATATCCAAAGTGGTTCTCGGAATCAGGTCACATGGATCTAGCTCAGATGACTACTCGAAATTATCCCTATACCTCGCTCTTCTCTCCCATCCAGATCAACCGCCTAACCTTGAAGAACCGCATCGTAATGGGACCGATGGGGAACATCGACATGGCCGAGGAATTTGGCCGCCCGTCGAATAAAATGATCCAGTATTTCGGCGATCGGGCTCGCGGAGGTGCCGGCTTGCTTACATCTGGGTTGATCCCCATTTCCCAGACCGTCGACCCCACCGTCACCGAACGCGGCGGCCAGAGTTACTTCCCGCGCATCGATAGCTCCCGCACTGTTTACTCCGGTTGGCGCGACCTGGCCGAGACCGTGCATGCTTACGGTTCGCGCTTCTTCATTCAGCTCACGGCTGGATTGGGACGTGTCGGCTCGCCCGAATCGCTCCTGACCAAGTTCCAGATGCCCGTATCGGCCTCGTGGAATCCCAACTTTTACATTCCGGGTATCCCCTGCCGTCCGCTGACGAATCGGGAATGCCGTATCATCATCAAAGCTGCCGGGCAGGCCGCAGCCGATGGCAAAGCCGCCCTGATTGACGGTGTTTATCTCCATGGGCACGAAGGCTATCTGCTCGAACAGATGACCAACCCGGCCTTCAACCACCGTAAACTGGGCCGATTTGCCAACTGGCAGAATTTTGGCCTTGACATGGTCAAAGAGATTCGCAAGCGCGTCGGGCCCAATTACCCCATCATGTACCGCATCGATCTTTCCCTGGCGCTGAACGAGACCTACGGCAAGCGCATGGAGGATGTCGCTTCGTTGAAAAAATTCAAAAAAGAACGCACCGTAGCCCAGACCCTCGCTTACATGGTCAACCTGGTCAAATCCGGCGTCGATATGTTCGATGTGGATCTCGGCTGCTACGACAATTGGTGGCTTCCCCACCCACCCAACTCGATGCCTTCTGGCTGCTTCTTGCCGGTGGCGCGTCTGGTCAAGGAATACTTCGCGCACGAAAAAGTGTTCAGCAACGCCGGATTGCCCGTTCCCATCGTTGCCGTTGGCAAACTGGGTTATCCCGATCTGGCCGAACAGGCCCTGCGCGATGGCGAAGCGGACATGATCATGCTGGCGCGCCCGTTATTGGCCGACGCCGATTGGCCGAATAAAGCTTTTGCCGGCAAAGTGAAAGATATCTGCCCTTGCATCGGTGACCAGGAGGGCTGCATCAACGAATTCGTCGAAGGCGGCCACATTCAGTGCTCCGTCAATCCGCGTACCGGTTACGAGGATGTCCTGAGCCGCGACCTGCCCCAGTCCGCTTCTCCGAAGAATGTTGCAGTAATTGGGGCCGGCCCTGCCGGTATCCACGCTGCCGTCGTTGCCGCCCGTCGCGGCCACAAAGTGACCATTTTCGAAAAGAACGATCGCGTCGGTGGCATGCTCGTCCCCGGTTCTCAGCCTAAGATTAAGTATGAAGTCAAGAACTATTTGGCTTATCTTGAGCATCAACTGGAGATCTGCTCGCAAAAATACGGACTCAAGGTCGAATTGAACAGCACGGTCGCTCCTGAAAGTCTGAAAGGCAAATTCGATGCCATTATCATCGGCATCGGTGGTGTTCCCGTCGCTCCAAAATTGCCGGGGATCGACCAGCCCAACGTGATTCAGGCCGTTGACCTGTTCCGCCATCCCGAACTGGCTGCCAGCGCCAAGACTGTGGCCGTCATCGGCGCGGGTGCGGTGGGTTGCGAGGTCGCTCAATTCCTGGCCGCTGAATTCGGCAAACAAGTCACCATCGTCGAAATGCTGCCTACCGTCTTACCGGGTGTTTGTACTGCCAACCGTGGACACATGATCCACGAACTTGAACGGATGGGCGTGCGCATCTGGAACTGTACCAAACAGATGTCGATCGAAGGCAACCAGGTACATATCAGCCGCAATGCCTCATCTACCGTGCCCGATCCCTACATCACCTGGACTCCGTTGCTCCCTGAAAATATCGCCAATCCATTCGCCAGAGCCATCAAAGACGAATATGAGGATCAAACTCTCGACGCGGACCTGGTGGTCCTGGCGATGGGCCTCCGTCCGGTACGCAGTTTCTATGAGGATTGCATCAAGAGCCAGGCGGCTCCTGAAGTGATCCAATTGGGGGATGCCTTCCAGATCGGTCGTGTTTTTGAAGCGGTCAAAGCCGGATCTCTGGTCGGACGGAATCTGTGAGGAAAGCCTGAAAGATTCGGATTCGGATTGGTTTAGTTAAGAATCTTGATGATTTACAGGAGAAGGAGAGTAGAAGTATGTTGGCAAAACATTTAAAATCTCTGCGTGTTACAGTCATTATCTTCCTCGTTTTACTGGCAATCCAGTTTGAATTTGGAATGGCTGTTAACCTCTCAGACCTTCCTTCGCTATCCCCTTTTTTACTTTCCCTATCCAATCTTTTGGGTGCACTTGATCAAGCAGGCGCTATCGCTTTGATTCATGCCAGCTTGGGAACTATCTTAACCATCTTGTCCGTGGCAAGTCTGATAATGTCGTTGGTTTCCAGGATCAGGAGTGTACAGGTCGTTGGCGTCCTGAGTTGCCTAACCACGATCTTGGCAGAAGCGAATGGAATACTTTTTGTCCTCTCTGGATTCCAAAATGATAATTATTCTCATGGGATGGCTACTGGTTTCATCCTGACCTTTGGATTGTTTTTCCTTGAGTTATATTTTCTGAAACCAATGCAAAGGGCAAAATAATTTACAGGCAGTTCAAAAAGTGCTGCTCCCCTGACCATGGATCGCTGGCTTGAAATCTTGTATATCAGTGATTTGAGCGCAATTTTCAAAGTTGAGCAATTACATAGAAGTCACATTGAAAGGTATTTATGACAGGAACAAAGCTGAAACTTACATCTGAAGAACAGGCCATCCTCAACGGCAAGGGGGGTGAGGTTCTGGCCAAAGCCATGAGATCCATCGTCGTTTACGGTGAGGTTTTTGACGCGGACTGCCTGGTCGATATCGTTGGCGATCAGCATTTCGTTACTTCATTTGGCGCCAACACCATCAAACCCTACTTCGCCATGATGCAGGAACTGATTGATGCCGGCCTGAAAACGAAGAATCCCTTTACGGTCGATCCTCGCCCCATCGAATACGAGTCGGTAGGTGTCAATCCGATCGTAAAAATGGTTTTTAGCCTGGTCTTCGGCAAACAGGCAGATTACGAAGTGCAACTTAAAGCGCTTGGCTTGAAGAACGACAACGCTTTCACCTGCACCTGCTACTTCCCAGAGGTCGGCAACACTCCCGGGCGCGGAGATATTTTAGCCTGGTCTGAAAGCTCGGCCGTGGTCTATGCCAACTCCGTGCTCGGCGCCCGCACCAACCGCAATTCGGCTGGTATCGACGTCCTGTGTGCCATTCTGGGCAAAGCTCCCCGCTTCGGTTTTCTGACCGATTCCGGCCGCCAGGCTACTTGGAAGATCGAAGTCAAAACCAGTCAGAAACCCAGTGCCCAGTTGCTCGGCAGCGCCATTGGCCTCAAGGTCATGGAAGCCGTCCCTTACATCACCGGGTTGGATAAATTCCTGGGCAAAGAGATGAATCCTGAGGTAGAAGCCTTCTTAAAGGATATGGGCGCCGCCACGGCCTCCAATGGCGCGGTCGGGCTCTATCACGTCGAGAACGTGACCCCCGAAGCCCGCGACCTGGGACAAAAATTACTAGTTCCCGCTTACAAGACCTATGTCATTGATGACGCCGAGTTGAAACGCGTCTACACGAGTTATCCCATTCTGTGGAAGAACCTCGACGCGACCCCGAAACGCATCTTCATCGGCTGCCCGCATCTCAACCGTTCCCAACTGGACGGCTGGATTGAAAACATTTCTGCTGCCTTGAAAGCACAGGGGCTCACCCGCACCAAAATGCCCGTCGCCCTCTCCACTCCCCCGGATATTGCTGATATCTATCGCAAGGACCCCGCCGTCAAGGCCCGGCTGGATGCCATGAATGTCTCGATCTCCACCATCTGCCCGCTGATGTACATGAACAATCCGCTGGCGGCCACAGATCCCATTGCCACTAACTCCAACAAATTGCGCACCTACTCCACCGCGCGTTTCTATCTCGATGAAGAGATTCTCGAGCTGATGGTGACCGGCACGGTCAAAGCAGCCGCTTCAGTGAAGATAGGAGAGAAAGCATAATGAGAAAAACATTCAAAGGCCGCCCCATCCTTTCAGGGGTTTGTCAGGGAGAGGCACTCGTCTCTCACGGTGGTTTCAACACCCTGGCCTCTTACCAGACTGCCTTGGTTCTGCGCACCAAAAAAGCTTCCTGCTCTGACCAGAATAACGTCGACCTGTATAAAAAGGTCATGACCGGTAAAATTCTCTGCCTGCCGCAGACCATCGGTTCTACCACCGGCGGATTGGTGCTCATGACCGCCTGCAGCCTTGGCAGCCAACCCACGGCTATGCTCTTCTCGAACCCCATCGATTCCCTGGCCGCTGCCGGCGTTATTCTTGCTGACATCTGGCTCGAGAAACGCATCATCGTGGTCGACGAACTCGGCCCCGACTTCCTCAAAGCTGTCCAGACCGGAGAAACCATCAGCGTTGCCGAAGACGGCACGGTCACGATCGAGTAATAATTGCTAAAAAACAACAATCGCCGGAGAAATTTCTCCGGCGACTTTGATTTCTAATCGGTAAGTGATCTATTGCAATAATTTACCAGGTTTGGTAACTTATTGCTTTCCTTTTTTGAAAATTGCTTCCACTTCTTCCCTGGATGGTACATTCCGGCCCGCGCCGAACTTCTGCACTTGAGCCGCTCCCGCCGAATTCGCCAAAGCCCCGCACTCCGCCAGGGACTTTCCCTGCAGCAATGCCAGCACGAACGCCGCGTTGAACACATCTCCGGCGCCTAGCGTGTCACGTACCGTCACGGAGTAGCCCGCGCAACGGATCTCCTGGCAAGCGCTGAAAATAGTGCAGCCCTCTCTGCCCTGCTTGACCACCACTAATTCTGGCCCTTCGTCCAGTAGTGACCAGGCTCCTTCCGCTCCTTCTAGGCCGACCCATGCCTTTAATTCATTTGCAGTGAGGAGCACCACGTTCACATAACTGAGTTCCTGCCGTGCGATCTCCGCCACCCTCGGGCCGGGATCGAGGAAGACCTTGCCGCCTCTGGCATGCATCTCTTTTGCAACTTTCAGTGCTGTTCCGCTGATATGTTCTTGCAGCAGGCTGAATCCGTCCAGGTACAGCGCGTCCGCACCATCCAGAGCTGCTTTCCACTTCGCCGAAAGTCCTTGCTCCGTCAGCTCACTTCCCGGATACCCCATGAAAGCATACTGCTGGTCAGAGGTGCTCATCACCACTACCGCACGCGACCGCGCTCCCTTCACCTTGACCACCTGAGTGACGTCTACTCCCTCAGCCTTCAATGCCTCCAGCAACAACTTGCCGTTGCGGTCAGCTCCGATGGTATCCAGCGCGACCATCTCGCCGCCCAGGCGTCGACCTGCGATGAGAAAGTTGCACATTCCCCCGAGTTCAATGTCCAGTTCGTTCAGCTTCTGGTGATCGCCCGGCGTGATCGGGAAGTGTTCCACAGCCATCAACCAGTCAGTCAGCAGGTATCCTATAGTGGCTATACGCAGTTTGCCCATGTTATTACACCTTCTTTGTTCGCGTTTTGCTGATATGGTCTCTTTTTCAGGTTCCACGCGCTTAAGTTTAGCACTGATTCTTAAGGTCCTTCCCTGGCCAACTTGCTCTAGCCCCGAAGGTAGCCACGAGGGAACATCTCCAGCTATAATTACGGTATCCAACTTCTCAAGGACACCCATTTGACCTCGAAAATGCACTCTCTTTTTACTCACATGAACTGGCTCGACTGGCTGCTCGCCGTCGGCTTTACTGCCTTGCTGGCCATCATCGCTGATCTTTTCCTGCCCCCTTACGGCTGGGTATTGGGTGCTCTCGCCGGGTTGGGTCTTCTCTACCTGGCCAAGACTCGCCGTGACGCCGCCTACGCGGACTCCGAAAAAGAAAAGAGCTCACCTCTCGACGAACTGAAATAGTGAGGGTTAGAAGGCAAGTTCAGATCTATTTAAGTTGATGAAGACAATCGCTTAAGGTCTTCCCCCGCTCAAACAACACTCGCATTCCCCCAATGATCACCTGCTTTGTCCCTTCATTCAATGGCAGCGCTGCCCACTTCTCGCCCGTAATCCCGAATTCCACTTCGCGTCCGTCCTTGTACCAAACCCGGATAGAGGTCAACACCTCGTATGCTTCCGATTGCATGCGTAAAACCGTTCCAAACCTTCGTATCCAATTTGCATCCGCTAAAAGCCTGTCAGGGGATTGCGAAAATATCACCAGGTCTACGTCAGATTCCTCGCTGGCCGTCTCCCTGGCATATGAACCCACCAGTGCTGCACCAAGAATATCTGTTTCCTTACTGGCCCGGGCCCTAAACTCGCATAGAAATTTATCGGCCTGATTAATTTTCATAGCAGTGTCTCTATCTCCTTCTCTTAACCCTAATTCTATCTAATTCAGTGGGTACCTGTACACTGATTCACAAAAGTATTGACAAACACTTATCATAGATGTATTATTACGTTTAGCGATATATCACATAACGTTATAACGCGAGGTGGAATAGATGGAAGCTCCCGAATTTGGACGTTTTTCTGACCCTGCCATCCTGATTCTGGCCAGTCTGGCTGGTGGAGAGAAACATGGTTATGCCATGATGGAAGATATCAAAGCTACCGCTGGGGTGACGCTTGGTGCCGGCACACTTTATGGCGCTCTTTCGCGCCTGGAGCAAAATACTTTGATCAAAGCTCTGCCGGCGGATGAACGTCGCCGCCCATACCGTCTGACACCTCAAGGGGCAGTATTCCTGCGTCAGTACCTCACCAGCCTGGAGAAATTCGTCTCGCTTGGGCTCAAAAGGCTGGCAGCATGATCTTCCAAAAAATCAGGCCCTGGCTGACCCGCTTGTATCCACGCGCTTGGCGCGAGCGTTATGGCGCAGAATTCGATGCGTTGCTCGAGCAATGCCTGCACTCGCCCTTGGATGTTGTGGATGTGTTCCTCGGCGCCTTGGATGCTCACTTGCAGCTATGGGCTGGTGAAAATGTAAATTGGAGAATGATGAATATGGTAAACAAACTTCGAACTACGATATTGCTTGTTTTTACAGCCTTCATCGGCTTTGTGATCGCGGGTTTTGGTTTGGTCGGCCTTGCGGATGATAGCCCCATGATCCCTTTGATGCAGACCAATACGCCTCTTGCTGTTTCCTGGTATATGATTCATGCCGGCGCAATAGTTGCATTCTTGACCGTCGTGATCGGTGGTTTGCCTTTGGTATTGACCGTCATCCGTAAGGCATTTACAACTAACCGTCGTAATCTGGCCCTGCTTTTGGTCCCTGTGATTTCCCTGTTGGTTATCCTGGCTTATGTTGGCTTCATCTTCCTGGTTTGGACGGGTCGTATTGTCCTCCCGGGAGTCGTACAGGTGGTGCAACCGGGCTTCTTTCCGGTTGGGAACCGTTGGTTGATGGAAGGGCTCATGCTGGTCTTCATCCTCGGTGCTGCAGCCAGTACTTGGGCCGTCTGGAAAGCCATCACTGCCACGGATACCCAACGCGAAACCTTCCACATTCCGGCCCGCACCTTGACTGTGGATATCTATCGTTTCGCCTTTGTTCCGGCAGTCATCGCTTCTGTTTCGATGCTGGTCATGCTCATCTCCACCCTTGTGTGGGGTTGGATCTCCTTTACTGCTTTGCCTCAGGTGTTCTTCGGAAATTTTGGTCCTTGGCTCACCAATACGCAAATCTGGTACTTCGGCATTCTGGTCTTGATGTTCCTCTGCACGCTGATGGCTTTCATCGGATTGGCCCGCGGTCACAAGGCAGGGATTACGGCCTGATCTTTTTCCACGACAATTCAGAAAATAAGAAATGTCTGATGACAAAACCCTGTCTTTAACCGGCAGAGTTTTGTTTTTGAAAAGATTGACTGATCATCATTGCAACGAAAATGTATTGATCCTAAAATGTCAACAAGTAATCCCGTATTTGCCAAACCATGTGTATTTAGAATATAGGGAATCGCTCAGCCGGAGGGTACCATACTCCAATCTCCACTGCCAGAAAGGCCGTGTCTGTGCTGACCGATTACCATAGTGAACTTATAATAGTTCGTGATTCATTTGTTTGTTTGATTTTGAGCTAGGAAGGTGGTTTTACTTTGAAAACAGTCTTATTGATGCGTCACGCCAAGTCGAGCTGGAAGGACTCGCACCTGCCCGACCAGGCTCGCCCCTTGAACAAACGCGGCCAAAAGGATGCCCCTCGCATGGGCAAACTCCTCAAAGAATCAGGCCTCATCCCGCAACGAATCTATAGTTCCACCGCGGAACGTGCCCGCCAGACGGCTGTAGCCGTGGCCGAAAAGCTGGGCTATGGAGGGGAGATCATTTACCTGGATGCACTCTATCTGGCAGAACCTTCAGCCATTGTCGATGTGCTCAAATCCGTCCCGGACGGGATCGAGTGCGTTCTAGTGATCGGCCACAACCCCGGCATGGAGCAGTTGGTGCAGTTCCTTGGCCACAAAACGGAGCCTTTCCCCACCGCCGCGGTCGCCTGCATTCAGCTTCACATCAAACAATGGATTGACCTGACCCCCGCCGTGGCCAGCGAGTTACAATCTCTTTATTATCCCTGAGTTTGTGTGGGTCGCATGGAAGAAAGTTCTCCCATGGAATGCCTCCGGACTTCGAGTAACCCTACCCGATCCGCAACACCTTCGCGCCGCGGATGCTCCGTCCCTTCAGTTCCACCAGCGCCTGGTTCGCCTCGCTGAGCGGAAACTCTTTCACCTCCGGCCGGATGGGAATTTCTGCGGCCAGTGCCAGAAATTCGCGTACATCCCGCCGCGTGATGTTGGCCACGCTCTTGATCTCTTTTTCCATCCATAAATGTGCCGGGTAGTCCAGTCCGAGCAGCGCTTCCTTGTCCGTTTCCTCTTTGCGAATCGCGTTGATCACCAGTCTTCCCCCCGGCTCCAGGTGCTTCAACGCCTCCACCACCGGCTTCCACGCCGGCGTCGTGTCGATGATGCAGTGCAGGCTCTCCGGCGGATCTTCCGCCGCGTCCCCCGCCCAGACCGCCCCCAGTTCGCGCGCAAAGGCACGTTCCCCCTCACTGCGTGAGAACACGTACACCCGCGACTGCGGATAGCGTTGCTTCACCATCATCAGCACCAGGTGGCCCGAAGCCCCGAATCCGGTCAGCCCCAGGGACTGTCCGTCCTTCAGCCCGGTCAAGCGCAGCGAACGGTAGCCGATCGCCCCCGCGCACAACAGCGGAGCCGCCTCGGCGTCCGAAAATATTGCTGGAATGTCGTAGCAAAAGTCCTCCCCCACCGTCATGTACTCGGCGTAACCCCCATTGGCGTCCCGCCCCGTCGCCTTGAACTCCTGACACAGATTTTCCAACCCCGCCCGGCAGTAACTGCACTTTCCACAGGCCGAGTAGATCCATGCCACCCCCACTCGTTGCCCGAGCTGCCACTTCTTCGCCGACTTCCCGGCCACCGCCACCCTGCCCACCACTTGGTGACCCAGGATCATCGGCAACCGCGCCGGCGGCGTGCGCCCCTCGATCTCGTCCAGCTCCGTGTGGCATACTCCGCAAGCCGATACCTGGATCAGCACTTCGCTGTCTTTCGGACTCGGTTTGTCCACATCGCTCAGCACCAGTGGAGCCAGATTCTCCTTCAGCTGGCCTAGCTTGTTCAACAACATCGCTTTCATGCGCTAATTATAGTCAAATTTCATATACTTCTTGAGGAGTTATATTCCAATTTCGTTCTAAACCGTTATCTAGTTCACCTATTCGCTTTTTGCTTGAGGTAATCTGCAAAAGCGACTTTGGTGAATAATAGAGGTTAAGCCTCGGAATATCAGCGCCTTCTGCCGGCTAAAATTCCCAAGATAAGGAAGATAATGGCTACTCCAAGCAAAAAACCGAGGTTATACGGGCTGCCATCATTATGGACTTCATACATTTGTACATTCGAATTAAGGAATGAGATGATTAGCGTCACCGGTGAGATCACCCCGTGCCAGATTCCCCGCAAGATGCCGGCCACCTGGTTATTTGCACTAACTGTATTGATCAGCGGGTTCGGACCGGGGGCATTGAATTGCACATTGAACCCTGGCACATTGACCTGCCCGCTTGCGGCGGGAGTACTCGTTTGTGAACCGGCATCAGGCGTATTAATTTGTATGCCTGTGCCTGTGCCGCATCCAGAGATCATAACTAACGCAACACTGATCACAAAGAAAACTAGAATTTTATTCTTCATCTTTTCCTCCAAAGGTGTTTGTTCGTTCTATTGTAAAAAAATGGGCATTGCCAACCAGAATTCTCAATCGCAGTCTCTCCAAAACAAATAAGACATCAATTTCAGAATATTCATCCAAAAAGATATATTAACAGTCTATTAGAAAGCAGCTGTCTACGTTCCTAATAAAACATCTCAAATTTCTATATTTTCACGCACCTTTCCTCATTCCACACCTGAAGGTGCCATTTTAAAACAAAAAATCCCTCGCTTGGTACGAAGAGTGATTCAGACCTAATCTTTTTATTCCAGTTTTGAGTAACAACAGCCAATCGGCATTTTTACCCGGGCAAAGAGTATGCTCTCTTGCGCCTTCTCCTGGCTTATCCCACCGGCCGATACCTGGATCGGCGCTTCATTCTCGTCCGGCGTCGGTTCGTCCACTTCGCTCCTCACCAACGGAGTAGAGTTCTCGTCCAGCCGGCCTAGTTTGTTAAGCAGCATCGCTTTCATGGGGTAATTATATTCAATTTTCTTTGGCTACTTGAGGATGTTGTCTACTCACTGGCACGGTTTTCATATCAAATAATTCTTTCATTTCGATTCCCATATTTGGTACAGCCCCCCGACCCATTCCCTGCTATCCAGCTAAATGATCAAATCGACTTCAGATTGCCAATTTTTGGCTTCTCGTGAAAGCCCATTACTCGACATGTCCTTGACGTTCTCCAATTGACGAAGTATTATGGTATTTGGTCTGTGATATAGACTAGTTTATAACATTTATTCGATAAACTCTGTAAATACGGAGGCACACCATGAAAAAGCACTCCCCTAAAGATCCGGTTTCCCGCGCCCGGCGGCGTGCACTTCGGTACCAACACTTGGATGGCACCTTTGAACTCACTTTTGGTGGAGCGTTCCTGCTGATGGCGGTCTGCTTTTATGGATTGAGTCGGGTCGCAATATCCGACCCTTCTGTATCCACCGGCTTGTTATCTTTTACTCCCTTGGTAGCCTTAGGCGGGGGAATTTACCTCATGGATACCCTGGTTCGACAGCTCAGAATGCGCATCACTTACCCGTGCACTGGCTATATTGCTTACCCGAAACCCCGGCCGCTCAAACGCTCTACACGTCTGGCTATTTGGATCGGCCTCCCGGTTTTCACCGTGATCCTGCTGGCACTTTTATTCTTGAATCGCGCAAAGTTTTATACCGCGGATCAGGATTACGTGTCCATCTTGATGCCACCCTTTTTTGGGCTGCTGTTCAGTGGACTGTGGATGATTATTGGTTGGAAGGTCTCTGTACCGCGTTTCTACTTCACTGCCGCTGTTTCATTTCTGGTAAGCGCGGCACTTTTCCTCAAGGGCGTTGGCGGCACTACAGGGATCGCATTGTTATTCGGCGCGATGGGAGTCGTTTTGTGTGCCTCTGGCGGACTGACGCTTCACCGGTACCTCCGCGGGAACCCGACTCCGCAGGGAACCCCCCGATGAGTGATGATCCTCGTTCCCTGAGAGGCGTTGATCGCTTGATCCATGAGCCATCTCGCTGTAATATCCTGGCCATCTTGGCTGCCATGGAGAACGCTAATTTCCTGTACCTCCAACGCGAGACCGGCCTGACTAAAGGGAATCTCTCCGTCCATCTCTCGAAACTGGAAGCGGCGGGTTATATTGACATCGAGAAGACCTACCGCGGAAAAATCCCTGTCACCCTTTGCCGCATGACGCTAGCAGGTCGTGAAGCCTTCGACACCTATCGAAAAAAACTCAAGCAGTTCCTCGAGAATACCTGACAGGAGCAGGGTTCTTTTCCCGAACCCTGACAAGTTCCTTTTTCACAGCAATTCTTGGTGGGGTTTCCAGACAAAACTAAATGTTGATTTTTACGTTCGCAGAAATGGTTATCAGGAAGTCGTATCGTTGGTGCAAGCCAATAAAGTTCCCATTGACCAATATGGGATTGCAGTTTTACCACCGAAATATCAGTATCTTTCAGATAGCGGCTCAATCTATGTGTAGTTTTCTGAGGGTATAACAACCATTACTTTCATGAACGAGGCAGGCATTCTTGGAAAATACTCAGGTTATGTGTATACTTCAAATGGTTCACCCCCTTCAGATTTCTGTGACCCCTGGAAGACTCTGGGTAATCAGGAACCAAAGTGGTTTTATTGTGTGTCAAAATAACAGAAGCAAAATCATTTCTGCGGGAATGTAAATCTGGGCAGGTTTGTCATTAATTGCGCCCTTGCTCGATAATTTAGCTAATGTCTGATCACTAAGTGCGGAATGTCGGTATTATTGAGTTATTATCGAATAACAAATAAGCGGAGCGAGCCTTTGCAAGGCTCGCTCTTCTGAATTTTTTGAGGCGAAAATACTCCTCATCTGGATCGCAGATTTATTTTAATCGCATATTTTCTGAAACCTCGCGGCCTTCATCTCTCTAAAGTGAATGGTCTGAAATGAAAGGATTATATGAAAAACTCCGAATTTACAGAAAATGTTATTATCATCACCGGCGCTTCCTCCGGTATTGGTAGAGAGTTGGCCATACAATTGGCTGCTCAGGGAGCCAACCTATCTCTAGCGGGCAGGAATGAGAATCGTTTGAACGCAACTGCCGAGCGCTGCCGCCAATCAGGTGCCAGAGCGCTCATCGTCCCGGCTGATCTGACCCAAGCTGAAGAATGCCGCCAACTCATCGAGCGCACCGTGCAGGAATATGGACGCATCGACATACTCATTAACAATGCCGGTAACAGCATCCAGAGCAATCTTGAAGAGTACCCTGACCCAACCGCTCTGGAACAGATGATCCAGATAAATTACCTGGGCAGTGCCTATTGCACCTTCTATGCTCTGCCCTATCTCAAACAGAGTCGCGGACGCCTCGTGGCCATTAGCAGTCTGGCTGGATTGAACGGCATTCCCGGCCTGAGCGGCTACGTCGCTAGCAAACATGCCATGACCGGCTTTTTCGATTCCCTGCGGCTGGAACTTAAGAAAGATGGCGTCAGCGTCACCGTCGTTTATCCCGGCTCAGTCGCTTCTCATCCAGAAGAAATCTTATCGAATAAAAAGGGAGCAAACACAAAGCTTCCTCCCGGAATGATGTCACTCGAGACGTGTGCTCGTCTCACCTTGCAGGCAGTGGCCAAGCACTGCCGCGATCTCGTCATGCCTCCTGGCAAAATTGCACGCTGGATGAACTTACTTGCCCCTGGCTTTCTGGATCGCATGATCTTGAACGGTATCGAAAAAGACCGCGCCAAACGAGAAGTGAATTTTAATTGATCACTCTATAAGAAGTCTTAAAATGGATTTCACAACAGCGTGAACGCAGGTACATAATATGTCACAAGCGTAGGTTTAATGATAATTAAGGATTTTTGTAACATATACCATGATATGCCTTCACACTAAAGATAGAAATCT
>Ga0182027_10004080_pt1 | contig 22818 bp, 22 predicted proteins | sample 712E1DmetaG_FD_121300 | JGI IMG/M metagenome (GOLD analysis project Ga0182027, IMG submission 121300) | Permafrost microbial communities from Stordalen Mire, Sweden - 712E1D metaG (Illumina Assembly) | ecosystem: Environmental > Terrestrial > Soil > Wetlands > Permafrost | place: Sweden... | reverse complement strand
ATGGGATGGGCGGAAAAATTATTGGATATCTTGAGCAATCCAAATATCGCCCTTATTCTTTTTCAACTCGGCACTATCGGTTTAATACTTGAGTTGTACAATCCGGGTTCTATCTTCCCCGGTATCGTCGGTGTCATCAGTTTGGTACTTGCCTTTTATTCTATGCACACTCTGCCGATCAACTATGCCGGACTTGCGCTCATCATCTTTGGCATTATTCTCTTTCTCTTGGAGATAAAAATCATGAGCCACGGCATGCTGGCAATCGGTGGGGTTGTCTCAACTTTTCTAGGATCAATTATGCTTATTCGCACATCAAGTCTGCTTGAGTTTGCAGAAATCTCTTGGGTTGTTGTTATTACCAGTGTTGCTGTTACAACATTCTTTTTTGTTTTCCTCATCGGATTAGGATTGAAAGCACAAAGAAAAAAACCGACAACCGGAATTGAAGGATTGATCGGTGAAATTGGTGAAGCACTTACTTCGCTAAAGCCAGATGGAACCGTTCGGGTCCATGGAGAAGTCTGGCAGGCAGAATCGACAAGCGGCAAAATTGACAAAGGTGAGCATGTACGCGTCGTGCAAATTCAAGATCTAAAACTCAAAGTTGAGCAAGTTAAATAACCAACATTCACAAAGTGATGCCTTTGGCAAAGGAGTATATATGGAACAAATTTCATTAACCCTTATTATTATTGGCATATTATTTGTCGTCATCGTTGCTGCGAATTCAATTAAAATTTTACGTGAATATGATCGCGGTGTTATATTCCGATTAGGACGGCTATTGGGAGTAAAAGGACCCGGAATTGTCTGGTTATGGCCCGGTATTGATAGAATGGTGAAAGTGAGTCTACGAACAGTCGTTATGGACGTCCCTCCGCAGGATATCATAACACAGGATAACGTTTCGCTCAAAGTGAATGCTGTTGTGTACTTCCGTGTGATGCAGCCAGAAAAAGCCGTTGTATCGGTTGAGAACTATTTATTCGCCACATCCCAGCTTTCACAAACTACATTGCGAAGCGTGTTGGGACAGTCTGAATTAGATGATCTTCTTTCGCAACGCGACAAGATCAACCAAAAGCTCCAACAAATTATCGACAGCCATACCGAGCCCTGGGGCGTAAAGGTTTCTAATGTAGAAGTGAAGCAGATTGATTTGCCGCAAGAAATGCAGCGAGCGATGGCAAAACAGGCAGAAGCAGAACGTGAACGCCGCGCGAAAGTTATCGCAGCAGAAGGAGAATTCCAGGCATCGCAACGTTTATCCGATGCAGCAAAAGTTCTAAGCGAACAACCCAGTGCACTTACATTGCGTTATCTGCAAACACTTCGTGAGATCGCCACGGAAAATAATTCCACTACAATCTTCCCCGTGCCTATCGATTTATTGACGCCGTTTTTGAACTTAGATAAGTCCAAGAAATGATGAATGGACAAGCTGCTCTATGGATATAATGCCGAAGAGCGTATCGTCTCTGTCCAACAGCTGAACGATCAGACAATTAGACTATACAAACGAGTTGAAGGGAAGGTTCTACATCAAGACGTAGAATTCTTCCCTTTCTTTTTTCTTTCCGATGAATCGCTTATCAAAGACTTCCCTAAAAAATTCTGGCTGAAGGAACTTGCCGGCGAAAACTTCTATCGTTATATCGCTGCCTTCACGCGGTGGAGTGAGATGTGGGAAGCAGTACATTTCATTCTGCGTCAATACAACAAAACCCATTCTCCGCGCGTGTCATCTTATCAGGAATTTAAAGAAATTCTTGTCCGCGCAGATGCAGTGCGTCAGTTCCTTCTGCAATCCGGTATCACATTATTCAAAGGAATGAAGTTCGAAGAACTCGTGCGGCTTCATGTAGACGTCCAATTCGCACACATAATCTGGAAAAAACGCAATAGAAAAAGTTCAGAGGAGCAAATACTTGTTATCACGCTCGCTGCCAGTGACGGCAGTGAATATACTTTCAGTACTCACAAGCACGATGAGCAATCGGTATTGAAGCAATGCATCAAGCATATCAACACGATAGATCCCGATGTCATAGAAGGATACGATTTGTTTGGAACGATTTTGCCAGCGCTCAGCCGTGCATGCGAGCGTTCACAAATCCCACTAACGATAGGCAGAGACGGTAGTGACATGCGAACACCAACCGGATATAGCACCGCCGGTACGGGAGAAAGTGAATGGTTCACTTTTGATATTTTTGGCAGACATCTAGTTGACCTTTTAACATTGGCAGAAGCGGAAATTGATGCTAAGAGAATTGAACAATCATTCACGCTCACTTCATTAGCAAGACATTTTGACATCCCAATCGGTGCAGAGAAATCAATTCCCACACAGCAAATATTTGAGCAATGGAATCATCAATCGGAGAACATCATAAATCAATCTCTGCACAATGTCCGCATTGCGCGCGATCTTTATAACCTTCTCTCACCGCCACTGTTCTATCTTGCTCAGATGTGTCCATTCAATTATCGAATGCTGACTCAGCTCAGTGCAGCTTCTCGCATCGAATCTCTGATGTTAAGAGAATACGTCCATCAACGGCATTCAGTACCCAAAGCGAACGATAATTCCCATTCAATGACAATCCCATCGGAAATATTCTATACAGGTGTTTTCTCCGATGTTATGTATGTTGAGTTAGGAGGAATCCATTCTTCCATTTTACTCCGACAGAATATCAAGCCAAAGACAGATGAATTAGGTGTTTTTCTTCTGCTTCTTAAGCACCTCTCCGATTTGCAAAAAGATACATACAATCCGATAAACAACGAGGCGCCACAATCCCAAGATTCTGCATACAAATTGAAAGCGGTTAAACGTCTTATTGACTCATTTCATCTCTATCTCGGTTCTGCACGCGGATTATACAACGATCCTGAGCAAGCCGAAGTCGTCCTAATTGCCAGACATGAGATTCTGAATGAAATTCTGCATCAAGTTGAACTCTTCAACGCAACCATTATTCAATCTGATAGTGATGGTCTTTTTCTTCTGTCCCCAAACAATATTGTCGGCGAAGCAAATCAGGAGAATTTTGTAGAGCGGCTCTCAAATACATTGCCAGAGGGAGCCATGCTTATCTTATTGCATCGTTTCAAGCAAATGTTTAGCTATCGGAAAAACAATTATGCCTTGCTGGATCAGAACAACAATGTTCTTATCAAGGGAAATAATCTTGTCTCCCGCGGAATGGAACGTTTCCTGAAAGTATTTATTCAGCGTATGATTGAATGCTTGCTGACAAATGATTTAAAACGGATGCATCATGCGTACGCCACAGCATATACTCAGGTGACACAGCACAAATGGACTCCAGAAGATTTTTGCCGCACAGATATCGTTCGCATGGATACTGAAACTTATCAGAAAGAATTACTTTCTGGTCAAATTACAGCATCGCCGGCAATGGAAGCTGCAGTGAGTTCAAGTCTTTTTGTGAAAGCGAATTCAAAAGTATCGTATTACTTTATCGGAACCGATGCGGGTATTACGCTCGCCCGTAATTCTCGTTTAGTTGATGAATGGAATACACAACAACCAGACGAAAACACTGCCTATTATCTTTCTCGTTTGCACGAAGTTGTTGGCAAATTCCGAGAGTTTTTTGAACCGATGTCATTTGATCGAATTTTCACTTTAGATGAAATGTTTGCTTTTTCCGACGAAGGCATCCACATCTTGACTCGAAAAATTGCTCCTGAGGCAGCAGAAACTAAGTCTGAAACTGAGGAATATAGCATCTGGCTGGCAAATGAAGAGTAATGAGATAAAGTGAAAGACTAAATGCTACCACTTGCATTTTAATGCACGAAATTGTAATATTTGGTCGTAGTTCACTGCACCGATTTTGTTTCATTGTTATTTGTTTTAGCTATTGCGTCGCCCGTTGTAAATTCGGTTGTGTGGCTCCGATGCGTGGAAGCTGAGCAAGGCAGGTGTTAATATTCGTTGCACCTTTTTCGTTAAGAGACAAAGTTGCGGTGTTATGTTCAATGCATCAGGGGGATGAACCCGTATGGAACAGGGTACAGTAAAATGGTTCAATAACACAAAAGGATATGGCTTCATCAAACGGGAAAGTGGTGAAGACGTGTTCGTGCATTACAAGTCCATCAACGGAGATGGCTACAAAACGCTCAACGAAGGCGACAAAGTAGAGTTCGAAGTTGAACAGGGCCCTAAAGGATTACAGGCGATAAAAGTTTCAAAGCCTGCTTAAGAAAAATTCAACAATGCACAAAGCCCGTTGAGTGTTTTTCAACAGGCTTTTTATTGTACCAACTAAATTCTTTCACTGTTTATTTTTCCATTTTACAGTTTCCGCTCTGAAGAAGTTTCCAAATCAGCGGCAAATCGTTGCAAGGTCGAATAGAAGCGCGCGAGCGGGAATCCAACAACATTATAGAAACATCCATTCACCCGCTCGACAAAGACAGCTCCAAAGTCATCCTGAATTCCATAGGATCCAGCTTTATCCATTGGCGAACCGCTATCAACGTAATCATCAATTTCATTCTCGTTCAGTTTACGAAAGCGGACTTTTGTTTCTTCCACTCCTGCCATATGCTTTCCCGTTTCCACATCTTTCAAAGCAAAACCAGTATAGACAGAATGCTCACGCCCGCTTAATAATCTCAGCATACGTTTGGCATCATCTTTGGATTTCGGCTTACCGAGAACATGATGATCGAGAACGACAATTGTGTCCGCACCAATGACAACACCTTTTCGCAGACGAGCAGCAACATCCGTTGCCTTTTCCAAAGCAATACGTTGAGCATTCTCACCCGGACTCTGGTGAGTAGAAAAAACTTCTGCGACTCGGCTTGGAATAACACGAAATTTCATCCCAATTTGCTTTAGCAATATTTTTCTTCGTGGTGATTGTGACGCAAGAATTAGAGGTCTCATTAAACCGCCTAAAAACAAAAAAAGCGATGCAGAACGATCGCTTAATAAAAAAAATTATATTACATCAAACTTTCAGCGGAACATCGCTTTGATGCTACCCCACGTGCGTTTTGCCGCCGAACTTGTGCTATTGTATAAAATACCCATAATGTTGCTAGTCCGTGAATCATTCGAACCAACTGCTGTTACTTTATAGCAAAAATATTTACTTGTTGTTTTAAACAAATCAGTTTTATCGACAAAATAAAATGTCCCTTTGGGGGCATCACCGATAAGGCTGAAAGGTCCGTTTATGTCAGTACTTCTAACTATTTCATAATAACTAATGGTGTTTTCCGATCCGTTGATCGTCCAATTAATTAAAACAGTGCCATCACCCTGTGTAGAGACTCCAGTAATCTGTGGAGTGGATGTTTGAGCGGATACTAAAGTGTTAAAGAATACAAGAAGAATTATCAGAAGAGAATATTTCTGTAATGTTTTCATACGTAGCAATATACTTTTTGATTTTGTATTACGCAAGTACTGAATAATTAATTTTTCTAATTTATTTCTTTTTTTGCGTCTTTCGATACAGGTCAATAAGTCCTTTTATTTGCCAATTTAAGCGATGAATTTTATAGTAATTCTTTTCTCAAGCGCATAAAAATAATATCTGATAATTCCGATATTATCAAACCGGACAGAATTAGTATTCCTCCAACGATTCCAATCATTCCTATTTGTTCGCCAATAATAAAAAAAGCAAAAATTGCAGCAATAGGCGGTTCCATCGAATAAATAATTGCACTCCGTGTCGGTGTAGTGTAATTCTGATATTTTGTCATCATATATAGCGCAACAACGGTTGGCATCACCGTTAAATATGCGAGGTTTAGGAGAAAGTTGGTAGTCAAATTCAGGTGTGCTGTTTCTAAAAAAGGAATCGCTATTGCGGCAAGAATTGCCGTTGAAGCAAACTGTATAAAAGTCAAATGTGCTGGATCATGGTCCTTGCCATAAACACCGAGATAAACTGTGTATATGCTAAACAAAACAGCACAAATGAGAGTCAGCGTATCACCAATATTAAACTCTGATCCTTTGGGAGATGTCAACCAATACAAACCAAAGGCAACTAATACAACTCCGATAATATTTCCAATCTTTGGTGCTTTACGCTCGATGATAAGCTGAAATATTGGCGTGAAGACAACCATTAGTCCAGTAATGAATGCAGATTTTGAGGCAGTCGTAAATTTCATCCCGATTGTTTGCAGCATAAATCCTAAAAACAACAGCATACCAAGAATTAAACCTTTAGCGACTCCATCCTTCGAGATTGTCCGTAGTCTTCGGAAGAAGAGCGCAGCAAACAGAACTGACGCCGCAAAAAAACGGATGGCAACATAGACAAAAGGAGAAGCGTTCTCGAGGATAAATTTAGTCAGAACAAATGTGCTGCCCCAAATAATTGTTAAGGAAAGCAAAACCGATTCTGCGCGTGTTCGTGATGTCAACTGCATTTCACTCACAAATTATTATCCAATTGGCGGGTACGATGCAAAAAGTTTTCCCCAATGCGTTTTCTCAAGCCAGTGTTTGAACACGCGTCTATCTCGAATCGGCCATCGGTAATAGTCGTGATAAAACTCAGAACCAAAAATAAACAAGTTGACAAGAGGTGTGCGGAAGAAAATACTTTGGAGTTTTTTTAAGAATCCAAACCACAGCAGATCACCTGCCCTGCTTGCTAAATTATCACCAACTGTAAATTTCCAATTTTCGTTTGAAATGTCTTCTCCCACGATTGTAATCTCTCGCGGGTCGCCGCATCCGAGATCACTTTGGTGCGCCAGATTAATATATTTAATAGAGAGTGGGTCGAATCCCATCATCTTTGCTGCAACTGCATCAATCGCAACCTGATCAGCACTGGCGAGAATAAGATTTTTTTCAACGGGAAACATGGTTCGAGGTCCTGGACCGTTCCCTGCCGTTGTTCCGTCCATTACTGCGAAAATACCCGTATGAATTTCTTTTTGAATGGCGAGTAAATCAACAAGTGTTTCATGAATCCATGTATGTGTATAATGCCTATTTGTAGCTAGTAAACCACCAAACGCATTTTTCATTGCTCCGGTTGTCGTTGTATAGATATGACATTTCACAGTCGGCAGATGAAGAATATTCTTTCCCAAAAAGTAATCTGGAATACGAATGCCATCAGGGAATATTTGGTCAAGCACAAGCATCGGTGATTTTGGTTTATACTCAGTCCACTTCATATCAGCGTCCTGAAAGTTGAAGAGAACTGGAATCCGATATTTCTTGAATAGCGGCGTGTACTTATTTAAGTCCTCGCCTTTGAATGCATCTGTTACCACTGTTTTATTCTGCACACATACAACATCATTAAAACCATTTTTGTGTAGACCAAGAATCGTACCCTCCAATTGCCACGGTGTTGTATTGGCACCGGGGAAAGGGAAATGCCAAGAGATATTATCTTTCAGAATTGTAGTCGCACCGAGTTTCAGCGCATTTTTTATTCCGGCAAGTTCCATTGCATGCTGTATATCTTCCAGAACTGTTTGTGGTGTCGTTCTCACGACAGCTACTTTTGGCGTGCAAGTTGGAAGATTGGAAATTCTTTTTGGAGATTTCGGTTCCGGTAATTTCATATTAGAATATCCATCTGATTGTATCGTGATAATATATTATAAATACACAAGCAATGAACCATAACAGAATGTTTACCATCAATGGCGCATCACTTAGCAATAAGTGCATCGGGTTGTCATCTGTTTTTCGATCTCGCATAAGAAAGATGTATCGAAAAATACCAAACAATACAAACACCGTAGTGAAAATAAGGTTCTCTGTTCCATAAATAGTCACAGTACGTTCAGCAACGGTATAGAGTGCGTACGAAATTGCCATTCCAGACGCTGCCACTGTCATGATTTGATCCAAGAACGTCACATCGTACTGCTTCAATACCGGACGCGAAGCATAGGAATCGGTCGCAGCACTAAGCATTAATTCGCCGCGCCGTTTGGAAACTGCAAGAAACACCGAGACGAAGAGTGTACATAGTATCAACCACGAAGAAATCACGACTTCGATGGCGAAGACGCCGGCGAGAACGCGCAGCATAAATCCCGCCGCAATGATAAACACATCTACTATGACAATTTGCTTCAACCAGAATGAATAAGCAAGATTTAAAAACCCGTAGAGCGCAATTGCGTACCAGAATCGCAAATTTAAATATGGGGTTAAACAGATGATGAAAATAAGTAAAATCAGAATAACGCCAACGGCATCAGATAATCTAAGAATCCCAGATGCAAGAGGACGATTTCTTTTTATAGGATGAAGTTTATCCGCTTCACTATCTGTAATGTCGTTGATAACATACATAATGCTGGAGATAAGACAGAAACCGACGAATGCAAGCGCTTCACGCCAGATGTATGTTGTTTCAAATAGATGTTTCGAAAAAACAAGCGGAGCGAACAGAAAACCGTTCTTTAGCCATTGGGCGGGGCGTAATAAATTAAACACGCCGATAATTTTCTTTTGCACTGCACCTCTCTCCTTAATCTATTGAAAGGTGATTCATATCCATCGCGAAGATTGCATCTTTTATGTTCTCCCAAATCGCTTGTCGAGTTCTTCCAATGAAATTCTCACAATCACCGGTCTGCCATGTGGGCAGACGTACGGCATTTTAGCAAGAAATAAATGTTCGATCAGCACGACCATCTCTGTCACGTTTAATCTATCTCCCGCTTTAATCGCCGCTTTGCATGCAAAAGATTTCGCCAGATTGTCTCTTACATCTTTCACACCGGTGTGCTCATTGTTTTTGAATTCATCCAGCACTTCCTGCAAAATTTTTTTTTCATTCCCAATACGTACATCCGCTGGAATACCGTCTATTACAACTGTGTTTTTACCGAAGAGTCGCATGTCGAATCCAAGATGCACAAGATCCGGCAGCAATTCTTTTACTAATGAATAATCGCTTGCGCCCAGATCAACGGTTTCTGGGAACAGAAGCTGCTGCGACGACGGCAGAGTGTTCTCGAAATTCGCCATCACGCGTTCGTAGAGAATGCGTTCGTGCGCAGCATGCTGATCAATAATCATCAATCCGTTGTGAATCTGCGAAATAATATATTTATTATGCGCCTGCCAAATCGGTTTGCTCTCCGGCATCTGCGATTGATCCAGCGCCGATCTTTGCGCAAGGACTCTATTAAGCGAGGATGAAGAAGTCTCAAACGGCAACGGAGATTCCAAATTTGATTCAGAAGGTCGAATATCATCAAGACCGATTATATGAGGTGTTGGTGGTGTTGATTGCTCTCCAGACCGAATGTCGGGGCGAAGTGGGAACACTGGTGCACCTGTTTGATCAATAGCTCCCTGTTTCCACGCTTGCTCACTAAATCGAAACTTGACATCAAACGGCGAGACTGCGTTTCCATCACGAAACGACATTGATGGAATCAAATCATTTGCCGCAAGCGCCTTTCTCACAACAGACAGGATAATGCGATAGACATTCGATTCGTTTTCGAACTTCACTTCCATCTTCGATGGATGGACATTGACATCAATTTTCTTAGGATCAATCGTAAGATTCAAAATAAAGAATGGAAATGATCCTTTCTCTAACATATGTTCGTATGCTTGAAAAACTGCATGATTAATCATTCTGCTGAAAATAAATCGTCGGTTCAGAAAGACAAATTGTTCTATACGGCTTTTGCGAGCGAAATCTGGCTTACCAAGAAATCCGTTCACCGTCATCAATTCGTTAGCGTCGTCAAATTTGAACATTGAACCAAATTGTGACTTACCAAATACTTCAGCCACTCGTCTTTCAACATTTTGCGATTTCAAGTCAAGCATGACTTCATCGTCACTCGCGTAGAACCATTCAACTTCGGGATATGCAATCGCCATTCTAACAATCACATCAGTTATGTTCTTAAGCTCTGTGTGCCGTGTTTTTAGAAAATTGCGCCGCGCTGGAGTATTATAAAACAAATTGCGAACTGTAATATTTGTGCCACGCTCCAATGCTGATTTAGATTTCTCTATGGTCTCGCTGCCCTCAATCCGGATGTGCGTTGCGAGATCATCAGAATCTGTCCGAGTTTTTAATTCCACTTGCGCAACTGCCGCTATAGAAGCGAGTGCTTCGCCACGAAATCCGAGTGTCCGAATTTCTTCCAGATCGCTCGCCGAATGAATCTTACTCGTGGCATGTCTTCGGAATGCGAGCGATGCATCTTGTTCAGACATTCCTTCGCCGTCGTCCACTACTTGGATTAACGCTTTGCCTGCATCCTTGACAATAACGCTGATGCGTGTCGCCTTAGCATCAAGTGAGTTCTCAATTAACTCTTTAACGACAGCTGCGGGACGCTGCACCACTTCACCTGCAGCAATTTTGTTAGATAACTCCGGTGATAATATGTGAATCTTGAAAGACATGTTTAAATAATGTATGAAAAATTAAAAATGAAAATACAATTTCAATCCAATTCCTTCTAATTTTCATCTTCAGTCTAATTTACTTCAAACAACGCATCGACAAATGCACGGCGATCAAATACTTGTAGGTCATCAATCTTTTCCCCAACGCCAATAAACTTCACCGGCATCTTCATCTCATTGCTGATGGCAAGCACAATTCCGCCTTTTGCCGTACCATCAAGCTTTGTCAATACAAGTCCAGTTACTTCAACGGCTTCTGTAAAATGTTTCACTTGTTGCAAGCCGTTTTGTCCAGTCGTTGCATCTAGTACCAATAACACTTCGTGCGGAGCGCCAGGCAAACGTTTTGCCATCACTCGTTTAATCTTTTTCAATTCTTCCATCAAGTTTGTTTTCGTATGCAGGCGCCCAGCTGTATCTATGATTACCACATCGGCTTGCTTCGATAGTGCTGAGTTAATTGCATCGAACGCGACTGACGCCGGATCTGCACCGTGCGATTGCTGTACAATATCTACACCGGCGCGTTGCGCCCAAATTTCGAGTTGTTCGTTTGCCGCCGCACGAAATGTATCTGCCGCTCCGATTACAACCTTATAACCTGCTTGACGGTACTGATATGCCATCTTGCCGATAGTCGTTGTTTTACCTGCTCCATTCACTCCAACAACCATCACGACAAACGGTTTTACCGATGCGGGTGGAATTTTCAAGGACGATTCTTTTCCGTCATCGATATGCAGAATCGTTTCGATTTCTTCCTTCAATAAAGAAATAAGTTGAGATGTGGATTCATACTTATCTTCTTTTACGCGACGCTTCAGGTGAGACAAGATAACACTCGCCGTCTGCACACCGACATCACCCGCTATTAAAATATCTTCCAACTGGCTTAGCAGTTCGTCGTCGATCGTACTCTTAGTTGCGGCAAGCTGCTGCACTTTGCTGACAATCGAATCCCGTGTCTTAGCAAGTCCGGCTTTGAGCTTGGAGAGTGTATTAAAAAGTCCCATCGTTACTTCATCACTTCTACATTCCTGCCGATAAACAATCTTTGAGCATAACTTACTAACGACAAAAGCATCATTACTATACTTGTCCATAGAGTATAAGTAAAAAGTTTGCCTAATGCATTCACTTGAATTGTCGCTAAAAAGAAAACCAACGCAACAAGCGCGACAGCAATTTTGCCGGGCCAATTTGATTGAGGTACAATTTTTTTCTTACGTTGGATGTAAAGTCCTCCGCTAAATATGAGGAGATCTCTCAGAAGAACAAAAACAACAAACCATATAGGCACATCTCCAGTCCAAGCCATCAACACCGCAAAAATGCCGATGCCAATTTTATCTGCAAGCGGATCTATGATTTTACCGAGGTCCGTTACCTGATGTAATTTTCTTGCAAGGAATCCATCAAGAAAATCTGTCGCAACTGCGATAACAATAATTCCTGCAGTCCACAAACGATGATATGGAAAATCCAAGACAAGACAATATCCCATTGGAATCACCAAGAAGATACGACTTGCACTGAGAAGATTAGAAACTGTGAAATAGCGATTCATTACTAATCGTTTTCGTTCTTTGCTGCATCTGGGTCAATGGGCACTGGATAATTGCCGCTGAAGCAGGCGGTGCAATAGTGTTTGCCTTCTTCTGTCGGGGCAGATGCAAGAAGTTTTTCCATCGGCAGATAGGAAAGACTGTCAACGCCCAATTCCTGTCGAATGGCTTCAATGTCACCATTCAATCTATTTGCGATCAATTCTTCGCGGCTTGGGAAATCCATTCCATAGTAACATGGAAATTTGATAGGGGGACTCGAAATACGGAAGTGCACTTCTTTTGGTTTTGCTTCTCGAATCATCTTCACTAATAGTTTTGATGTAGTCCCTCGAACAATTGAATCATCGACAATGACAACTATGTTGTCCTTCAATACTCCCTTTACCGTATTAAATTTCACCTTCACTTTCAACTCGCGATGATTCTGCTGCGGTTGTATAAATGTGCGCCCAACGTAGTGGTTGCGGATAAGACCAAGTTCTAATTTTACTTTTAATCCTTGTTTATTACTTTCGGAAACATATCCAAGAGTGCAAGTGTTACTGGAATCAGGAACGCTGATAACGATCACTTTATCATCAGGTGATTCCGGTGCAATCGGATTTTCGCCCGCAAGAAGTTTTCCTAACTTACGACGTACCTTATCGACATTGACACCGAAGACCTTGCTATCCGGGCGCGCAAAATAGATATACTCAAAGATGCAGTGATGCGGTTGCGAAGATTTCTTTGAAACCCAAAAGGACTTTATATTTCCCGTCGCGACTACATCTTTATCAATCACAACAATTTCACCTGGTGCGATATCGCGGATGTATTCAGCACCGTTTATATCGAAAGCGCAGGTTTCTGAGGCAACGACGTACGCTCCATCTACTTTACCAAGTGCCAGAGGACGAAATCCATGCGGGTCACGTGCTGCAATCAAACTATCATCCGTTAGGATAACAAGTGAATATGCACCTTCAACAACATCCAGAGCTTCTTTAATTTGGAATATTTGCTCTTTCTGTTTGCTGTGAGCGATGAGATGTAAAATGATTTCGCTGTCGGAAGTTGATTGGAAAATCGTTCCATCTTCTTGAAGCCGATGACGAAGTGTCCGGTAATTGGTCAGATTTCCATTATGGCTAAGTGCAAGATTGCCGGTTTTATAGTTCACTACGAAGGGTTGAATATTAGATTTGTTATCCGAAGAACCAGTTGTGGAGTACCTATTATGTCCTATGGCAGCATTTCCTTTGAGGTCTTTGCGAAGTATGTCTTCATCTTTGAAGACATCTGCAACAAGCCCGACGCCTTTTTGAATATTGAATCGCCACTTTTTCTTTTCAACAAGCCATTCACTGGAAATGATACCGGCGGCTTCCTGTCCACGATGCTGAAGCGCGTGTAAACCATAATAGCAAAAGACAGACGCTTCCGGATGACCAAAGACACCAAAAACACCGCAATGACAACGCGGCTTTCCTTCTACGATAGCAAATTCTTTCATAATGAATGTAAGATACAAAAAAAATGGCGGGCTTCCAAAACAGAAACCTTGTTAAAGATATTTAAGATTAACCAACCATAACCTTAACAAGGTTACAAAAAAAGGGAGAAAACCTTTTTCAGATTTTCTCCCTGTCTTCGCTTATAAAAAGGCGATTATAAATTAAAACTTGTATGCAATGCCAACGTTCAAGATGCCAAGGCCATATCCTAATTCTGCTTGCACTGCCCAGTGTGGATCGAAATAGTAGCGACCGCCGACAAAGATACCAAATTCGAGAAAACTTGCAGAAGCACTTGAACCATCCCAACCGTAATATGGAAGCGTGCCAGTTACTTTTGATGAAACAATATTGTACCCTAAAAGTATGCCACCATAAGTATCTATATTGGGATTATGCAACAGATCATAATGATATGCACCACGTGCTGCAATCAGGATATACGTATACTTCCAACCATAATCTCCCCAAACAGTTTCCGAAGATGATGAGTAACCAACCGTGCCACCTATTGAGATGTTTTCGGTAATACCAGATTCATATCCGCCTGTAATTGCAATACCGCCACTACCATACGCACCAGCAAAACCACCGAGGCCAATACCCAGATTCGCAACTTGATCTCCCTTTTTGTATGCCATCTGACCAAACGATATGCTGAGTGCGAGAACCAACAGCACAGAAATCAGTAGAATGCGTTTCATTATATAACTCCTTATTTGATTAGTGAAATGAGATATTGTGGTTCACCCACATGTAACATTATCAGATAAAAACCACGAAAAATATAAACCTACAACACCTAAATGTCAAGCAGTTTCTTATATATTCCCGAAATTTATCTCTATTAGTTGAGAAAGAAACGAGGCAGCAAGTAGAATAACAAAGACGACAATGCAAAATAAATAGTACAGTTCTACGAAACTTTTTGTTTATATAAGTATAAGTAATAATTAATGCAAAGTAGAGAAATGTATTGATATAAAAGGTTATTTCAATGCCAAACTGTAACGGTCATAGCAATTCAAAATATTATCAACATATTCAACCGTTTGCCGGGCGCTATGTAAATATCCATTAGGTGGGTAACCATCACTCCAAACACGGCTATGCAAAGTGTAATTCTTTTTCGAAAGGAATGGAAGTGCCGCACTGATGGAAGACCATTTATGAGGATCGTTTCCCATATACGAGGCAATTTTCTGGGCATCTTGCACGCGCCCAAGTCCGGCATTATATGCAGCAAGAGTCAGGCATACCCTATCTTCTCTCGGTATATTTTTAAATGTTGTAAAGAGCGATTTCAAATGATAAATGCCTGCTTTGATATTGTTACGCGGTGTGGATGCATCTTCAATGCCTATTTTTTCCGCAATTTCAATTTGTGTTAGCGGCATAATTTGCATCAATCCATATGCGCCTTTATAGCTCACTGCCTCATGGTTGAATCTTGATTCCTGCTTCATAACCGCAAGAACCAATACCCAGTCGACTTTATACTCTTCTGAATATTTCTTCACTAATGGAATATATTGATTCAAACCTGCCGTACTCATCGATGCAAATGGAGACGGTTGCGCAGGAAGCGTGCTTTCGGTTATGCCCTCAATTGAACTTCCGGCTTTTTGAGCGTATGTTGCACTCGTTACTTGTTGGGAACATCCGAATAGGATAAATGAACAAAGAATTAAAAACACAGCTAGTAGACTGTAAAATTTTAGCCCTTTTCCCTTTTTTCCAATACTCATCAATCTTCCAACGTTGTTTAACATTAGTTAATTATAAAACACTCAAACCTCCCTTTGCGTTCCAATATGTATTAAATATAGCCAATTCTCTTGTATAAATCAATAAAAGATGAAATGTTCAAAAACGGATATGCGTTTTTTCGCCATTTTTCGCCATATCAAATTTTATCTTCCTCATTCTACTTCAATAATCTTGTTCTTTCCTTTGAAACCAGAAACAATAGAAATGCATCGCTTGGGTTTGTTAAAATATTCAGATAGAACTTCTATGACTTTCTCGTTCGCTTTCCCTTCAATTGGCGGCACAGCAACGCGAATGATGAGCGTGCCGTCATCGCCGCACGCAACTTCGTTCCTTCTTGCATTCGGTTTGACGGTGATTTTAAACTTTTTTGTAATTGTCTTCATTATAATAAAAAAACCGCATTTACTTACAGCTATGCGGTTTATTAAGAATGTAATTTATTGTCCATTTCCCCATTCCAGCACCTCCAAGCGCACACGTGCCGTGCCGGTACGAATCAAATCAATCTCCTTAGCTGCACCCATCGACAAATCCATCATTCGTCCTTCCTTGAATGGTCCACGGTCATTAACGCGCACAATGACGGTTTTGTTGTTCTCTAAATTTGTCACACGAACTTTTGTTCCGAACGGAAACGTCCGATGTGCAGCAGTGAGTGCATTCATATCAAAGATCTCACCGTCCGATGTCTGCTTACCATGAAAATCATTCGCATAGTAAGAAGCAATTCCTTCGAGCGTCAGCAAAATTTTTCCTGAGTTCTGCTGAATCGGCCGTTCAGTTTGTACCGTCGATCTACGTTCGCCAGAGCCCTTTTCGCCTCGTTCTGCAAATCTTGGTGTAGAAGCACAACTGATGAGCAGAAACGTTGCCGTACAGCACAGGATACGAATCATCCACCGCCTACAACAGTCCATTAATTTGTTTGCGTCGGAGGTAATCCACAACCTCCTTTACATCCTGTGATTTTCCTTTTTTGCAGATCAATACAGCATCATCTGTAGTTATCACGATGATATCGTCAATGCCAATTATCGCTACAGCTTTGTTGCCCGCGTCAATATAGTTACGATGGGAATCTTTTGCGATGACAGTTCCGCGCAGTGCATTGCCTTCTCCATCGACTGGTGTTAAGCGAACCACTTCATCCCACGAACCAACATCGCTCCATCCGAAATCTCCTTTTGCCACAAAAACCTTCGACGCTTTTTCCATCACGCCGTAATCAATAGAGATACTGCGAATGACACCATATACACGTTCGAGAGTCGCTTGATAAGTTTCTGTGCCAATCGCATGTCCTAACTTTGTCAGCTGTTCGCCAAGTTCTGGAATATGTTTTTCAATTTCTCGCAGAATTATACTCGCCTTCCAGATAAACATACCGCTGTTCCAAAGAAAATCGCCGCTCTTTAAAAACTTTTCTGCTGTTTCAAGATTTGGTTTCTCGGCAAACGTCTTCACACAGTAAATGCCATCTACCGCATACGGATTCTTTTCTGAAGAATCTTCAAATTGGATATATCCGTATCCTGTTTCTGGATGCGTTGGTTTGATACCTATTGTTACTAATGCGTCATTTTCCTGCGCTACATGAGCTGCGCGCTGTAGCACACGCAAAAATTCTTCCGTATCACGGATTATATGATCAGCCGGAAGAATTATCATAATGGCGTTTGGATCATAGTGGCTAATCCATTTTGCGGCAAGTCCGATGCATGGTGCTGTATTTCTTCCAAGCGGTTCAGTAATTACATTTTGCAATGGTAGAGAAGGCACCTGCTTATGAATAATATCTTTTTGAAGTTTGTTCGTCACCACCAGTATTTTATTCGATTGAACTAACGGCTGAATACGCATGATGGTGTTGGAGATCATAGAGCCAGAGCCGACAATTTCTAAAACTTGCTTGGGTGTCCGTTCACGACTTTGAGGCCAGAAACGCGATCCGACACCACCCGCCATTATTACTGCATAGATATTAGGTTGATTCATCTTCTTTATTCAAACATGTTTTTGAAATCACGGAAAGTATCGATCACCGCGTTTAGAGCGCCGGTTCGATTGTTTGGCTCGGTTCGTGTCCATTGAGCAAACGGATCTTGAATATTGGAAAGCATATTCATTACACGCACATCATCGAAGTAATTGTTATTTGAGATATACTGAAGAAATTCCGTAAGCAACTTGCAGAACTGTTTATAATCTTCTGCAGCGGAGTCAGTGGTAAGTACTATATTGCATTCATCTATAATGTCAGACAACAACTTTGTTCGGTCGTCATTACCGCTTTGCACGGATTCTAAAAATTGCTCCAGTAAGATTGCAAGACGGCGTTCTTGCTCACTCCCATAAGTTGAGCCACCTTTCGTCGGCTGTATCAGTTCAGAAGATTGTGCTGCATCACCAAATATTGAATCTATTGTTGGTTCCAATGTTGAAATTGATTCCAGTACCGGTGGTGATGAAAGACTGAATGCTGATTCCGGAGCTGGAGTTGATGTTGATCTAAATTCTTGCGAACCAGGAAGATTAGTTGTTGTTCCAGTAGAATCCGATTCTTCTTCTGAAGGAGATACATCTCCAATTGACTGACGAAACTTGGAGAACACGAGCGTCTCTTCATCGATCGTTGATTCTTCTTTTGTAAGGTCTTTTTCTACCTTGTCCGCAATCCACATCAAGCTGAGCGCAAAATCAGCACAATCCTTGACTTGATATAGGTATAGAAATTCCGCATGAATATCCGAAGTGGATGAAACTCGATCGCGAATTCGATCAAGACTAGTTTGATGTTCGTACGAGCGAAGTTCATATTTCGGTAAACGCTCGAGAAGAAGGGATATGTATCTCTGAGTGCGATTCATATTGTCCTATAGATTCGTGGAACACGTGAACTGATACCACACAGAAACTCATAAGTGATCGTCCCAGTTTTATCGCAGAGAGATTCAAGTGGGATCGTGAAACCATCCATTTCACCAAAAAGCAAAACGTCATCTCCATTGTATGCTGTTCCACCCATACCAATATCTACCATGCATTGATCCATGCATATTGATCCTACCACTGGATATTCTTTTCCTCGAATGATAACCTTACCTCTATTCGAAAGCAAACGAAAGTATCCATCGCCATACCCTACAGGAAGTGTGATGATGCGCGTTTGATCGCTGGTAATATAGGTGTGGTTATAACTTATTCCGGTATGTGCGGGAACTACCTTAAAAAAAGAAACTTTTGTCTTCAGCGTCATCACTGGCTTCAATTTCTTACCTTTAAACGTAATATTCGGCAAATATCCATTCGGATTATATCCATATAACATGATACCGGGACGTACCATAGTATAATGTAAATCATTATAATTCATGATTCCAGCAGAGTTGGCAAGGTGAACGAGTTCGGGAAGAAGATTCTTTCTCTCCATCGTATTCAATACCGATTCAAAGCGACTTAGTTGCTGGGTCGTACAGTCGGCATCCGTTTCTGCTTTTGCCAGATGAGAAAATATTCCTTTTATATTGATTGATTCCAACTCGAACGATTTTTCGATGAACCGTTCAGCATTATACCAATGTACACCAATTCGCTCCATACCGGTATCGATTTTTAAATGAACCGATGCAGCTTTCCGCATTTCTTTTGCAACAGCGGCAATGGCAATCGATTTATCAATTGATGAGCTTGTAATTTCAATATCATGAGTAATAAATTCAGCAATTTGGTCCGCATTAATGGGGCCAAGCACAAGAATTGGAGCGGTAATTCCACGCTCTCGCAAATACACTCCTTCTTCAAGAACTGCAACTCCCAAATAATCAACACCTTGTTTTAAAAGCTCGCTGGATATTTCGTAAAGTCCATGTCCATACGCATTTGCCTTAACCATCGCCATTATTTTTACATCTTTGTTTATTAATGATTTGACGATAGAAAGATTGTTACGCAGGTTTTCAAAGGATATTTCTGCACGCGTTGGTCTATTTTTATAGGTTTCAACTCCAGCAATCATTTCTGATCCCTATAGTAGACTCATTGATCATTTGTAAAGGAGTGTACATCAAATCATCATTCTCGGTAATAATGCATTCAATGTATTTAAATAGTTTTATTGTTTGGTTAAATAATATTGAATCGTTAACAAGTGAAAAACCCACTGATCATCTCAGTGGGTTTCAAATTAATTTACGCCAGCAATCTTTAACCGATTCAGCGCGCGATAGAGAGCAAGCTTTGCACGTTCAAGATCGGTTTCTGGATACTTCTCCGCTAACCGTTTCAGTGCGCGATCGCGTGCCGCTTTCACTCGCTCAATGTCAATTTCATCGGTACGTTCAGCCGTCTCTGCCAACAAAATTGCTTTGTTCTCTCTCACCTCAATAAACCCGCCTGAAATGGCATAATGAGATTCAGTTCCGTTTGCCTCGCTAATCTTTACTTTGCCAATCTTCAAGGATGCAAGCATAGGTGCATGGCTGTGAAGCACTTGAAATCCCCCCTCAACGCCTGGCGCACTAAAGCTCGTGACTTCACCCTTGAATACAATACGTTTTGGTGTCACAATTTCCAAATGGAAGGTCTTATCTGCCATAATTATACTGCCTGCAGCTGTTTTGCTTTTTCGACCGCTTCTTCAATTGTACCAACCATCAAGAATGCGTTTTCAGGCAAAGTATCATATTCGCCGTCAAGGATTCCTTTAAAACCGCGAATGGTATCTTCAATTTTTACGTACCGGCCCGGAATGGAAGTAAATTGTTCAGCAACAAAGAACGGTTGTGAAAGGAACTTCTCAATCTTTCGAGCGCGCGTCACGGTCAGTTTATCTTCATCAGAAAGTTCATCCATACCAAGTATGCTGATGATATCTTGAAGGTCTTTGTAAGCTTGCAGTACTTCTTTCACTCGTTTTGCTACGTTATAATGCTCAGCGTCGATGACATTGGGATCGAGAATGCGTGAGGTAGAATCCAGTGGATCAACTGCCGGATAGATTCCTTTATCTACAATCTGCCGACTCAGTACAGTTGTTGCATCTAAGTGAGAAAAAGTTGTTGCAGGCGCCGGATCAGTTAAATCATCTGCAGGAACATAAATTGCTTGCACCGATGTAATCGATCCTTTCTTCGTTGATGTAATGCGTTCTTGGAGTTCGCCCATTTCTGTTCCAAGTGTCGGTTGATATCCGACGGCAGATGGCATGCGTCCAAGCAATGCGGATACTTCCGAACCTGCTTGCACAAATCTAAAAATATTATCTATAAATAGGAGAACATCTTTACCCTCCTCATCGCGGAAATATTCTGCCATCGTAAGTGCCGTGAGGCCAACACGCTGACGTGCGCCGGGGGGCTCATTCATTTGGCCAAAGATCAATGCTGTTTTCGCGAGTACACCAGACTCTTTCATTTCCAGCCAGAGATCATTTCCTTCACGTGTCCGCTCACCAACTCCAGCGAACACGGAATATCCACCATGATGTGTGGCAATATTATGAATCAATTCTTGAATGATAACCGTTTTACCTACACCGGCTCCACCAAACAGTCCGGTCTTTCCGCCTTTCGTATATGGCTCAAGAAGATCGATAACTTTGATTCCGGTTTCGAACATTTCCTTTTTAGTGACGAGTTGATCGAAACTTGGAGCTTGCCGATGAATGGGGTAAAATGTTTTCGCTTGGATCGCTGGCAAGCCATCAATACCTGCGCCAAGCACATTAATCAAACGTCCAAGCACTGCTGGACCAACTGGAACTGTGATAGGTGCGCCGGTGTCAAGAGCAGTCATTCCACGCGTAAGACCATCGGTGGAATCCATCGCAACTGTGCGTACGCGATCTTCACCTAATTGCTGTTGCACTTCTACAATGAGATCTTCATCTATTCCTTCGACGTTTTTTCTTGGAATACGTACGGCGTTCATAATTTCTGGAAGTTTGCCACCAGAAAAATCGATATCAACTACAGGTCCAATGATTTGGACGATTTTGCCTTCGTTCATAAAATCCTTTCAAAGAAAATATATTAAAACTGCACTAAATTATGAAAAGATGCCACCACAATCAATCATTTTTTCGAGTGCGCTCTTTTAGTGAACAATATTACTCAGAGAGAGAAAAGGTGGGCCAAAAGGATTCTGACGCCAATGAGAATGAGTAACACGCCTCCAACCTCTGCCGCCCTTCTACCAAATTTACTCGAAAATCTTTGACCAAGTAAAATACCTATGAATGATGTCGCACCAGTGACAACACCGATCACAACTGAGGGATACAAGATGGAAACCCGCAGAAGTGCCAAACTTAGTCCAATTGCTAACGCATCCAAACTCGTTGCAACCGAAAGAACAACCAACATCATTCCTCGACTTGGATCTTGTTGCATGACGCGGTCATCATCCGCTCGCGCAGATCGGATCATGTGAACAGCAACCCACACAAGCAATCCAAACACAATCCAGTGATCGAATGATTGGACATAGCGTTCAATACTGAAACCTGCCAGCCAACCAAGGATAGGCATTATAAATTGGAAAAATCCAAAATGAAAAGATAACCGCAGCATAGAGCGATGGCCGCGCGTTGCTCCTGTTGATCCTGCGACTACCGATACCGCAAATGCATCCGCAGCTAAGCCAAGCGCAATAAGAATGATCTCAAAAAAAGACATTGCTAATATTCGTTTATTTATCAGAGATAAAAAAAAACCGCCTATGGCGGATTGATAATAAATTCATTTTGAGCTGAAGGTGGGAGTTGAACCCACGACCTGCGGTTTACGAAACAGAAAAAGAAATAGAAATCGCACGTTTCAGCTTATATTCCACGTTCTTTCCTCATCATTAGGTAACCAATGAAGCTACCAACCACGACAGATGAAAAAAATTATTATATGTAATGTAAGAACAATCTCCTTCTAGTGCAATAAAACCTACTTAAATGCTCAACAAAATAAAATCCCTCCCGAAGCTTTGCGTAGGGAGGGATGAGTATAAATATCTAAAGATATATATAGCTTGAAGAACATCACAAACACATGACAAACACTGATCGAAATCAATGTGCTTGCTACATAGGGTACTAAACTCTGCTACCTGCGGTACTAGACCTTTTCGTTGATCTGCAAAGTATGGAGCGTTCAAGTGCAATACATCTACCTTGGCTACACTTGTGCCATCTACATCAACTTCATACTTCCTCAAGAATTTTATCTTCTCGCCAAACGCATACAGCTCATTCAGTAAATCACGAAGTCTGGTTTTCTGCCTTGCCTCAATCAATCGACAATTGCTAATGCATTTTGTCGACGAATGCGTTGCTTAACATTATGCTCATGCAAACAACGCCAACAAAAAATATTAGCAAACTCCACTTATTTTCTTTCGAAGCCTTTCCTACCCTGAATAGAATATACCCGATGAATAGGTTTCCAAGCCCCCAAAGAGTATTGACAATTGGAGATGATAATCCTTTGCCCGGCGGATTGGCAAATGGGCTTGGAAAACTGTCACCAGATACCCCGTGTATAAAGTGTGGAACAGTGTT
>Ga0182027_10004079_pt1 | contig 22818 bp, 16 predicted proteins | sample 712E1DmetaG_FD_121300 | JGI IMG/M metagenome (GOLD analysis project Ga0182027, IMG submission 121300) | Permafrost microbial communities from Stordalen Mire, Sweden - 712E1D metaG (Illumina Assembly) | ecosystem: Environmental > Terrestrial > Soil > Wetlands > Permafrost | place: Sweden... | reverse complement strand
GACCGTGCCACTCGTCCGCCGGTGGTCACAGTCATGGGACACGTCGATCACGGCAAGACGTCGCTGCTGGATGCGATTCGCGAGACCAATGTGGCGGCGCGCGAGGCCGGCGGCATTACGCAGCATGTCGGCGCGTACCACGTCGAGATCAACGGGCGGAAGATCGTTTTCATCGATACGCCCGGCCACGAAGCGTTCACCCGCATGCGCTCCCGCGGCGCCAGCGTCACCGACATCGTGGTGCTGGTGATTGCCGCCGACGACGGCGTGATGCCGCAGACGCGGGAAGCGATCGACCACGCCCGCGCGGCCAAGGTGCCGATCATCGTGGCGCTGAATAAGATCGACAAGCCGGACGCGCAGCCCGAGCGCGTGAAGCAGCAATTGACCGACCTCGGTCTGATGCCCGAAGAATGGGGCGGCGACACGCCGTTCGTGCCCGTATCGGCCAAGAAACGGCAAAACATCGAACTGCTGCTCGAAATGATTCTGCTGGTCGCGGACATGCAGGAGCTGAAGGGCAATCCGGGGCGGCCCGCGGTGGCCACCGTGCTCGAAGCCGAACTGGACCGCGGGCGCGGTCCGGTGGCGACCTGCATCGTGCGCAACGGCACGCTGAAGATCGGCGATTTCTACATTTGCGGCTCGGTCTTCGGCAAGGTGCGGGCGCTGTATGACGACCGCGGCGGACAGATCAAGGAAGCCGGCCCGTCGATGCCGGTTGAACTGCTCGGGCTGGATTCCATGCCGGAAGTCGGCGACACGCTGCAGGTGGTGACCGACCTGGCCAAGGCGCGGCAGATTGCCGAGTTCCGCGAGGTGAAGGCCCGCGAAGTGGCGATGGCCAAGACGCGCATCACGCTGGAGATGGTTCACGCGCAGTTGCGCGAGGGCGAGAAGAAAGAGCTCAACATTATTCTCAAGGCCGACGTCGGCGGCACGGCGGAAGTGCTGTCCGACACATTGCAGAAGCTCTCCAACGACAAGGTGTCGATCCGCGTCCTGCATGCGGGCGTGGGCGCGATCACGGAGACCGACGTCACGCTGGCTTCCGCTTCCGAAGCGATCATCATCGGCTTCAACGTACGGCCGGACCGCAAGGCCGCGGAACTGTCCGAACACGAGGGCGTGGACATCCGTCTGCACACGATTATTTACGAGCTGACCGACGAGCTGAAGCGGGCCATGTCGGGCATGCTCGAGCCGGTCTTCAAAGAGGTCTACGTCGGGCGGGCCGATGTCCGGGAGACCTTCCGCATCTCCAAAGTGGGCACCGTCGCCGGGCTGTACGTTCAGGACGGCATGCTGGTGCGGGACTGCGAGGTGCGGCTGCTGCGCGACAACGTGGTCGTATTCACGGGGCGCCTGAATTCGCTCAAGCGCTTCAAGAACGATGCCGCGGAGGTCAAGGCGGGCTTCGAGTGCGGCGCCAGTATCGCGAATTTCAACGATCTCAAGCAGGGCGACGTCATCGAGGCTTTCGCTAAAGAGAAGGTCGCCCAGGAAATCTTCACCTAAACCGGCCCTGGTCCGGCGCTATGGCCGCCGTCGGCATTCTGGTTCTCGAAATCCGGCTCAGCGAGGCCTTCTCATTGAAGGACAAGCGGCGCTGGGTGAAGGGGCTGAAGGACCGTCTGCGGGCCGGTCACAACGTCGCGGTGGCCGAGGTGCAAGACCAGGAACTGTGGAATGTCTCCACCGTCGCCGCGGTCACCGTGTCGGGGTCGCGCGCGAACGCCGCGAAGGTGCTGGAGTCGTGCGAGCGCGTGGCGGCGGCGCATCTCGGGCCGCAACTCGTGGCGGCGTCGATCGAGTGGCTCGAGTAGCGGCTTGGCGCGGACTTGACCGCGGCCGGCGGCACAGAAACAATAACTGCATGTGTTCAGAAGAGTCACGCCGCCAGCCGGCGCGCATTACCGATCGGGGTTCGGGTGGAGTTTGGGGCGGAGTTTTCGGCACGGTGCGGCGCTGCCCGCGGAGCGGAGGCGCCGGGACCGGCAGGCTGCTCCTGGCGGGCCGGGGCTCGACGCTCCTGCTGGCCGCGATCCTGCTCGCCGGATTCCCGGCCGAGGCCCAAACGCCGCGGCCGGCAGGGCCGCGCGACCGGGCGGAGTTGGCCACGTTCTTCGATGGACTCTACGCGGGCCTGGAGCGGGCCCATCATCTCAGCGGAATGAGCGTCGCCGTGGTGCGGGACGGCGAGGCGCTACTGGTTCGCGGCTATGGCTATGCGGACATCGCGAAACGCACGGCGGTCGATCCCGAACACACGCTATTCCGCATCGGCGCGATCACGGATACGTTCACCTGGACCGCGCTGATGCAACTGGCCGGGGAAGGGCGGCTCGATATCAACGCGCCGATCGATCAGTTCCTCCCGGATGAACTCGACATCCGCTCGCCGTGGGGCGCGAGCCCGACGCTAGGCGACCTGATGACGCACAGGCCGGGTTATGAAGACGTCCCGATCGTGGGTCTGTTCCGCCATGCGCCGTATCCCGGCTCGCTCAGAGACGCGCTGCTCGAGAGCCAGCCGGTGATCGTGCGCAAGCCCGGAACTCTCGTCTCGTACTCGAACTACGGGAGCGCCGAGGCCGGATACATCGTCGAGCGCGTATCCGGGGTGAACTGGGAGAACTACGTGGAAAGCCAGATCCTGAAGCCGCTGGGCATGGAGGACGCCACGTTCGCGCAGCCGCTGCCGCCGGAACTGGCGCCGCACATCGCGACGGCGTATCGCTGGTCCAATGGGGCATTCACGCCACAGGGCTTCGAATACGTGCCGCTGGCGCCGGCGGCCGCGGGATCGGCATCCGCTGCCGCCATGGCCCGGTTCATGATCGCCCACCTGCAGGACGGCCGCTATGGCGACACGCGCATCATGCCGGAGTGGACGGCGCGGCAGATGCACGAGCCGGTGTACCGGGCCGCACCGCAACTGGGCGCCTGGCTGCACGGTTTTTATGAGCTGCGGCCCGCGGGACCGCGCGTTTACGGCCACACCGGAAGCACGTTGTGGTTCCATTCGCTGCTGGCGCTTTTCCCGGAGACGAATACGGGCCTGTTCTTCAGTTTCAACTCGGACACCGGCAGGCTGGCGCGAGACGAGGTTTACAAGGCCTTTCTGGACAGGTATTACCCGCAGCCCATTCCGGAAACGCCCGCCGTGCTTCCAGGCGCCGCATCGCGCGCGGGCTCCTGTGCGGGGTGGTTTGCCGCAACACGCGTGCCCCGGCGCACGCAGGCGCGGATCAGCGCACTCGGTGGGATGGTGTCGATCGGAGAAGAGGGCCCGGGCCGCCTGGTCCTGAGCGGGCAGGCATTCCCGGACCCGATCCATTTTGTGGAGCTCGAACCATGGGTTTACCGGGAAGTGCGCGGGCAGGAAATGCTCGTGTTCCGGTCTCCAGTGAACGACAAACCGAAACTGGCCTTTCTGTCGGCGAATCCAGGCGCTGCCTACGAACGCATAGGATTCGCGCAGAGCCCGCCATTCCAGTTGGCGATTGGCGGATTGGCCAGTCTCGGGATTCTCATCTCGCTGTTCGGCTACCCGGTGGCGCTGCTGCGCTACGGAGCGCTGCACCGCCACGTGGACATCGAGGTCAGAGCGGCGCACGTGGCGTCCTGGGCTACCGCGGCGTGTTTCAGCATTGCCATAGCTGCGTTCGCCGTCTTCCTTCAGGATGCGCAGCAGATCGTGTTCGGGCTGCCAGACTCACTGCTGGTGGTGGAGTGGTTCGGGCGGGCCGGCTCCTTGCTGGCGGTGCTTTCGGCGGCCTCGGCCGCGATGCTTTGGGCACGGGGCTTCGGTGGCCTGGGCGGCCGCACCGGGCACACTCTGGCGGTGCTCTGCCAGTTCACGCTGGCCTTGTGGGCAGCGCGCTGGGGTCTGCTGGGCTAAGACTTGTCGGCCTTCATGACCGCGATGAAGTCCAGGTTGCGGTAGAGCTGTTTGTAGTCCAGACCGCAGCCGATGACGAACCGGTCGGGGATCTCGAAACAGCAAAAATCGACCTGCAGTGGAACGATGCGGCGCGGTGTGCGGTCGAGCATCGTGCACAGCGAGATCGAGTTCGGTCCGCGTCCGGCCAGCGTCTGCATGAGGTAGCGCGCAGTGAAGCCGGTGTCGACGATATCCTCGACCAGCAGCACGTCCTCGCCCTCGATCGATTCGTCGAGGTCTTTCGCGATGCGCACCACGCCCGGCGCGCCGCTGTGATTGGAGAAGCTGGAAATGGCCAGGAAATCGACCTTCACGGGAATCGTCAGTTCGCGCGCCAGCGCGGTCAGAAAAAAAACCGAGCCCTTGAGCACGCCAATCATCTTGAGACTGCCGTTCCAGTAGCGCTCCGAGATCTCGGCGGCAACCGCGGCGATTCGCGCGGCGATCTGCTCCGGCGTAAACAGCACGCGTTCGATCATGGGCAGGGCGGGCGTCTTCATGGGGTTCTCACGATTCGACCGCCGCCGGGGCGAGGCCGTACTTCAACACGAGATCCTGCAGGTCCTTCTGGTAAAACACCTGGATATTCACTCCGGGGTAGATTTCGCGAAGCAGCCGTATTTTGCGGTTCTTCTTCGTCACCAGCGACTGCTTCATCGTCGTCAGTTCCACGTACATGTCGGACTCGGGGAGAAAAAAATCCGGCGTGAATGCCTCCAGGACGCGGCCCGCGGCGTCCCAGGCGATGGGAAAGCTCTTCGGCTCGTACTCCCACGCGATGCGATAGAAGTCGAGCAGGTTGGCGAAGATCTCCTCGCTGGGATGCGAGAACTGCGCTTTTTTCAGGCTGGCCCGCGCCCGCGGGATCATGCCGAAGCGGGCGAGCTGCAGGCGCAACTGGAACTCGCGCTGCGCGGCGGCGGCCGGCGCCAGAAAGCCGAAGCTGGAGAGTTGTCGCGCCTGGGCCGCGTTGACGATCAATCCGGCCATCACGTCGCCATCGAAGGCGCCGGCGTTGAGGATCAGGTCGAAGCTGTCGGGGGCCGGGTTGGCGCGGCGGAAGCGCAGCCGGCGGAGCTTGCGGGTCTCGACCTCGCGCGCTTTGAGCTGATGCCTGGCCGCGCCGCGGTCGAGATGGTTGTCGAGCATTACGTTGCCGATGCGCCGGCTGGCCGAAGCGACAACCCATATGCGCAGCATAGCCGGGAACCCGGGGAACAACAGCTCCGCGCTGTCCACGCCGATGACCAGGTGCGCTTGCGAGGCCAGCCGCACCAGCACCGCGGCGGCCATCGCGGGCCACGCCTTGTGCGGCCATGGCGTCGCGCCCGGCTCGCCGAACTCCTCGATCAGCAGGGCGTCGAGTTGAGCCGCGCTGACGTGTTCGTAGCCCAGGTTCAGCGCCGCCAGGCGTGCCAGTTCGCCGGTGCGGCAACCTGGCTCTCCCGAGACCGTAACGATCGCCATGCGCTAACCTAAGTACTCCGCTTTACAGATAAGCTGAGCTATCCAGCGTTCCAGGCGGGCGCGAAACGCACGCGCGAGGACTGCGGCGCAGCCGTCTCCGCCGCTGCCCAGTGTGCGGCGTTCAGTGCCCTTGGCCAGCGCTCCGGGATGCCGCTGAGCCGCCAGCGCGCATGTGAATCGTAAGATCAAGCCGCCTCGCGCCAATCTCCGGTTCGCCTCGCGCTCATGGAGCCTGGCGCGCGAACCGCCCCACGGCCATGATAGCGTACGGGCGGCAGATCCAGACGCGCTCTCACGGTGCTCCTTCGTCCGAACATTTTCCTGCCTGAGTGTTGCAATGCCGGTGTGGGGCCGGGCGTGGCGCTGGCCGGGCCGGAAACCGGCGCGCGTTAGCGGGACGCGGGCGCCGGCCGCGGCAGTCCTGCGCCACAATGGACTCATATGGAGTTCAACGCGGCGGTCGTGGCCGGGGCGACGGGGATGATCGGCCGATACCTCATTCGTGTACTCATCGAAGATTCGTTCTACGACGCGATCATCGCGTTGACGCGGCGCCCGCTTGCAGTCGAAGCGCAGAAACTGGAACAACGCTGTGTTGATTTCGACCGTCTGACGGCTGACGACATGGTGGGCGCGACGCACCTGTTCTGCTGCCTCGGCACGACGATGAAAGCAGCCGGAAGCCGCGAGGCTTTTCACCGGGTGGACTACGAATACTGCGAGCGTTTTGCACGTCTCGGCCGCCAGGCTGGCGCGGCGCGGATGATGCTGCTATCGAGCGTCGGCGCCAACTCCAACTCCTCGAGCTTCTATCTCCGCACGAAGGGGGAACTGGAAACGGCGGTGTCGGCGCTGGATTTCGAAGCACTGCACATCTTCCGGCCCAGTGTGCTGATGGGCCAGCGGAACGAGGACCGTCCCGGCGAGCGCGTGGCGGCGGGGTTCTCACGCGCCTTTGAGTTCCTCCTGACCGGTTCGCTGGCCAGGTACCGGCCGATGCCCGCGGGAGTCCTGGCGGCGTCGATGGCGGCGGCGGGCGAGCGCGGCGAGCCTGGCCGGCACGTGCATTACTATCCGCAGATTGTGCGCCTGGCCGGCTTTGCGCAATGAGGCAGGGAAGCGGGCCGCGCGTGAGCCGGGCGTGGAATTGTCACGGCACGAGCGCAGGTTGCACTTGACCGCTTGCATCATTCTGCGATTCTCGATAGCTCGATACCCAGCCCATCTTTTCCCCTGTTTACGCTTCACCGGACGCCTCACGGCGCCCAGTGCAATACTCGGGGCCGAGCAAATCGCTAGCCCTTTCCCGTGCACCGTGGTGACCAACATCGCGCGGCCGCCACCGGCCGTACAGGTGCTGCATGCGAACGCCTTCGGCGCGGCACGGGGAATCGCGGTGGATCCCGATCGGGTTTTGCCGCTGCTGCGGCGGCGCCGGAAGATCGAGCCGTCGGGCCCGGGTCGTACCTTGCCTGGATGCGCGGTGTGATAGATTGCATGTCGCGGAATCTATACAGATGCAATGGAGGCAAACATGAGCAACAGAACCGATCCGGATCGCCGCGACTTCGTCAAGACGGCCGCCGCGGGTCTTTTGATTTTGAAGCCTGCGACGGTGTTCGGCTCGCAGGCGAACTCGGCGGTGGAGGTGGGTCTCATCGGTTGTGGCGGGCGCGGCAACTGGCTCGCTCCGTTCTTCCCCGAGTACACCGGCGCGCGCATTGTCGCGCTGGCCGACGTCATTCAGGAGCACCTCGACTCGACGGGGCCGAAGTTAAAGGTCGACAGCTCGCGCGCATACTACGGCCCCGAGGCGTACAAAGAACTGGCGCACTCGAAGCTGGATGCGGTGATCATCGAAACGCCGCCGATGTTCCACCCGCTGCATGCCGAAGAGGCCGTGAAGGCCGGGAAGCACGTGTTCTGCGCCAAGCCGATCGCGGTGGACGTGCCCGGATGCCAGAGCTTCCAGGCCAGCGGCAAGCAGGCGGCGCAGAAGAACCTGAGCTTCTGGGCAGATTTCCAGACGCGCGCGCAGGAGGTTTACAAGGAAGCGGCCAAGCGCGTCCGCCAGGGCGACATCGGCAAGCCGGCGTTCGCGCAGGTGCTGTATTATGCCGGACGGCCGGTCAAGGACAGGGGTACGCCGGGGATGGACCCGGGCGAGCGCCGCCTGTTGAATTTCTTCACGGACAAGGCGATCAGCGGCGACGTTATCGTCGAACAGAACATCCACGTGATCGATGTCGCCAACTGGCTGCTGCAGGGGCACCCGCTGAAAGCGACCGGCACGGGCGGGCGCACGGACTGGAGCGGCACGCCGTACGACACGGGCGACGCCTGGGACCACTTCCAGGTGACCTACTGGTACGGCAACGACGTCGTGGCCGACTTCAGCTCGAACCAGTTGACGAACAGCTTCTCCGACCTGTGCGTGCGCGTGTTCGGTATCAAGGGCTGCGCCGACACGCACTACGGCGGCCTGGTCCGCATCACCGGCGACAACGCGTGGCTGGGCGCGGAGAAGGACGACACGTTCAAGCAGGGCTGCGTCAACAACATCAAGGCGTTCGTCGCGAGCATCCGCGACGGCCAGCCGATCAACAACGCGGATCAATCGGCGGAGAGCAATCTGACGGCGATTCTGGGACGCATGGCCGCCTATCAGCAGCGCCTGATCACGTGGGACGAGATGATGAAATCGAAGGAGCGCCTCCACGCCGACCTGAAACTGAAGTGGTAACGCCCGGAGGACGATGGCAAAACACAAGGTCCAATTGGGCCTCGGCCTGATCAGCATCGGACGCACATGGGGCGCCAGGCCCGTGCCGGTGCCGGGGGAAGCCGAGGCCCTGGCATTTCTCGAGGGCGCCCACGAGCTGGGCATCCGGCTGTTCGATACGTCGCCCTCCTACGGGGACAGCGAGGTGAAGCTGGGGCGCTTTCTGGCGGGCCTGAGCCGCGAAGAGCGGGGGCAGGTGAGCGTCGCCACGAAGTTCGGCGAGCATTGGAATTCCGGGACTGGCGAACCTTTTATCGATCATTCCTACGACGCGCTGCGCCGGAGCCTGGAGCGGAGCCTGGACCGGCTTGGCGCGATCGAGCTGCTGCAGCTCCATCGAAGTTCCCCGGAGGTGCTTGGCAGCGCCGATCTGGACAAAGCTTGGGAGTTCGCTCTCGAGGCCGGCGTCGGGAGAATCGGCGTGAGCGCCAGCGACCCCGCTTCGGCCGCGGCGGCGTTGGCCCTTGGTTACCAGGTATTGCAGATGCCGTATAACGCTTCGCGCGAGGATATGGCGCCGGCGCTCGGCGAGGCGGCATCGAAAGGCGTGGAACTGCTGATCAACCGTCCCTACCAGGCCGGCGCGAAGCTGTACGAGACGGCAGAGCCGGACAAACGGGCGCTGTTCGCGCACGTGCTGCGGGTGAGGTTCCATGGCTGGGTGCTCACGGGAACGAGGTCCGTGGAGCATCTGCAAGAGAACCTCGACGCCTTTCGCGCGGCGCTGGATTCAACTGAGGAATCATGAGCACAAGAAGAATCGAGAAGATCGAGACCGCCTGCGTCGCTCCGCGCTGGGGTCTGCTCCGCATGCTGACATCAGACGGCATCGAGGGGTACGGTGAGTTCACTCTGGAGGGTCATCTCGAGAGCACGCGCGCCGGCGTACACGCCATGGCCGAGTGGTTCACGGGTAAGCCGACGGACGATCTGAAGGGTTTGGTACGCGGGTTCTACGACCGCAGTTTCTACCACGGCGGCGGCGTCTACATGAGCGCGCTGGCAGGCATTGAGATGGCGTTGTGGGACATTGCGGGCAAAGCCGCGAGCCTGCCGGTATACCGCCTGCTGGGCGGGCGCGTGCGCGACCGCGTGAAGGTCTACCGCTGGGCCGGCGGCAATAACAACGCGCCGCAGGCGGCGGCGGAGGAAGCCGCGCGCGTGGTGGCCGAAGGCGCGCGGGCGATCAAGATGAACGCCTGTCCGCCGCTGGCGGCGATCGACACCTATGGCGGCATCCGGGCGGCGGTCGAGCGGGCTCGCGCCGTGCGCGACGCGGTCGGCGAGGAGGTCGACATCGCCTTCGATTTTCATGGCCGCGCGAACGTGCCGATGGCGCGGCGGCTGGCCAAGGAGCTCGAATTCGCCAACCCGCTGTTCTATGAAGAACCGGTGCGGCCGGAGTACAACCGCTGGCTGGGAGAGATCGCCGCGATCACCCATGTACCAATTGCCACGGGGGAGCGGATGACCACCGTGGCTGAGTTCAGCGACGTGCTGGCGTCGCGCGCGGCGCACATTCTGCAACCGGATGTGGCGCACGTCGGCGGCATTGCAAACACGGCGGAAGTGGCCGCGCTATGCGAGGCCAACGGCGTGGCGCTGGCCCCGCACTGCCCGCTTTCGCCGGTCGCGTTCATGGCCTGCCTGCACGTGGTCGCTCAATCCCGGGCCGGCTGGATCCTCGAATGGTCGAAGGGCATCCACTACAACGCCCACGGCGCCACCGGCGAAATCGACCCATGGCTGCGCTATGTGGACCCGCGCGACTGGCCGCTGTTCGCGCTCGACGGGGAGGGGCACATGGCCGTGCCCGAGGCGCCGGGGCTGGGCGTGGCCATCGACTGGACGGAAGTTCTGAAGGCCGACGGCACGGGCGAGAGTTGGAAAGACGAGGAGATGCGCCTGCCCGACGGCACGCTCGCCAACTGGTAGAGCAGTCCGCCGCTATTCCGGATTCAATGCTGGCAGAAAGATATCCAGCGTGAACGGCGGACGGCTGCGCAACCCCAGGCGCGCGTGCACGCCGGCGATGGCCGGCAGCCAGTCCGTGCGCGACGACGGTCCGATCGGATCGTTCAGAAAGTACACCTGAACCAGCCACGTGGGCACGCCGAGACGGTTCCTCAGGAAGTGCAGATGGGCGAGCCGGTTCGCCGTCTGATAAAGCGGTCCCAGCCAGGCCGGAGTCTCCTCCGCCCCGAGCCATTCCCTGGTTTCGCGAAAGGCTTCAAAAATCAAAGGCATCGAGGCGGCCGAAGCACGGCAGCCCAGACACTCCACCTCGTCCACGTTGCTATAGGCTTCCAGCAGCAGAATCCCGCGCCGGGACGCCTTCAGCCCGCGCACAAGTCCCAGTCCGTCCCAGCAGGGTCCCAGGCGCGGCCAGTAGGCGGCCAGCCGGCCGGCCGAATCCTCTAACCCCAGATGTTGCAGGAATGGGAGGTTGCGATATTCGCGGTAGTGGTCGCTTTCCAGCGGGGAAAGCCATTCGATGCGCGGGTCGGCATGGCACGTCCCGGCCGGGAGGGCGCGTAGAACGGCTTCGTTCAGAAAACGCGGAAAGCGGTTAACGTAATCCTGCAACTGGCGCCGGCTGCCACACGCCGCGCGGCCCGGGGCTGCAGAACGGACACAGGACGGAGGAGGGCCCATCGAGGATAACATCGCGTTCCCTTCATCCGATTAGTGTCCCGGCCCTGGAAACTTCTCTGAAACTACGACGAAACTATAACGACGGGTGCAGTTAATCTCAGAAGGCGCCAATCGCCTGGCCCAGCCGGCGCAATTCCTCCGGCGTCGAATCGTCCGGCACCGCGCAACCCGGCGTCACGATCAGCCGCCGCCCGGCATCGAGAACGGTCAGCCGAATGTCCTCGCGCAAATCCTCGACGGTCACGGACCGGTAGTTGCGGTGGTCGATCCCTCCCACCAGCGCGCCATGGATGACGTGCCAGTTGTGCCGCGCCCGGCGCAGGGAGTAGCCGGTCTCGTGATAGGAGTAGTTGAGGCCGGAGATCTTCCATCCGGTCGCCTGGGCGAAGTAATCGACGTACACCTTCTCCCCATGCAGGTGCAGGATGTTCAGCGGCGCCTCGGCGACGGCATGCAGAATCAGCTTGTCAAACGGCTCGCTGAAGCGGGCGTATTCCTCGCGCGTCAGAATGCCCTCCTGGGCGTTGGCAACCTCCAGGAAAATGCCCGCCGCGCCGCGCCTCAGGGCGGCTTTGGCGTGGTTGATCTCCGACTTGGCGATGGCCTGCAGCGCGTCCAGCAATTTCTGCGGCTGCTCCTGGCGAAGGCGTTGCACCTCGGCCGGCGAAGTCAGCTTTTCGGCGACGTTCCAGGGATTAAACAGAGTCTCGACAAAGTAGGCGGCGTTTTTCCCGTCCTGCTTGAGCCCATCGCGAATCAACTCCAGGGCCTTCAACTGCTCGGGAAACGGGCTTTCCACGGGCTTCAGCTCGTACCATGCGCCGCCCGGCTTGGGATACGGGAAGTCGCTCATCACCATGGCCAGGTCGGTGCGGTAATCGCGGTGGAAGGCCAGAACCGCCTGGGCGTGCGCCGCCGCGCTCTGCCGCTCCAGGCCGAAACGGTGCCACAGCGTGAACGGCGGGCGATCTGCCGGCAACTCTTCGAGCGCCGCATCGATCCGCTGCTTCGGTGTCATGGCGGCGCCGCGCAGCAGCGCGGGCGCGCCCGCGGCGAGCAGGAACGTGCGGCGTGTCGGCAATGACATATACCGGCCTTCAGCGGGAGGCATGGCCCTCTATAACCAGTTTACCGCTGGGGTCAGGCTCAAGCGGACCGGCGCTTGATGGGGATGTCCAACCGCTTGATCTTCTGGTTCAACGTGGAAAGCGGGATGCGCATCTGCGTGGCGGCTTCGGTCTGTGAATAGCCGCACTGTTCCAGCGCTTCGATGATGATCCGGCGCTCGAAGTCGGCCACGATTTCAAATAGCGACGCGCCGGCCGGCAGCTTGCCGTCCGGGCCGGGCGCGGTCCGGACCCCGGTCGACTGCAAAACCTGCTCCGGCAGCACGCTGGCCGGGACTTCTTCGCTCGTGGCCAGTACCACGGCGCGCTCGATGGCATTCTCCAGCTCGCGCACGTTGCCCGGCCAGTTGTAGTCCATCAGGATGTGCACGGCCTCGGGCTCGAAATGCAGCCTGGAGGCGCCGGCCGGGCTCAGGTACTTCTCGTTCTCGCGGCAGTAGACCTCGAAGAAGCTATCGATGAGCAGCGGGACGTCTTCCTTGCGTTCGCGCAGCGGCGGCAAGGGGATATTGATCACGTTCAGCCGCCAGTAGAGATCCTGGCGGAATCGGCCCTCTTCCACCATCCGCGTCAGATCCGCATTGGTGGCGGCGATGACGCGGACGTCGACTTTCATCACCTCCGTCGAGCCCACCGGCATGAACTCGCGCTCCTGCAGGACCCGCAGCAGCTTGACCTGCATGTCCGCCGACAGCGTGCCGATCTCGTCGAAGAAGATCGTGCCGTGATTGGCCGTTTCGAAGTAGCCCTTGCGGTTCGCCACCGCGCCGGTGAAGGAACCCTTCACGTGACCGAACAGCGTGCTCTCGAGCAGGTCCGGCGGGAGCGAGCCGGAGTTCACGCCTACGAAGGGGCGGTCGGCGCGCGGCGAATTGGCGTGGATCGCTTTGGCGATCAGCTCCTTGCCGGTGCCCGTCTCGCCCGTAATCAGGATGTTGGCCTTCGACGGCGCAACCTGCGAAACAAGGTCCAGCACGCGCTGCATCCGCTCCGACTTGCCGACAATGTTCGGAAACGCGTAGCGCTGTTTCAACGCCCGGCGCAGCTCGCGGTTCTCCCGCTCCAGCCGCGCGCCGGCGATCTGGCGGTCGATCTCGATCACCAGTTTCTCGTTGTCCCAGGGCTTCGAGAAGTAGTCGTTGGCCCCGGCTTTCAGAGCCTGCACCGCTACCTCGACCGAGCCGTATGCCGTAATGAGGAAGACCGGCGTTTCGATGTCGCGCGCGCGAATGTCGCCCAGCAGGTCGAGCCCCGAACGGTCGGGCATCATCAGGTCGAGCAGAATCAGATCGTAGATGCCGGCCTCAATCTTGCGCAGTCCCTCCGTGGCGCAATCGGCCAGGTGCACGCTGTAGCCTTCGAGGTCCAGCAGCGTCTGCAGGCTTTCCCGGATATCGGCCTCGTCGTCAATGACCAGAATCCTACCCCGCGTAAGGGGCTCCGAGGCCGCCTCTTCCACGGGCACAGCCGGTTGATCAGGCATTCACAGCTTTCCTGACGGCGGGAAACTCGAGCCGGAAAACGGTCCCTTCGCCCGGGTTGGACTCCACCTCAATCGCTCCGCCGTGTTCTTCCACGATGCCATAACTCACCGAAAGTCCGAGGCCGGTCCCCTTCCGGCTGGCTTTCGTGGTGAAGAAAGGATCGAAGATTCGCGCCACGATCTCGCGCGGTATACCGCCCCCGCTGTCCCGCACTTCCACGCAGACCATATGCTGTGCGGGATGCGTCACAACCTTCAGCGTCCCGCCCGAATCCATCGCATCGCGGGCGTTGATGAACAGATTCAGAAAAACCTGCTGCAGCTTGCCCTGGTTGCCGCGGATCTGCGGAAGCGTATCGTTCATCTCCGTCTCCACGACAATCCCGGCCTTCTGGAACTGGTGCTCCAGCAGCGTCAACGTCTCGCGGATCAAGCGGTTCAGATCCAGATCCTCAAACGCCGTGGAGGAGGTCCGCGAGAAGTTCAGCAGGGAGTTGACAATTTCGCTGGCACGAAAAGTCTGCCGCGCAATCTTGTCCAGCAGCTTCGACTTCTGATCGTCGCCGGCCACCTGCTTCGCGAGCATCTGCGCATACGTCGAGATAACGGCCAGCGGCGTATTCACCTCGTGCGCCACCCCGGCGGCCAGCAGGCCGATGGAAGAAAGCTTGTCCGCCTGGACCAGCTTGCGCTCCAGCTCTTCCCGCTCCGTGATGTCGTCCAGAATCACCAGACGGCCGATCCGCGATCCCTCCCGGCTCACCAGCGGGGCGATGGCCACGTTCACCGTCACCTCGCGCCGGACATCGGCCCCGGACGCCGGGCCGGTCCCGGCACGGTCCAGCTCCGCCAGGGCGTGGCTTCCGTTGTCTCCGTTCTGATTCGCCATCCGTCCATCGGCCCGCACGATCTTCGCCGCACCGGCCGGCCGCAATGGGATCTTGTACAACTGGTGCACATCGTGGCTGCCCTGCAAGGCCGCGAAATGACTGGCCAGCTCCAGCGGAAATAAATCGGAAAGAGCGCACCCCAGCGCCTCGCTACGCGGGATGCCCGTCAGCCGTTCCATTTGCGAGTTCCAGCTCTCGACGCGGTCGTCGAGGCCCGCCGCCAGCACGCCCACGTTGATCGACTCGACGATGTTCTCGCTGAACTCCTTCAACTGCTCGTATTGCAGCGCTTTGTCCGCCAGCGAGCGGTACAGACGCGCATTCTCCACGGCCATGCCGACATAGCCCGACAGCGTCGTCAGCAGGTCGATATCGTCGCTCGAGAGAAAGTCTCCATCCTCCGTGCGGCTGAGGCCGAACCAGACTACCGTGCGGCCGCGGTACGCGCACGGAACGTAGTAGGTCAGGTCGAGACGCGCAATCGAGGCCCGGACGCTGGCCGGCAATCCGCTCGTGATCACATCGAAAGCATGCTTGGTCCGCTCGAAGAACAGATAGGGACGGGGCGGCTCGGCTTCCAGAAAACTGAGGTCGAACTCCCCTTCGGGCAGCGCGCGGCGGCCATCGCGCGTGTACAGGCTGTGCAGTTGAAACTCGCCTGGATTACTCTCGCGGCCCAGGAAAAAGGCCACCTGCCGCACCGACAACGTCTCGATCAGCCGGCCGCCCACGCTCGTCAGCATGCGCTCCAGATCCATTTCGGAACTCAGCTCACGCGCGAAGCCGATCAGCGTCCGGCGGTAATCCCAGCGGTCTTTGTAAAACACGTAGCGGTCGAAATTCTGTTGGATCCAGCCCCGCAGCGGCTCGAACACGAAGGCCGCCACAACCACCAGCAGGATCACCGCGGTCGGGCTCAGGCCGTCTCGTTGCGCCAGCGCGAAAACCAGGATGCTGACCACGCCCAGCACGGCAATCGTAGCCAGCAGGTACACGTACCCCTGCTGGAAAATGATGTCCACGTCCATCAGCCGGTAACGCAGAATGGCGTACGCCCAGGTCAGCGGGATCAACGCCAGGAACAGCACCGCCAGGTTCATCTCGGGCGTCGGAATAATGCCCGCCACGTAGGGCACCGCGTAGCCGGCGATGAACGGCACCATCCCCGCCAGCGTGCCGTTGCGCAGCCACTTGAGCTGCTGGCGGACGATCGGATCGTCGGTCCGCCGGTAGCTGAGATGGAGCAGAACCGCCCCGCCGATGTACGACGCGCAATACACCAGCAGCCACACCCGGTTGAGCAGCCAGTTCAGCATCACGTCCGGCAACGCGGTGCGCACCAGGCCGGACGTGGCCCCGATTTGCAGCGCAATCAGGGAAATCGCGGGCAGGTATAGCGAAAACGCCTTCCACCGCGTCCAGCGCGGCCGCGGCTCCGGGAACGTGAGGCAGAAATGCAGGAACAATGCCGCTGCCATCAGGGCCGCCACGAAGTTGCCCACCTCAATTGCCACGTCGAAATCGTTCAGTTTCCCCGTGTAGTGGAACGTGTGAAATACGAAACTCGCCAGGCATAGCAGGTAGAAGTGCAGCGCATGGGCCGCGCGGTTGCGCCGGAAAAAAAGGAACAACCCGATCAACAGGTAGGCCGCGCCCACGGCGTACTGATACAGCAGCGCCTGATCCCGGCTGGCGTCCGAAATGATCACCTTGGCGGTTATCTCGACCCCGTTGCGGTTCAGCACGTACTCGGCCGCGCCCCAGGCGCCGTAGCGCTGCAGCACCTGCGCCACGTCAGTGGACTGCCGGATCAGAATACCCGGTTTGTTCAGGCGCCCGCCAATGCGGATCAGTTCATCGCCAAACCGAATGCCCGCCTGCTCGGCCGGTCCGCCCGGCTGGACCTGCATGGCCAGGACGCTGATCGATTTGTCCGGCGACGACGTGTCCAGGTGGTCCATCCACGTAACGCCGTCTTCGGGCAGGCGGAACAGCTCATGCGATTGGAAGTTCAGGACCGCGCACACCACCAGAGTCCCGGTCAGGATGACCAGCAGCGCGCCCCCGATCTGGGTCTTCAGATCCTTCATTGCGGACCGGCCTGCTCACTCAGCGAGCGAATACACTTTTACCTTCCCTCAGAGTAGCAACTTGGCTGCCACTCTTCTCTCCTCTGATATAGGCCTGAAACAGGGGCCTGGCTGCGCTCCGTCCGGATAGGTCTCCGGCCGGATGCAGTTTCTGGTAGTAGGTGGCTACAGTATTTGGGAATTCTCGCTGCCTCTCGCAGTCTGCGCCGGCTCGTGCGAGCCGCCCAACGCCGCGCCGAACCGCCCTGAGCCGGCGCCTGCCGCGGCCGCGTCTATCCGACCCGGATGGGTGGCATTAAGGCACGCCGATGCCCGCGCAGTCAGCTTCGTCGCAGCCACCTTGTCGCCAGTCGTGCCGACTTCACGAATCGCGCAGCCGCTTCAGCAGATCGACGGCGTTTCTCAGCGTCACGTGATGCGCTTCGTCGCCATGCACGCCCGATTCGACATTGATCGTGCCCGTATATCCGCTCTCGCGAACCGTGCGTATGAACTTCGCAATGTCCACCGCGCCGGCGCCGAGCGGCCGCTCCGTCCCCATTGCGCCGGGCCTGGCGGGATCGGGCCAATCGCCGTCCTTGCCATGGATCGAAACCACGTGCGCGCGCAGCAGCCGGAAGGCCTCGATCGGCTCCCCACTCCCGTACAGCACCATGTTCGCCGGGTCGAAGTTGATCCTGACATTCGGCCGCGCCACGTCCTTCAGAAATTCGAGCAGCAGTGGCGCGGGTTCCTGGCCGGTCTCCAGGCAGAACGTCATCCCGTAGCTCGCCGCATAGTCCGCGATGCGCCGCACCACCTCGCGCACGTCTTCGTAGTCGGCGTTCGGCTCCTCCGGCACAAAGCCGATGTGGCAGCCGAAACTCCGGATGCCGAGCGCGGCGCCAAAATCGATCACCTCGCGCGTCCGCACCTCGCGCGCGGCGCGCGTGGCCGGCGGCATGAACCCCACGCTCCGCACCACCGTCGGAATGTCGGCATAGCTCTCGCCCACGTAAGCGGCGAAGATCGTTTCCACTGCGAGGCCCGCCGCGGCCAGCGCCTGGCGGTACGCCGCCGCCAGCGCCGGCGTCAGTTTTCTCTCGCCGACAACCGCCAACTGGCACACCTCGACGCCCAGCTCCACGATCTCGCGGACGGTCGCCGCGGCATCTTCTCCGATCCAGTAGAAGACGCCAACGCGCAAGTCTCTCAGAACTTGCATGGAACTGGTTCTCCTTTTCCGGCTCGCGCCTGCTCGGCCAGCCGGGCTACCCGCACGGCCTGCGCGGAGGACTCGGGCGTGCAGCGTTCGGGTTGGCGATTGTCCCGGCAGCAGGCCGCGAAATACTCGATTTCAGCCTGATACCCGTCGACCCCTGCGAGCGGCTCGGCGTGCTCCGAGCCATCCGCGCCGTAGAACTTCGGCTCGCGCCCGGCGGAGCTGTATTCCAGCGTGCCGTTGTCGCCGGAGACGGTGTACTCCATCGAAAACGGATACGACTTCGGATGATGCCAGCCGCCCGTCACCGTCACGCTGGCGATGTCCGGATAGTGCAACTGGGCCGTGAGCAGATCCAGGCCGCGGCTCAGCTCTTCGACGCCCCACGCCGAAATGGCTTCGGGCAGGCCGAAGCATGCCAGTGCGATGTCGAAATCGTGGATCAACAAATCGAAAACGCCCCCTCCGCTCTGCGCGCGGTCGCCCAGCCACAGCGACCACGCCGGCGCCGCGCAGCGCCGCCGGAAGATGGCCTGGCGCACCGGCCCCAAGCGCCCCGCGGCCACGCCCTCGAGCAACGCCCGATAGGCCGGAGCGAACCGCAGCACCTGCGCCGCCATCAGGATCCGCCCGGCATTTGCCGCGGCCTCGATCATCCGCTCGCACTCGTTACCGTCGAGGCCCATCGGCTTCTCGACCAGCACGTGCTTGCCCGCCGCCAGCGCCGCCAGCGCCACCGGCGCGTGCAGACGCGTCGGCAGGCACAGGTCCACCGCATCGACCTGCGCGTCGCGGACACACTCGAGAGCATCCGCGTACTTTTTCGCGGAGGAGAAATCGAACGTCTCCCCGCTTCCGCCCAGATTGCCCTGGACGCCGGACAGATCGCCGGCCAGCGTCTTCGGATCGTCCGACGAAACGGCGGCGATCTCGGCCTCCGGCACGTTGCGCCAGCCCTTCAAATGGGTCAGCCCCATGAAACCCAGGCCCACCACAGCGACTCTCATGACAGACGCTATCGTAGCAGGCTGGCTCGCACCCCGGCCGGGCTGCGCCCGTGAGCATCCCGGTCCGCAGGATGGACCAATTCCATGTTCCGGATACTAAACTCCTCATTCGGGCACGATCCGTCCACGCCCGGGACGGCCCGCCTTCGAACGGGCACAATAGAAGAGCATGGACCAGAACGACACGCCGCCACCCGTCGTAGACCAGGCCGCGCCTCCTCTCGCGCCGCGCCGCCCGAAGACGATTGAGCAGCACGGCGAGATTCGCGTTGACGATTACTTCTGGCTGCGCGAAAAAGACAACCCCGAGGTGCGCGCCTACCTCGAAGCCGAAAACGCCTGGACCGCGGCGCAAATGCGCGACACCACCGGGTTGCAGGAACTGCTCTACCGCGAGATGGTCGGCCGGATTCAGGAAACCGATTCTTCGGCGCCGGTGCGCAGCGGTCCCTGGCTGTATTACTCCCGCACCCTCGCCGGCCAGCAGTACAAGCTGTATTGCCGCAAGCCGGCATCCGGCGGAGAAGAAGAAGTTCTTCTCGATGCCAATGCCCTGGCCGCGGACTGCGCCTATTTTCAGATCGGGGTCTTCGAGCCGAGCCCCGATCACACGCTCCTGGCCTGGTCGGTCGATACCGTCGGTGACGAGGATTTCACGATTTTCGTGAAAGACCTGCGCACCGGCGCGCTGCTGCCCGATCGCATTTCCAATACTTATTACTCGCTCGAGTGGGCCGCCGACAACCGCACGTTCTTCTACAACGTGCTGGACGCCACGCGCCGGCCGTTCAAGGTCTTTCGCCACGCTCTGGGGACCGGCCCGGCCGACGATGTGGAAGTGCACCACGAGGCCGACGAGCGTTTTGAAGTCGACGTCAGCCGCACCCGCGACCGCGCCTTCCTGCTGCTGGAAATCCACAGCCACACCACTTCCGAGGTCTGCGCGCTGCGTGCAGACCAGCCGCGGGGCGCGTTTCAACCGCTCCTCCCACGCGTCCAGGGTATCGAGATGGACGTCGCGCACCGCGCCGGACGCTGGTACATCCGCAGCAGCGACTCAGCGCGCAACTTCCGCCTCGTCTCGGCTCCCGTTGAGAATCCCGCCCGCGAAAACTGGCGCGAGGAGATCCCGGCGCGCGACGGCGTGACCCTCGAAGCCGTCGACGCCTTCGCCGGCTTTCTGGTTGTCACCGAGCGCTTCGACGCCCTGCCGCACATTCGCATCCGCGAATTCGCCGGTGGCCTGGAACACCACGTGGCGCTGCCCGAATCCGTCTACTCGCTCTCTGCGGAGGTGACCGGCGACTACGACACATCCCTCCTGCGCTTGACCTATTCCTCCCTGACCACGCCCGCAACCGCCTTCGACTACGACATGCGCGCGCGGACCCTCACCCTGGTGAAACGCGAGGCGGTTCTAGGCGGCTTTGACCCTGCCAACTACGTCACCGAAAGGATCCACGCCACCGCGCCCGATGGCGTGGAAATTCCGCTGTCGCTGGTCTATCGCCGGGGTCTCGAAAAGGATGCCGCCCGCCCGGCCTTGCTCTACGGCTACGGCGCATACGGCCACAGCATCGAGCCCGCCTTCTCCTCGGCGCGGTTGTCGCTCCTGGACCGCGGCTTCGTCTTTGCCATCGCCCACATTCGCGGCGGCGGCGACCTCGGCAAAGAGTGGCACGAGCACGGCCGCATGGCCCACAAGCGGAACACCTTCACCGACTTCATCGCCTCCGCGGAGGCGCTCATCGCTGCGGGCTACACCACCAGCCGCCATCTCGCCATCCTGGGCGCCAGCGCCGGAGGCCTGCTGATCGGCGCCGCGCTCAACCTCCGGCCCGAGCTTTTCGCCGCGGCCATCGCCAAGGTGCCCTTCGTCGACGTGCTCACCACCATGTCCGACCCGACCCTGCCTCTGACCATCGGCGAATACGAGGAATGGGGCAACCCCGAGGAACCCGCGAACTATCACCTGATCCACGCCTACTCGCCCTATGACAATCTGCGTGAGGCCGTTTACCCGCACCTGCTCGTGACCGCCGGGCTGAACGATCCGCGGGTCAGCTATTGGGAGCCGGCCAAGTGGGTGGCCCGGCTGCGCGCTCTGAACCGCGGCTCGAACCTGTTGCTGCTCAAGACAACCATGGGCGCGGGCCATTTCGGTGCTTCGGGCCGCTACGAGAGGTATCGCGAGACCGCCTTGGAATACGCCTTTCTGTTGAAGGTGCTCGGCGTTTCCGGCGACGCGTCTTCCTAGATCCGATACCGCCCATTCCACGCGGTTTGATATCATTCGGCTTCATGGCGGAAGCGATCGAATACTCAATCGGCGTTGATCTCGGTGGCACCAATCTCCGCGCCGCCGCCGTCGACAGGGACGGCAGAATCCTCGGCAAACATTCCGGCTCGACGAACCTCAAGGAAGGTCGCGACGCGGTCATCGACGACATCGTCGCCTCCATCCGCGTGCTGCAGGACCAGTTTGGTCAGGAACGGCTCGCCGGCGTCGGCGTGGCCGTGGCCGGTTTCATCCGTATGAAGGAGGGCATCATCGCCAACAGCAACAACCTGCCTTCGCTCGCAGGCGTGGCGTTGCGCGATGAGGTCAGCCGCCGGCTCGGCAAGCCGGTCATCCTGGAGAACGACGCCAACGCCGCGGCGCTCGGCGAGAAGTGGCTTGGCGCGGGCAAGGATGTCGACGACCTGGTCCTGCTGACGCTCGGCACCGGCATCGGCGGCGGCGTCATTGTGAATGGCCGCGTCATGCGCGGTTTCGTCGGCATGGCCGGCGAGTTGGGCCACATGACCATCGTGCCCAGCGGCTATCCCTGCGGCTGCGGCAATACCGGCTGCCTCGAAAAGCACGCTTCGGCCACCGCGATTTCCACCATGGCCCGCTTGCTGCAACTCGGCGAGAACCTCACCTCCGAGCAGGTCTTTCGCATCGCGATCCAGGACAACGGAGAGGAAGCGCTCAAGGCCCGGCGGGTCTTCGAATCGATGGGCACCGCGCTCGGCATCGCCATCGGCAACCTGGTCAATATTTTCAATGCGCCGCTGTATCTGCTGAGTGGCGGCCCGCTGCCGGCGTGGGATCTGTTTGCTCCGGCGATGCTCGCCGAGGCCCGCCGGCGCAGCTTCACCTTCCGCACCACCGACACGCGCATCGAGAAGGCGCTATTGGGCAATGAAGCGGGTTTGTACGGCGCGGCCTATCTGCCGTTCCTCGAAGCGGCTCCGCCGGCCACATCGTAAATTCAGGCATTTCCTGGCGCGACACGCGAAGGAGTCATTTCCATGTACTGGCTTGGCCTTGATATCGGAACCGGTGGCAGCCGCGCGCTGCTGATCGACGAGAAAGGCGCAGTCGCCGCCGGCTTCACCGCCCCTCACGACGACATGAAAATGGAGCGCCCCGGCTGGGCCGAGCAGTCGCCCGCCAATTGGTGGGATGCCGCCCAGAAGGCCGTGCAGGGCGCTCTCCAGGCCGCCGGGGCCAAGGGCGAGGACGTAAAAGCGGTCGGTCTTTCCGGCCAGATGCACGGCCTCGTGCTGCTCGATGCGGCCAATGAGGTCATCCGCCCGTCGCTCATCTGGTGCGACCAGCGCAGCCAGGCCCAGGTCGATTTCGTTAACTCGACGGTCGGCCGCGACGACGTCGTCACGCTCACCGCCAACCCCATGCTGACCGGTTTCACGCTGCCCAAGCTGCTGTGGGTGCGCGACAACGAGCCGGCCAATTTCGAGCGGGCGCGCAAGCTCCTCCTGCCCAAGGATTACGTGCGCTTCCGCCTCACCGGCGAACACGCCACCGAAGTCTCCGACGCCTCCGGCACCGGTTTGCTCGACGTCGTGCGCCGCCGCTGGTCCAACGAAATGATCGAGCGCCTGAAGCTCGACAAGGAATTGCTGCCTAAGCTCTATGAGTCCGTGGAAGTGACTGGCAAGATCACCAAAGCCGCCGCCAAAGCCACCGGCCTCAAGGAAGGCACGCCCGTCGTCGGCGGCGCCGGCGACCAGGCCGCCAGCGGCATCGGCAACGGCATCGTCGCACCCGGCATCGCCTCCTGCACCATCGGCACATCCGGAGTGGTCTTCGCGTTTCTCGACCGGCCGCAGTATGACCGCAAAGGGCGCGTGCATACCTTCTGTCACGCCGTCAAAGGCAAG
>Ga0182027_10004078_pt1 | contig 22821 bp, 20 predicted proteins | sample 712E1DmetaG_FD_121300 | JGI IMG/M metagenome (GOLD analysis project Ga0182027, IMG submission 121300) | Permafrost microbial communities from Stordalen Mire, Sweden - 712E1D metaG (Illumina Assembly) | ecosystem: Environmental > Terrestrial > Soil > Wetlands > Permafrost | place: Sweden... | reverse complement strand
GGAGGAGGGGGTGGTTGTTGAGCGACGCGTTCGTTGATCATCTTTCGACAACGCGGCGACGCCGAAACTGAGCACGGATTGCTCGACAACTTGGCGGCGCCAACTTTCGATGACGACGAAACGCTTCGCTGCTGCACTTGCGAAGGACATCGCGTCGAAGTGAGGCATCATCGGCGCATGCAAGAGATACCGCCCCTGCCTGTAGCGACGATCCTTCTCGTCGAGGTCGGCTCGACGGCTCACGGGACCGGCTTGCCTGACGGTGAGGACCACGACGAGCTCGGGGTCGTCGTCGAGCACCCGAGTGACGTCCTCGGACTGGCTGAGAGCGGCTACGCGAGCGTGGTGCAACGCACCCAGCCAGAGGGGTCGCGCTCTGGCCCCGGTGACACCGACCGGACGCTTCATTCGCTGAGGAGGTTCGTCCGCCTCGCCGCATCCGGCAACCCGTCGATCCTGATGGCGCTGTGGGCACCGGTGATCTTCTCGACTCCCGAGGGCGAGGAGCTCCAGAGCCTCGGGGAGGCCTTCGTCGGGCGCCACGTCATCCCCCGCTACCGGGGCTACATGCAGTCCCAAGCGGAGCGGTTACTCGGGACCCGGAGCCGCAGCGGTCACGGCCGCAGAGGCGGGGGCGGGCGCGAGGAGCTGCTCGCCGCTCACGGCTACGACACGAAGTACGCCATGCACTGCGCCCGGCTCGGCTTCCAGGGACTGGAGCTGCTCACCAACGGCCGCCTCAACTTGCCGATCGCCGACGAGCCCGGTGACTGGTTGCGTGCTGTGAGGCGCGGCGAGGTGCCTTTCGACGAGTGGTGGGAGCGCATCCTCCGGCTTGACGCGATGCTCGAGGACAAGCTCAGCGACGACTCGATCCCCGCCCAGTGCGATGGCGCGGTCATCGAAGCCTGGATGGTCACGACCCATCTCGCCATCTGGACCCGATAACCCCAGCTCAGCCTCTCGCGAACCTCTGGCGAGAGACAGGGCGTACAGGAGAGGATCCATAGCCTGGATCTCCAAGTGCGTCCTATATAGGAGCGGTCGCAGGGACGGCTCCAGAGAGGGAGCCCTCATGGCCGTTCGCGACACTGTACGTGACGTGCAGCGCAGGGTCGCTGCGCTCGACGGCGCCTACGCGCGTGCCGTCACCAACTTTGACCGGACCTGTGCTCGGCGGGCCGAAGTGCTCGCCAAGCATGACAGCTTGGTGGCCCTAGCCCAGGGAGAAATCGAGCGAACCATTGCTGCGATGGCAGTCGAGATCGGCGCGGACTTGACAGCCACGCTCCTTGGCCTTGATGCCGCTCATGTTCGCCACCTGGCGAAAGCCAGAAAGGGGGGCGGCACCACGAATGGGGCTGATGACGGCGGACCTGGTCCGCTGTCGTCGCGCGTCTCGCTTGAGTGTCTTCCGGCCATCCAGAACAGTTCCCCGCCAACTCGGTGACTGCGCTGGAGGCGCCTTGATTTGGCGGCACGGGGGAGCCGGGGGAGCGAGAGTGTCGAGCTATCACGCGGGGCTGGCTGGTTCCTTCGTTTCTCCGGCGGCCGCCGCTGGCTGCACTGGTCGTCCCGTGAGCCCCCGGATCACCGACGGGAAGCATCGGTCGCGCATCACCGAACAGAGCGTGAGAAAGTCCCAGTAGAGACCCTGGCGCTCCAGATAGTGCAGCCGGATTCGCTTGTGATGCGGAGCGGAGGGCCATCCGGGCGACGCGGCGTAGTACTCGTCGTAGCGCATGAACGGTTCGAGACTCGCGCCGGGAGGGATGTCGTAGTACTGCGTGAGGTCGTCGTCGCACTCGACCACGGTCGGGAGGGCATCGACGGCCATGACCTCATTGATGATCGCGTCGTAGACGTCGGCCAGTTCCAGCGAGGCGGCCAAGTCGAGCAGAACGGTCGCCAGGAAGGATTCCGGTCGACGGGTGACTTCGATGAAATCGAACGGTGGGCCGACGAGTTGCCGGATCTCGTCCTCAGGATCCGCGAGGGGAGCGGCCAGGCCGGCACCGGTCGAAGGGTCGTAGCGGTCCGCCAGCCATCGACACAGTTGGAGGAGCCACCTCCCTACAAGCTCTGGATCCTCCACGAACACCAAGATCGCCGCCGGGACAACCGAGACCGCCCAACTGTCCGACGGTGGGTGTGACGAACCTGGATGGTCCGAAATAAGTGTTCGGCATGCATTGACGAACGCTTGGCGAACCTGAGGGTCCCTCTCGGCGAGGCCAGCGAGTCCAAAGATCTCCAAGAGACGAAGGCAGCGGATCGGATAGTTGACGAACGCCCCGACGTCCTGGGTCGACCACACGAAGCCGCGGGGGCCGGGTGGCAACGATTGAAACTCTTCGAGCAATGCCACAGCGTTCGCTCGGAGGATTCCTTCACCGGCTCTCGCAACGTCCAAGGCAGCCGTGGGCGGAGGTACGCTTCCGTGAACAGATGCCCATGTCGAGCGCACGAGGTGAACGCCGGTGAGGGCTGCAAGATCCGTACGCCCCGCCGTGGAAAGGCGTCCGGAGACCACAAGCGCAACCAAGGCAGAGCGCCAGAGGCCGTCGACTCCCCCTGCGATCCAGCCGAGCGACAGGTCTTCGAGGCTTCGCTCGGTGAACGTACCAACGTGGATAGACGCGACGGCGCCGAGCACCTGAGCTTCCGTCGCTCCCGCAAGGGCTGCCTCGGGGGCGTTGGCCATCATTTCGAGGAGGGTGTCGATGGTCCAGACCTCGAAGTTGAACCGGTCGCTGTCGTGCTGGCGCTTATAGTCCGCGGCGGCGCTAGGCGCGTTCCCGGTCAGACGACCGGTGGTCGCAAGGACCGCTTTACGTGGAAGGCCAGCATCGAAGTTGGGGTTCATCCCCGACAGGAGTCGCACCTCATCGATCTGGCCGAGGATCTCTCCACGGAACTGGCCCTGCGCGACGTCCCCGACCTTGGTCTGGATCCCGCACTGCCAAATCACGCCGTCTTCGAGTCGCTTCGCGATGAAGTCGCGCCCGAACTCCGCCGTGCCATGAGTCCGATGGATGTCGTAGAAGTTGTTCGCACCAAGGATCGCCTGGAACGGGTCGAAGAAACTACGTTCCGAGAGGGTTCGGAGGTAGGCGGCGATGACGCCGTCGAGCAAGGTACGCTTCGCGCTTGGCGGCAAGGATTTGCGCCTTCCTTTCTTCCTGCTCCGAAGTGAACTCTCCGAGTTCTATGAGCCTTCCGTCGGATAGGGCCACCGAAGGAAGGTGTGGTTCTCCATGTTCGTCGAAGACAATTTCCGTCTTCTCAAGTATCTCTAGATACAAGTCACTTGAAAACTGGCTACCTGCGCCATCAACCACATTTCCTGTTGCGTCAGTCAGCACTGAGAAGTTTCCGAATAATTGCGGGATGAGCGCCTTGCCGTAGCTCTGAGCGAACTGGTAGAGGTCTTCAATCAGGCCGTCAAGGCTTGTGTTGTGGATCGTGTCTTGACTGATTCCGAGTTCAGTCCTGATCGGCTTCATTTCCAGAACCACCGGCTCATCAGGACCGACACTGTTCTGGCCGTGGTACAGCCGGCGGACTTTCACCCGGGGGATCTGGCCAATGACGGGGAAGGAGGCAGCAAGTAGACCGTTCCGCGTCTCCCTCAGGAGCTCGACGAAAGCTCGGTCGTACTCAGGGAGGACGAAGAGCGCCACGCCATTCGGAAGTGCGGCACCATCCGGCGAATCTTGAGCAGATTCCTCACTCACGACCTCAGGCTACGGCACGGCTGTATCGGCGAGCTCTCTTTCCCTCATCGGACGAGCGGTTCACGCCGGCAACGCAGGTTCCGGACGCCCGCCGGCGTCCACCACGGACGGGCCGAGCTCGTCCGGGCACTCCGAGCGGTCGTCCGCGAGTCGGCCTACGCGCTACATCCCGAACTCTTCGTTCGCACCCGACTAGCCGGCGCTGGCGAGTCGCGTGGCGCTACCAGCTGATTCCTCAGATCAATCGGAGCGCCATCAAGACGTCAAGCTGCGGATCAAGCTCGTGCTCGTTGAGCCACGGAGCCGCGCTCAGATGTCGCAGAAGTCGATAGCCGGGTCGCACCCGCTCGACGTGCTCTACGAAGGCCGGGAACTCGCGGTAGCCATCGAGGAGGATCGCTAGACGATCGGGGTCGTCGAGGCTGAGCGCGACGAGGTCCCAGGCGGGGTCGCCCAGCCCGGCGTCGCCGAAGTCGAGGAACACCGTCCTCGGGTCCCCCGGACAACGGAGCAGCACGTGTTCGGGTTGCAGGTCGCCGTGGATGAACGTCTGGCGGGGCTCCTCGTCAAGATCGAGAGACGCGAGACCCGATTGCAGCAACGACTCCGCCGTCCCGTCCGACAGGAACCCGGTGGAGTTGCCCCACCGGATCTCGGCCACGAGTCGCTGTCGGCAGGACTCGAGCCAGGTGCCTCCTCCGCCATGAAACCGGGGAAGGTCGAGAGAATCTTTGGCCATATGGAGTATCCGTAACTTGAGTGCAGCTTCTCGCCAACCGTCATTGGGATCGGCTGACGACAGCGGCTCACCCTCGACACGGGCGTAAGTCAGAACATACGGCGGGTCGGCCTTGAAGTACGGGTACCAGAAGAGTGGGGGACTCGGGCTGTACTGGCGCGCCGTGAGCCGCCCGATCATCTCCCGGTCGTGGCTCTCGCGCGACAGATACGCCTTCGCCACGAGCGTCACGCCTCCAGCGTTCGTGATCTCGAAAGCGGCGCGCTCCGACGACGGGGAGAACACGGTCCCGATCGACCCGACAAAGCCGGGTGGCTTCTCGCGCAACCGGGCTGCGGCTAATTCCACGAGCGACATCGCCGGAGAGACTACGCGAGGAAAGGCTACGACTGGCTAGAACCGCGACCGGCAGGGTTCGCCCGGTCCTTACGGAGTCGGAACCGTTACCGATCCGTCTATGTGTGGCTGTTGATCTCGCCAGCCGGTCGTCGCGTCGACCCAGATGGGATGTTAGGTCGCTTGCCCGAGACGGGGGTTCGCGTCAGAGTCCGACGTCGCGGATCTGCGACTGGCAATGGGGTCCGATCGGAGCGATGGAGTCCCCTCGGCTTCGACAGTGTTGTCAACTCAGCTATTTCATCGTTGCGATGCGTCCCCGATCGCCGGCAGGGGAACACCCCTCGACTACCCTGTCAACGAGGACCTCGCGGAGGCAAGATGGCACTAGGCAAGCTACTCGCAGCTACTGCCTTCGAGGTCGCGCCCCGACAAGACTCAGACTTCGAGGGTGGCATCATCGGCCGACTTCGGTCTGTAGAGGCTGGTCTGGCCCGTGCAGCCACGAAAGGACACCTCGAAACAGGGTTGCCTGTGTCACTTCGCCTCGAGAGGAACCGAACATGTGAGATCAGGGAGGCTGCGCTTAAGGCTGCGTTCGGCACGAAGGCAGAACTGCTAGCCAAGAGTCAGGTCTTGGCGAAACGTCTGGGTCTGGCAATGGACGGCAGAAGCGACGTCAGTCTGCTGATAGTCAGTGTGCATCAAGGGACAGGTGCCAGCCGACAGGTATGCATGTGGACCTTTCCGCGAGGCCAAGTGCTATTGCGTCGTGGCGCGACTATCAATCTGGGGGATGCTTTCATCTTAGAGAGCAACCTCCGCAAGGCCGCGCTTCTGAGCGGGGCTAATAACAGGACCGGCTTCTTAACCGCTCGGGTACTTGACTATCAGATCAGGGGTGACGACCGACGAGCTGCCGACTTCTGGATATTGGAGTTCCTCGATTCGCGACCTCAGATGAGTGGTCCTGAAGGAACGAGCAGATTCGCAGCGGTACTCCGCGTCGCCAACAACAAACTCGAGTGCTCTCCTGAGGAACAAGGGGTTCTCCATACGGCGATTGCTGCCATCCGCACTCACTCAAAGAAGCGGTGGTCTATCGCTGACTTTGCAGCCGAGCTGCTACCGACTGGCAACGCTCGCACTGAGGTCCTGAAGGCCAGCAAGCTAGACGATGAGCGCAACGCCGTATTCGAGCTGGACGTGCAACAGTTCGACAGGCTGATTGAGTACCGCGTCTACCAGCTCGACAATGGCATCCGCGTGTCAGCGCCGTTCGCGCAGGTCGGCGAGGGCGTCAGGATCGAAGAGTCTGGTCATCGACGCAGGTTGGTTGCCACGGGGCTCATACAAACCGAGAGGTTGAGCCGCAATGGCTGATCCGGCCCATCCACACATCACGGTGCCTCCGCTGACGGCAGACCAGCAGCAACTTGCCGACGCCTTCGGTGCGCGCCAGCCCATCCTAGAAGCCCTCCGCGAGTCTCTCGAAGACAAAGCCCGCCAAGCGCTGCACGAAGTACCTCACATCGACCGGCTCTCCTTCCGCGTCAAGGATCGTGCCAGCTTCGCCCGGAAATGCCGGCCAGTCGGGAAAAGAGCTCTCTACGCCGATCCGCTGGCTGAAGTCGAGGACCAGGTAGCCGGCAGGGTGATCGTCTTCTTCTCCCATGACCTACAGGTCGTCGAGGAACGCCTCTCGACGTGGTTCACGGGGCTTGTTGAGGCGACAAAGAAGCGGCCGGAGCGAGCGACGGAATTCGGCTACGAGTCGGACCACTACATTCTCGCGATCGATGAGCACCTCAAGCCGGCGGGTTGGTACGAGGCGGGGAGCATGCCGACGACCTTCGAGCTACAGATCCGAACCCTCTTTATGCATGCCTGGGCAGAGCCGCAACACGACCTCGGGTACAAGGGCTCGAGCGTGACTGATGAACATTCGCGGATGCTCGCCTGGGTCGCAGCATCGGCATGGGGAGCCGACCGGATGTTCGAGGACGCATGGATGGCCATCAACGCTCAGGCGAGCCCGTAACAATCTGGCTGGCGTCGTCGAGACCGACGCACTGCCGGCCACTACCAGTGCACGCCTGCTCGCCACGGCGCACACGTGGTCGCCAGCAACGCCTCTGGACTACGGCGCACTGGGCGGTTTGGCCCTTCGAGGAAGGCGCGTACAGAATCGAGGTTGATCTGGGGGCTCATGAGCCCGATTCAACCAGCTGAGCGTGCGGGCCGGAGAAGCTGGACCCCAAGCTGGTAGCCGAGGTATCCCAATAGAGCGGTGTTCGCGGATCCAGTTCCCTCGCCCCGAACGCCGGCTCAGGGGCGCGCCATAATGACGCCAGACTCGTCCAACAAGGCGTTGCCGGACCCGCAAATAATTAGTCGATCTGCGCCCTCTTCGGTGCTCAGCCGACGACCGTCAGACAGCGCGAACGTTTCCCTCGCGGCACTAGCCCGTGCTGCGCGAGGTGGTCGCGATGAGCGGCGAACGGTGTCGGAGTGCCTCATTCCGTGTTGCCGTCCGAGACCGCTCCGGGCGGCGCAGACGGCCATCTCACGGTGACAACGACCGAATCCTCCTCGGCTCGCCAGGAGTGGCCGATGCCCGGGCCCCACATCGCGTAGTCGCCCTCTCGCTCGAGGACGAAGCTGCCTACGGAAAGCTCGACACGGAACCTGCCTTTCACGAGCATCAGTACCGTCGTACGGCTTTCGTCACCCTGCCAGTCGGCGCGCCCTTCGCCGCCGCCGTGGATCCCCCACTTGATCTCCACCCCTTCGGATCGCCGGACGTCGTCGTCCATGAAGTGGCCAACGATCCAGCCGCGGTGCTCTTCGCCATCGTCGGCCGCATTGCCGGCGTACCAATCCCCTGCGCTCATGAGATCCTCTCGATGACAGGCGCCCTCACGAGTGAGGGGCCGAGTTCGCCAAGCCTATGGAGACCCTCGATTAATGCGAAGAGCCCTTCGTTGCTCCACCGCGGATCGTCGATCAGGTGCGCGACGCCATCGGTGTCGAGCGACGAGTAACGATGCAGCCGGTCGGCCTCCCAGTTGGCCTCGAGGAGATGACCGTAACTCATCCACCACCCTGGGTCATCGATGACGACGAGACAAGAGAACTCGTACGTCCCGGTGACCATGTTGACTCCGAAGGCAGTGCACTCGATCCGCCAAGAGTCAGGATGAGCGCGGAGCCACTTCATTGGCGCAGAGGACCTTAGGGGATGGAGCGGTGCTGCTCGACGCATCGAATCGGCCGAGCGCTGCTCGAGGTCGGTCCGTCCGAGCAGTTCTTCTTCCAACTCCCGCTCGATCGTGGTGGAGATGCGGGTCTCGCTGTAGGCATCCATCATCGGTTGGTGAAAAGCCTTCGGGATGACGGCGAGCGCTCCGGTGACATTGAGGACTCGGCTCGAGCGCTCCTGAACAAGCAACTGGTACTGCTCACCGTCGGCTATTGCGACGAGGCAGATCGGGCCGCCCACGCAGACTCGTTCCCCAAAGGCCGTTCCCGCACTCAGGGTTGGAAGCCAAGCGTCGCGCAAGGGTGTCGTTCGACCGGACCCCTCATCTTGCGCGGCCTCGCGCAGCTCTGTTTCGAGGAGGTCATTCGTCAACGCGTAGACGGCAAATTCGGTGCGCCCGAACTGCGCCACCAGGCGGCCGTCTCCGGTCTGGATTTCAGAAAGGCTGTAAAGAACACTGTTGACCACTACTGTCCCGGTGACCTCGACGACCGCGAGCCGCTCAAGGGCGGCCTGAGCCTGAAGGTCGTTTAGGCGAATCGTGGCGTCAGCTCTCCCTGCCGGAGGACAGGACTCGGCATCGCCCCCCAGCCGGATCCCCAAGTCAACCCAGTCCGAATTGGTGAGGATGCTGAGGCGAACCACGCGCTCGCCAACACGTGCTCTGTAGAACGCAGCCGGTTCCCCGTAGTAGTCGGCAACCATGCCCGCGATCTGGTCCCGTCCAAGTTGGGAGTGGACATGGTCGCGAACCGAGCGGGTCGCGGGCGATGTCGAAATGAGCTTGTCGGCTCCCTCCGAGACAGCTTTGTACGCCGCCTCGTAGCTGAGCGCCGAGTGCGCAGCGACCCACGAGATGAACTCGCTCGTACGAAGCGGCTCCCGGTCCGCTTCCGGCTCAAGGGGCGGAAACAGACCGTCGTGTGTCCGCTGATCGCGGTCCAGGAGCGCTCCGATGGGCCAGCCGAACTCGGCCTCCGCCACGCGGGTGTTTGCCGGACGAACCCCCTCGAGGGACGTGACGTCGCCCGACAGCCATCTGCGGAACTGACGGTCCGACAGCGCGTAACTGCGCTCGTTCATCTGTTCGGCTCGTCGTTCGAGCAGGTCCAGCGCCTCTTGGACAGTGAGGCGGCGCTCCCTTACCAGAGCTCTGAGAAGGGTCCCTTCCGAGCGGGGGGGCGTCCGGGTCACTGGCCAGAGCGTACGACCTGAGCACCCGAGCGTCGGAAATGGCCTCAAGAAGACCGCCTCCCGACATTCCGATGTCAGTGGACGCCGGCGGATGGTCTCTTCATGACTCAGGCCATCCTCGACCACACGCCGACGGCGGTCCGTCGCGACGCCGTCCCGACTCTTGCCGGCGGACCCGCCATCCATAGCCTCACGGCGATCCTTACCTCGCTGCTGGACGATCCCGGAGCTCTCTGCCTGCCCGCTTGGTCTTACCGGAGCTGGTGTCTGGCGCTGCAGTACCGGGAGCTGAATACACGAGCACAAGCGCCCATGCAGAGATTGGCTCGTAAGCGCGACCGGACACTCTCCCACCCGGCGGTACGAGAGCTGGTCGAGTGGGCGGGTTCGCGCCGGCGTGACAACCCCGTTGTAGCTGCCGCCGCGGCATTGACGACAGTGCGGTCAGCTCATCTTGGCGCCCGTTGCAGCACTATCGACGTGTCAGAGCTGAGCCACCAGGTCGCAGCCGCGGCTGATGAGGCGCGGTCGGTCCGATTCTCGCCCTCGCCGTCGCAGCGCGCTCCAGTGGTACTCGCCTGCGAAGACTGGGACGCCGCAGGTGAAGAAGAGCCACCTCGTGCTGAGAACCCTCGGCTCGCGGCAACTGTCGGTGAACTCCTGGCCCTGGCGGGAGCCGCCTCGAACAGCTCGCTGACGGTCGTCGAAAGTGCTGTCATCCAGACCGCGGACTGGTGGGCTCGGCACGCGCTACCAGTGCCAGCATCGGTCGACGGTCCTCGCCTTCCGGGAGTAATCCCGGGGGAACAGCTTGAATCGTGTGACCGACTCTCGGTTCAGATACCCGACCCGACACTGCTCAGTCTGGTCGCGGGCCCCCATCCGGGTCGCTGCCGGGGGCGCCAGGTGGCGTGGCGGAGGGGGCTCACTTTTTGGGTCGCTGCTCGACTCGCCTCTCCGGACGCGCGCCAACCCCCGCCCGAGACCGTCCGCTGGTGGCGCACCCAAATGAACGTTATGGCGCTCCGTTCCGCGGGCGGCCCTCTGCTCTCCCGCGACGGCCTGCAGACGGTCGGCACCAGATAGCCGGCACTCGCCGCGTGCGCGGGACTGAGCTCGAGACCTTGTACTGGGCGGCTCGCCTGTCCCATCACGACCTACATACCGCTCAAGCGTCGCTTGCCTCTGGATAACGGCGGTCCAGCCGCCACTACCCACACCTTCTAGCTGTTGCGAACGGTAGGTGGCCGGGTAACCGCAGCCACCACCCTCTCCAGGATCACATCCCCACTCGTCACGGAGGTTTGCAAGAGTGCCCCCTCCATCCCCTACATCGCGATGAGATCGAACTCGGTCCAACGGACGAGCGGGCGGGTCGCGTTGACAGTGCTCCGCCCGAACACGCTTGTGTCTATTGCCGAAAACGACGAGCAGACGACCGCGCTGTCCGTCCCCTCTGCTCTGCTCGAGGAGATTTACAAGACACTTCAGCTGTCCGGCCCCCGCGAGCTCGAGGACAGGGGTCTGTGGGTCGGACCGGAACACCGCGCTTTCGAAGAGCCCTACGGAGCATCAGCGTGAGCAGGTCCTCGACCGGGCTGTCCATCGCTGCCGGGCTTGCACTCGTCGCATGCGCCACCCTCGTGCTCGGACTCGCCGTGATCGGCGGCATCGGTCAGGGCTCCACGTCGGCGTCTGTCGTGACCATCGCCCAACTGGCGGCAGAGACCTGCACGGTCACAGGACCCATAAAGGGCCTCACCGCCGCCCAAGCGGGCAACGCGGACGCGATCGTCTCGGCCGCGATGGCCGCATCGGACGAAAATGCCCGGGCAGCCCGCATAGCCCTCATGACGGCGATGACCGAGAGCGGACTGCTGAATCTCGATCACGGCGACCAGGACTCGCTCGGGCTCTTCCAGCAGCGCCCCTCGCAGGGTTGGGGGACCCCCGCCCAGATCATGGATCCCACGTACGCCACCGACGCCTTCGTCGCCCGACTTCTCTCGGTCCCGAACTGGCAGCAAATCGCACCCTGGCTCGCGGCTCAGGACGTCCAGCATTCAGCCGATGCCGACGGCTCCAACTACGAGGCGAACTGGGTGCCAGCCGGAACGATCCTCGCCGAGGTCGTCGCCAACGGCGGCTCTCCGGGAGACTGCGGGCAGGGCACGGGCGGACTCGCCGCCGCGGGGACGGGGCACGGACTGCCGTCCGGATACGTCGTCCCGGCGGGCACGCCGCCTCTGCACACAGAGGTCGTGAACTTCGCCGTCGCCCAGCTTGGAAAGCCTTATGTGTGGGGAGGGGCCGGGCCGGCGGCCTACGACTGCTCGGGCCTGACGATGGCGGCGTGGGCGAGCGTCGGAGTCGCGTTGGTGCACGCCTCGAGCATCCAACAGACCGAGGGCGCAGCCGTCACCGCGACCGAGCTCGTGCCCGGAGATCTCGCGCTCGTGCCGGGCTCGGACTCACCGGGGCCGGGCCTCGCCGGCCACGTCGGCATCTACCTCGGTGACGGCCTCGTTCTTTCGGCCATCGACGCCCAGTACGGCGTTGCCGTCCAGACCTGGGACACCTTCGTCTCTGGAGGCCTGATCGCACTGCGCGATCCGGCCCCAGGCGAGTAACAGCAGCCAACCAACAAGGAAAGAGGTCACAAGCCATGAATGTCAGCCCGAACACCACGGGGCTTCCCGGCATCAGCGAGCTCGAGAACATCGTCGGGGCACTTCTCACGATCGCTCTCATCGCCAGTCTCGCCGGACTCGTCATCTCGGCGATCGTGTGGGCGATCGGCAACCACTCGGTCAACCCGGTGCTGGCCGGGCGGGGGAAGACCGGCGTGCTGGTGGCGTTCGTCGCCGCCGCGCTCACCGGCGGTGCGGTCACGCTGATCAACTTCTTTTTCGGCGCAGGTTCGCACCTATGAGGCGACGAAGGATCCTCGTCTTCGCCGCCTTGACGCTCAGCTGTGCGATCATCGCGGGAGGTCTCGCCGCTCTGGCCACGGGCGGACATCGCACGTCGAGTAGACATGCCACGACACACACGGCTTCCCCGACAACGACCTCAGCTCCCGCCGGTGGCTGGCGTCCCGTTGCACCGGCGACCACCGTGCCGGAGGGGACGCCGGTACAGCAGCGGTACGACACGGGGTTCGAGGAGGGGTTCTCCTCCCCGGGCAACGAGGCAATGCTGCACAAGGGCGATGCCTTGGCGCTCCCTGGCCCCGCCATCGCCGGTGGCTGGCCGGATCTCGCCATGAGCGCGACGCCCGATGGCTGGGCGACCGAGTTCACCTCCGGCCTCTTAGATATCGACTTCGCCCACCAGAGCTGCGGCGCGCTCGGGGAGTGGTTGGTGGCGGAGGAGGCGCCTGACCTCTTACCCGGCATCCCGAGCGCCTTCTCCAATCGGGCGTTGTACGTCTCTCTTCTCGAGCCGGCGATCATCGGCCAGCCATCACCGGTCCCCTCACCGGGCCAGTGGCGCGCTGACGCAGCGGCAGGAGTCCGATGGTCGGCGAACGACCTCGAGGTTCAGCTCGACCCGCAGTGGCAACAGATGATCGATGCCGGCTGGCAACCGCCCGATATCCGCGCCGCGGTCGAGGACGTCTCGGGAGTGCTGACGATCACAAGGAGGAGCGTCTCGACGAAGAGGCGCTTCTCCCTGGTGATCCAGGTCGGCTCGGGGCGTTGGCGAGACGGATACGGGACCGTGCTCGTCTCGGACTGGACGGTGTACTCGAGATGACCTGTGAGTGGTACAACCCGGCCACCTACGGCCAGTGTGCCGGCGACGCCGCCAAGGCCGCCGCAGGCGACGCCTTCAACGCCATCGCCGAGTCGTTCGGCCAGGCGGCGGACCACGCCGTGAGCTGGCTGTGGGGCCAGATGAGCGCGGCGACGGCGGTTCACCTCGGCGGAGCCGGTTTCAACCTTGAGCTCGGCATCACCGCCGCGATCGCCGGCGTCGTCGCCGTCGGTCTGTTCGCAATTCAGATCATCCAGAGCGTCCTTCGACGCGAGGCCGGTGGTCTCGCCCGGGCCATGAAGGGCCTCGTCGTCGCGTTCATCGGCGGCGGCGTGGCGATCGCTGTGGTCAACCTGCTCTTGCAAGCGACCGACGACCTGTGCGCAGGCGTCGTGCAGGCCGCCACAGGCACCGACATCACCGGGCTCGGCCGGCTCGTCCTGGGCACCGGCGCGCTGACGGGCGCTGTCGGCGGCTCCGCGGCGCTGTTGTTGTTATCGCTCGCCTGCATCGTCGCGACGGTGATCGTCTACTTCGCGCTCGTGGTCCGCAAGGTGCTCATCGTCGTCACCGCCATATTCGCCCCTCTCGCCTTCGCCGGGTCGCTGGCGGACGTCACCGTCTCGTGGACACGTCGATGGATCGAGACGACCCTCGCGCTGATCGTCTCCAAGTTGATCCTGATACTGATCTTCATCGCGGGCTACGGCATCTTGATCGAGGGCGTCGGCCAGGCCGGTTCCGGCACAACCCAGAAGGTGACCCAGGTGATTTCGGGCGTGCTCGTGCTCTTTCTCGCCGGGTTCGCCCCGTGGTCGGCGCTGAAGATCGTCCACTTCACTGGCGAGCACGCCCACCAGATCCACTCGCTCGGATCAAGCACCGTCGCCGGAGCAGCAACAGGAGGGCGCATGGCGCAAAAGGCGGCACCGTACTTCTCCCGCTTGGCCGTACCTGCCGCAGCCGGCACGGTGGCGGGCTCCGCGCTCGTGGGCGGGTCGGCGGCTTCAAGCGGATCGCTTAGTGGAACGGGTGGGAACGGCACTGCCCGAGGCCCTGGAGGTCAGGGCGGGTCCGATGGAGGCGCGGGTACCCCCGGCGGGGGTCCCACGCAGGGTGGTACCCGAACGCGGCCCTCGTCTCCAGCTCCTCCTGCCGGTCCCCAACCGAGCCCGGCCAGCCCAGCCGGCGGCGCGCGACCGGGGACGCCGCACGGATCTTCGTCGACAGGGAGCACATCGTGAGCACCGAACCGACCAGCACGCCTCCGCCGTTGAGCGTCCGATTCGCCCGTCGCTCAACGCGCGGCCTTTTCCTGGGTTTCTCCACGCCGCGAGTCGCCGCCTTCGGGTGTGCCACGGTCATCGCCGTCGCGGCGCTCTTCGTCGGGGGGCCCGCGGCCTTCATCGCGTCCGGTCTCGTCTGGCTACCGCTCGGGGCGGTCGCCTTCGTGCGCGTGGCGGGGCGCCCCGCTGTCGAGTGGGCGGGAACGGCCGGCCACTTCGGAGCCCGAAGGGTCGGAGGCCAGACGGAGTTCCGCTCCCGGGTCGAAAAGCCTCGGCCGGCCGGGACGCTGGCTCTGCCCGGTGATGCTGCGTCAATGCGACTCCATGTCGATGGGGCTTCGGGGGCGGTGATGATCCACGACCCCCACCGCCAGACTCTCTGCGCCGTTCTGTCAGTCAGCCATCCGGCTTTCGCGCTGCTCGACGATCCCGACCGCACGCTCAGGGTCAGCCGCTGGGGCCGGGTCATCGCCCAGCTCGCGCACTCGGGAACCTGTGCCGCACTCCAGGTGCTGGAGGCGACGATCCCTGATCCGGCGCGGAATCAGAACGATTGGTGGGAGACACATGGCAGCACCGACGCGGGATGGGCCTCATTCGAGTACCGGGCACTCCTGGATCAGGTGCGTCTGGACTCCTCCACGCACCGCACGACGATCAGCTTGTCACTTGACCTCCGCGCCGCTGCCCGGGCGGTCAAGGCAGCCGGGCGCGGCGTCCGGGGGGCGGCCGAGGTGCTCCGCGCCGACATGGCCTCTCTTACTGACGCGCTCCGCCAAGCCGGTTTGCGCCCGGTCGGGTGGCTGGATGAGGCGGAGCTCGCGGCGATCGTCCGCCAGGCCTTCGAGCCGTCCGTGGAGATCGACCCCACCTCGGACCCGGCGGCCAACCTCGCCCACGCCGGCCCGGTAGCCGTGTCGGAGTCCTGGCACCGACTTCGTCACGACTCTTCCTGGTCCAGTGTCCTTTGGGTATCGGAATGGCCCCGGATCGCGGTGCCACCCGACTTCCTGCACCCGTTCGTGTTCGCGCCCGGTGTGCGCAGGACACTCTCGATCACGTCGCGACCGCAGCCAACCGATGCGGCGCTGCGCCAGATCCGCCGCGAGAAGACCGAGGCGATCGCCGACTCCGCACAGAAGGCCCGGGTCGGCCAGCTCGCCGATCTCTCCGACTCCCAGGAGTACGACGACCTGATGGCGAGAGAACGTTCGGTGATCTCGGGTCACACCGACGTCGAGTTCACCGGTCTGGTCACCGTGACCGCACCGACAGCAGAAGCTCTCGACGCCGCGGTAGCCACGATCACGCGGGCTGCCGCGCAGGCGAGCTGCGAGGTCCGGCTCCTCTACGGACGTCAGATGCAGGGCTTCATCGCGGCCGCTCTCCCACTCGGACGGACGACGTTCTGATGGGCGACCAGTCACGCCTGAGGCTTCGCCGGCGCTGGGCACCCACCGGACAAGAGCAGGTCGGCAACCAACCACCTCACCTTCCTCCCTCTCTGCCGCTCGAGTCGGGTACCCGCTTCTACGGGGCGGCAGGCTGGTCCCCCTCACGTTCCCAACGGTTGCCACGACGCTCTGCTCGCCAGGTGGAACTCGAGTACCGCAGGAGGCTGACCAGCCAGCGCAGGGCCGAGTTGGAGGCTCTCCGCCAGGATGAGCGTGACCGACCGTTCCTGCCGGCGGGCGGTGAGACCGGTTCGATGGCTGGCCGTTCCTACCGCCGTCTCAGACTCGTCCCGCACCGGGCGACTTCCGAGGTGCTGGCCGGCGCCTACCCGTTCCTCGCCGAAGAGGGGCTCGGCTCGGAAGGAATGTTGATCGGTCAGGACGCCTGGTCAGGTGCGGCCTTCTGCTACGACCCGTGGGAGCTCTACCGCCAGGGGGCGCTCACCAACCCAAACATCTGTCTCGCCGGCCAGATCGGTCGGGGCAAGTCCACCTTGGCGAAATCTCTGGCCGCCCGCTGCCTGGCCTTCGGACGGCGCGTGTACGTCCCGGGCGATCCGAAAGGCGAGTGGACCGTGGTGACCCGTGCCCTCGGTGGCCAGGTCGTCGAGCTCGGCGTCGGAACCTCCGCCCGTCTCAATCCGCTCGACGACGGTCCACGCCCTTCTGGACTTGACGACGCCCCATGGCAGTCACAGGTGACAGCAAGGCGGCTCGGCCTTCTCGCGGCGCTTGCAGAAGCCACTCTTGGCCGGGCGCTCCGGGCGACCGAGCGTACCGCCCTCGATACCGCCCTCGATGCTGCAAGGAGCGAGAACTCGACGCCCGTCCTGCCGATGGTCGTGGCTGCGATGCTGGAACCGAGACGGCCATTCGCCGGCTCGACAGTTGAGGAACTCCGAAGCGACGGTCGCGAGGTCGCCCACGCCCTCGCCCGTTTGGTGCGCGGCGACCTGGCCGGACTCTTTGACGGGCCGTCGACGGTCCAGTTCGACCCTGGCGCGTCAATGCTGTCATTAGACCTGTCAGCCGTCTCCGGCTCGGACACCTTGATCGGCTTGGTGATGACTTGTGCCTCGACATGGATGGAGGCGGCGCTCGCCGACCCGGGGGGAGGACAACGCCTTGTTGTTTACGACGAGGCGTGGCGCCTCCTAGCGCAACCGGTTCTGCTCGCACGGATGCAGGCTCAGTGGAAGCTCTCGCGTGCCTGGGGCTTGGCGAACCTCATCGTCCTCCACCGGCTGTCGGATCTGGAAGCCGTAGGCGACGTCGGCTCGGAGGCCCGTGGTCTCGCACAGGGGCTGCTCGGGGACACCGCGACTCGCATCTTGTACAACGAACCGTTCGAAGAGTCCCAGGCCGCCGGGAAGGTGCTTGGTCTCACCTCCGTGGAGATCGCCCAGCTCCCCCTTCTCGCCCGCGGCGAAGGGTTATGGAGGGTGAACGAGCGTGCGTTTGTCGTCCGCCACATCTGCACACCTGGCGAGCTTGCTCTCTTCGACACGGACGGCCGGATGCTCTCCGAAGTAGGAAGGTAACAGTTTGCCGATAGTGACACCCCACCTTACAAATCGTCCAGATTCTGGGCGCCGGGTCATACTCTGTCCTCCCTGCGGCACATCACAGGGCGGAGGGACGAGACCGCGAAACGGCCGCCGGCCCGGACAGCGCCTGGTGGGGAGAGTGGGGTCTGCTCCCTTGGTGGCGTGCCCTACCCCCTCACTGTCGTTTGCCGGCCGCTTGCGCTTGCTGGTTCTCGGACTCGTGGAGAGTGCTGGTGTAGAAATGATCCGAATGGGTCGAATCGAGCAGGCCGGCCGCGAACGAGTGAAGGCCGGCGATCAACGGCTCATACCGAGTCAAAGCAAACCGTTCACGGTGGACACAATTGATGCCGCCAGCGGAGTCCTGCTGCTAGGTACAAAGCGGGCCCGAACCGCGATCAGGTGGTCGGTGCTCGGGGGAGTAGGAACGATCCTCGCCAGGGGATGGATGACGATTGGCGGCGCCTACAACACCCCGGCTACCTCGGGGACACTCGACGCTTACCTGAAGCACTTCATTAACCGTCCCACCGCTGGATGGGTGGCCGTGCCACTCGAGACAGCTGGCATGGTGGAGATCGACCGGACCCCTCCGGCCCGAGCGCGCTTGCGCGAGATGATCTGACAAGGCCGCTCTGCAATGGCGCTGATGTTTCCTCAGGATGCCTGCAATGACGTGATCATCATTGGCGCCGGGTTCAGTCGGGCGCTGTCTGCGTCCATGCCACTAACCGACGAGCTCGGCAACGAGAGTGTGGGTGCTGCTGGCCTTGGCACCGGCGAGCGCGTGCCGATCGGCGGTTTCACTGGGGGTCGGTTCGAAGAATGGTTGTCGCGACTCGCGGAGAACCAACCCGACCTGTCCGATCTTGAGAATGCATCAAATCGCGTCTTGTTTCTGAGGGTAACCGGCGCAATACACGACGTGCTTTCGAGACGCCAGGCAGTCACACTGAAGGAGCGATTCCCCAGCTGGATCTCGGATTTTGTTGGGACCCTGCACGAGCGGAGGAGCACGGTTCTATCGTTCAACTACGACAACCTGCTGGAGTACGCGATTGGGGCGCGGCGTCCGTGGTCTTGGTCAGCGCGAGCCGTGGTCGAGTGGGATGACGTGGTCAATGATCTTCCGCCGTCGATGGGTCTCGCTGCGTCGGTTCCACCAACATTTCGGCTGCTGAAGCTGCACGGCTCGCTGAACTGGTACTGGGTCGCAGACGACGCGTCGGGCGCGACTCTAAGTCGGTGGCAACTACCTGGCGCAGAGGGACAGCCGATGCCAGACGATCACGAGAGGCGCCACCGTCGCCTCCCTGGTCGTGTTCCGTTCCTTGTTCCGCCTGCGAGCTCAAAGTCGAGCTACTACAGGAACCCGATCATGCGTGAGCTCTGGCAACAGAGCGCTAGAGCGCTTCGTGAGACCCATCGACTGATTCTTCTTGGATACTCAATTCCCTCGGCTGACTTTGTTGTCTCGGGAGTCTTGCGTGATTCCCTCGGGGGACGCGCGGTTCGTGTAGAGATCATCAATCCGGAACCAGATCCGGTTCACAGGCGAGTGGACTCACTCGGCCTTCCCGAAGCGCAGGTGGTCGAGAACGGTGGCGGGCCGGCGACTCTCGATGCGGTCGAGAGGTTCGTGACGTCGTATCGCGATGACGCCTCCGGCGAGCTTTCAACGTTCATCACTTCTACGCTGCAACGGGAAGACGCCGTCCGAGACAAGCCGCTGCTCGTCTCGTGGTCGAGCCAGTGGGCAGGCGCCGTCTTGGGAGCAACGCCCACGCCCGACGGTTCGGACGTGATTCTCGATGTCGAGGGGCCAACGAGTGGGAGTGTGGCCACGGCTCGTCGCGAGTCTCAGGCGTCCCCCTTGACGTTGGGTGAGCTTGTCTCCGTGATCTCGCCAGGACAACGTTTGGTTGCGCGAACCAACGAGCAAGGTGAATTCGTACTTGTGGCGGCTGCAACTCAGTTCTGCGAGACCGGATACGCAGGCGAGTGGCAGGTCCTGGTCCCTGCAGGTCAAGATCCCCGGAGGCCGGGTGAGGGGTGAAGGGCGACACTTTGGCAGCCTGATGGGGCGGCGTGAGCGCTGACCCGGAAAGTCAGCCACTCTGACCAAAGTGCTCCTGCTTCTGTTGCAGTGCGGACACGCCTCGATGCACATGGAGGAGGGAGTGCCGGCAAGCCACGCCGACCGATGGCTCTGGTCTGGACTGCGTGCATCTCCTCCGCGCCGGGAAGCCGCCCCCTCAGGAGCTGCAAGGCGTCCGAAATCCTGCACCAAGTCAGGAAGGTTGGTTTGCCTGTGCGCCCTCGACGGCGTCAGCAACGGCCATGCCAACACTTCTTATGTGAGAGTCTGCCCCGTACACCATGGCGCGTATTGCCCATCCGTCGGCACGCGTCCCACTGTCCACAAGGGCTTGAAGTCGAGCCGGGAACTTGCTCCCGGCTTTCCCGGAGGCGATATGCAGCATGGCAAGCAGCTCCAACTCGATCTCGGGAGGGGGATGCTGTCGAAGTAGCTCCCGCATTAGCTCCACAGCCTCGCTACTTCGCCGAAGAGCGTACAAGGCTGCGGCGAGGTTGGTACGAATGGCGAAGTTGTCGGCCGCAGACTTTGCCGCGCGTGAAAGATGACGGAGTGCACCATCAGGTTTGTGTTCCAGCAGCAAGGCTAGTCCAAGATTTCCAGCCATCTCTGGCGAAAGGGGCACGCGCTTTGACAATCTCCGATAGAGGTGGGCGGCTGTCTTTCCGTCGCCCCTGACTAAAGAAGTCTGTGCCGCCCAGATAAGGGCACCAGGATTGCTTGGGTCAACGGCACTAGCCTCTAGAAAGTATTCGCGTGCCCCCTCCCGATCGTTCCTGTAGCACCAATGGATGAGACCCGCGAGAAACAGGACCTCTGCATTCTTACCTGGATGCCCAAGAGCAGTCGCAAGAAGTCGTTGAGCTTCGAATCTTGAACCATTATGGCAAAATAGAAAGTACGCATACCTTGCCTTTGCCAATGGCAAGTTAGCGTCGGCCACAGCACGCGCATGCAGGTTCTCGGACCGATGGGCATCTTTCAGAGCTTCATCGCAGAAGACGGCGTAGTCTGAAACTATCCATGCTGGACACGGCTCACCAGGAGCATTGACGATCCCTCCATAGAGTCGATCTGCTCCGTCGGTATTTCCTTCTTGGCGCCAAACGTGGTTGGCTAGGTTGGCCTTGGCGACTGCATAGGAGTCGTCAAGCCGTACTGCCTCTCGGAATGCGCGCAGGGCGTCCTCATTCTTGCCGCTTCGAGCGAGGTATGCGCCGTAGTTGTTCCACAACTCAGCGCTGTCTGGACGAAGTTTAAACTGTTCTCGAAAATACTGAGGCGAGCTGCCAGAAAATGCAGACGCCGTCTGAACTAACCGGATCGGCTCTGGGAGTCCGTCATGACCGATATTTGGCTTGAGCTGTATCCCCATGCGCTTGAAGAGATTGCCCATCTCCGGAGGAATGAAGTCCCCGGTCTGCTCCGAGGTGAGGAACGGACGGCTAGAGCCCCTGCCCGTGGCCTCTAGCGACGCTACATAACAGCCCTCACTGACAGTGGCAGTCTTCTTGCTCGCCAAGGCGTTGCTTTCGCTAAGGAGCTTCTGAATCCGTTCGACAGGAAGACCTGCGCGAAGCGCGGTGATAAGTCGGTCATGTGCGGGCGTGGAGACCGCTTCAGAGGCCCCGGTCACGTAGAGAACCGGACTCTTTGGCTTAATGTAGCTGATAGTGAGAGATTCATCTGCCGCGCCCCGGCGCGTGATTTGCCCTCTTGAGAAGGACTCAAAATTCGATACGAGCGCGACGATCGTCTGAGTTCCAACTATGGAGGCCACGACAAAGGAATGTCGGCGCAGAGAGTGATCAGCGATCATCTTGAGAGAAGCATCGGCAGCCAGTAGCGCGTAGCACACGTCATCAATAGTTGCCTGCATACCAAGTTGCGACACGGCATTGGCGACCCAATCGCCTACCGAGACCGGACCAAAGGTAGCCACTCCAGTAACGCCTATCAGGCCCTTGAGTGGAGATGATAACTGAACAAGTTTGTGAGCATCGTTCTGCACGACTGTCTTCGTGTATGGATTCGTCAGACAGAAGTCACACGACATGTGAACGGAAGTCTCGTCTGCCAGAAGCTGTACCAGGGTCACGCGCATCCAGTCATGGCTGACCGGCCTTTCTCGGACCGTTTGCCCACCAGGCGAGAATAGGCTGCTCCTGGTGCCCCGACCCTTCGTCGAAGCTCGGGGAAGCCTCCCCGCTCCCCGCTCCGACCGACCCTGTCCGGGCCGCCGCGGCGCTCGTCGTGGCTCGGGCTGGTCGGGCCACCGTCCTTCCTTCCAGTCCTGGGCGTGGCGGTCGGTGCTGAGGGACTCGAACACCTCCCGCGGGACTCTCGTTGGGATCTCTTTGTAGCTGATCACCGACGGGGCGATCGGACGTACCAGGGACATGGTGCTGTCCAGCAGACCAAGGTCACCGGCTTCATGGCCAAAGCCCGAGAGAACAGTGCCAACGACTGTGGGGTGCACCCAGCGTTCCCAGCGAGCGCCTGCCATGTCACGCCGGACCTAACCCTCGAGACCCGCTCCGCCGGCCTTGCTCTCAATAGCCTGGAGCCCCCAGTGCGTCCTTAGTAGGAGCGGTCATCCCGGCCGCTCCGAAAGGAGGCGCTATGGCGTACAGGGAACGGCTGTCCAAGCAGGAGTGGACCGAGCGGACCGCTGCGAAAGTGGCACAGGCCCAAGAGACCTTGGCCGACGAGGTAGCAGCTCTGCAGTCCGGAGACGACTGGCAGCGTTACCTGGCCTTCCAGGCCCGTCTGCACACCTACAGCCCGAACAACGTCATGTTGATCATCGCCCAGCACGCCCTTGCGTACAGAGAGGGGCAAGTCGGCGTCCCTGAGCCGACCTACGTCGCCGGGTTCAACACCTGGCGGGCGCTCGGCCGCTCGGTCGACAAGGGCCAGCACGGATACGCGGTGCTTGCGCCCTGCAGGTACGAGCGGCAGATAGCTGTTGATTCTGACGGCAATGCCCGCAGGCTCGCCGGCGGTGAATCGCCTGGGGACGGCGAGACGATCGAGCGCCGCAATGTGCTCGCCGGCTTTCGTATCGAGCACGTCTTCGACGTGTCCCAGACCTCGGGCGCAGAAGTCCCCGAGCCCGTTCGCCCGAAGCTCCTCGAAGGTCAGGCGCCTCAGGGCCTCGGATCCTCCGTGCTCGCGGTCATCGAGGACGCCGGCTACCGGGTCGACACCGTGACGAGCGCGGCGGCGATCGGAGGGGCCAACGGCCAGACGGACTGGCGGCAGAAGATCGTGCTCGTCCGCTCCGACATGGACGAGGCCGCGATGGTAAAGACGCTGATCCACGAGGCAGCTCATGCCCTCTTGCACACGAATCCTCCGGGCATGTACCTCCCTCGTCCGCTGAAGGAGGTGGAGGCTGAGTCCGTCG
>Ga0182027_10004077_pt1 | contig 22826 bp, 19 predicted proteins | sample 712E1DmetaG_FD_121300 | JGI IMG/M metagenome (GOLD analysis project Ga0182027, IMG submission 121300) | Permafrost microbial communities from Stordalen Mire, Sweden - 712E1D metaG (Illumina Assembly) | ecosystem: Environmental > Terrestrial > Soil > Wetlands > Permafrost | place: Sweden... | reverse complement strand
GTGTACATCGAGCTTCTGGCGTGAAAGGTCCAACCCGGCGTATAACATCTCATGGGCCTCCTGGTGATTGGTTCCGTTGAGAACCCACGATTTCAACAGCGGGGCCCTCTGCATAGCAGTCATCGTGTTGCTTTCTCGTGCGGGTTGAGTGACTCATGTGGGCGACCATCTCACACCCAAGGACGCTCACCATGGCCGCTCAACCCCTCCCCGCCCTGACCAGCGGCGACCCGTCGGTCTGGGACGGGGCCCTCTACGCCTTCCTCGTCGAGAAGGGCAACCGCTCAGGGTCCAAGCGAACCGTCGAGTCCTACTCCCGGATGCTCTGGCCCTTCTTCGCCGACCTGGGCAAGACGCCGGACCGGGTCAAACCGGCCGACGTCCTCGCTTGGGTCCATGGCATCGGGAAGTCGGGGCGAACCCCGTCGGCCACGACGGTCGGCGCCCGGATCGCCTGCCTCTCGTCCTTCTGCCGCTTTCTGATCCGGATGGGCCTGGTCGTCTCCAACCCCTGCGACGCGGTTGAGCGGCCCAGAGCCATCCAATCGGTCGCCCGTGGATACTCCGCAGACGAGGTACGCCGACTCCTCGCTGTCGTCCCCGATACCGTTGGCGGTCGGCGAGACCGAGCAATTCTGCTGACGCTCGTCCTCACCGGACGGCGCAGGGCGGAGGTGATCGGCCTCCGGGCCGGAGACTTGGGCCTCCAGGGCGAGACATGCTTCTACGCCTATAGAGGCAAGGGCGGCAAGAGAGGCAGACGTGAGCTCCCGCGCCCGGCCTTCGAGGCCATCTGTGCGACCCTGGCCGATGCCGGCAAGGATCTCGCCACGATGGCTCCGGAGGAGTCGCTCTGGCAGGCCGCTGCCCGGCCGCAGGGAGTCACGAGCGGCACGTTCTACGCGAGGTTCCGCCGGTACCTTCGAGCGGCCGGGCTGGCACCCACGGGCATCCACGTCCTCCGGCACACCGCGGCGAAGCTGCGACGGGACGCCGGCGAGTCGATCGAGGCTGTGTCCGCCTTCCTCGACCACTCCAGCCTGGCCGTCACGACGGTCTACCTGCGGCGTCTGGAAGGGGTCGAGGACCGGAGCTGGCGGGACGTGGCGGCAGCGATAGGGCTGTAGCGGCCGGTCGGATGCGCCCCGGCAGATAGGCAGGACGCGACCCTTGATCGCCGCTTCAAATCGCGTCGGTGTCGGGAAGGTCGCCGCTCGCAGACCATGGCAGCTCACCGAGCTCGAGCACGTCGGCGTTCGTGCGCCGGACGCCGATCTGATGCTCAACCAACAGGCTCACAAGATCCGTCCCGTTCATCAGCGCTACCGGCGCCGCGTCTTCTCGCCTGGCCTCGAGCCGGGCCCCGCGCACTTGCTGGACGGTCGGAGCCTGGACGTTGTGGGCAAAGCGTTTGGCCTGAACGGCCATGCGAGTCCGAATGACGCCGCCGATGTCAAGGGTGCCGTGGACGTCGATGCCGCCGTCGTTGGTCAGCTGCGTCTGCTTTGCCTCGAAGCCCATCTTCGTCAGCAGTTCAGTTATGAGCACCTCGAAGAGTGAAGGCGGATCCAAGCCGCGGATGAGCGTAAGTAGCCGTTCCTTCACTAACCGGTTGCGCCTGGCGATCATTCCTATTAGTTCGTCCTCGCTCCACTTCGCGAGGCCAAACCGACCCCCTGGGAACTGACTGAACCGAGACTCGTCGCCCCGGTCCGCGCGCCGTTTCACGTCGTGCATGAGCTGGACGTACATCGTCGATTCAGGCGTTTGCCCGTGCGAGACGAGATAGCCCCGTTTCAGGGCCTGTTCGGTGATCGTCCGGTACGAAACCGGCTCGTGGCCCGGCGCCGCCTCGAGCACCGCCTCGGCAGCCCCGAGGAAGGTGAGACCCCCCGCCGCCGTTTCAGCCATCCATCCTCCCTTGGGTCACCACCCTCACGGCTAGCCGCTCGCGACCGGCCGGGTGCCGCCTCGATAGACCCTCGCCTCCTGCCTAACGAATGCGTGAGGTTGACCCATAGTCTATTCACTCATGGTCGAAGCAACCATAGGTTCTGCGGGTGGCAGTCAGGGCATCGAACGAGCTCCTCCAGGCGCTCGGCGCTGCCGTTCGAGGCCTCCGTCTCGAGCGCGGTCTGACGCAGGAGGCCCTGGCCGAGGGAGCTGGGCTTCATACCACCTACATCAGCGATGTTGAACGCGGCCTCCGCAACATCGGCGTCATCAATCTCGATCGCCTCGCCAGCGCCCTATAAGTGGACCTGCCGACGCTCATGGCTGAAGCCCAGCTAAGACGCTCCGATAGGGCATGAGACGGCTGCGGAGGTAGACGTGGCTGAGGACTCCTCGGGCGATCCCACGACGCGAGTCGCGCAGACGTTCCCCCTCTCAAGGTGGGTGACCCTTGCCGAGTTCTGGCGCGATGGCATGCCATTGCCGAGGGGTGTCGACTGGGACGCCTACACGGTCGAGTTGATCGAACGCCTCCTTACGTCCGAGGACTTCTCCGACGCCAGCATGAAGTCAAGCCAGAGCCTCACCTGGGAAGGCGGGACCTTTACGAGGGAACTCAACCCAGACGGAACCCTCCGCCATCTCGAGACACGGGGCGGACGGGCGTGGCGCCACGAGCGCACCGTGATCTCTCACCGCGATGTCGCCGCCCAGCTCGAGTGGCAACGGGGCGGGAGCCCGGTCGGACAGATTGCGATCGTTGGGCTGGGGGAGGATCCCCACCCAGAACAGTCCTGCCGCGTGCTCGTCAAGGCCATTCCACTGCTGCGCGACTACGAGTGGCGCGGGCAAGCCGAGGCCGGCCGCCCGGAACTGACTGACGACGAGGTGAGACGCGAGCTGAGCGAGGCGCTGGAGCGCTGTCGGCGGAACGGCCGGCACCTTCCGTCGCTCAGCCAGCTCGCCAACGAGCACGACGCCCGCTACGACATCGACGATCAGGTCGGCGTCACGGTGAGGACCCTGCGCAGGCGCATGGTCGAACACCCGGACCCGTTTCGAGAGCTCGTCCCGTGGATAAGCCCGCCCAGGAAGAGAAGCTGAGGCGGAATTCGCTCCGGGGCAATTGAGCGGACATTGATGTCCCTCGCCGCGAGCAACTCTTCGCGGCGTCATGGACGATCTCCAAGTTCAGGTCCCCCTCCCGGTACGGCCCGAGCCGCACACCCGCCAAGTGTTCGACCCGTTGCCAGCCGCTGCTGAGGCTGACCTGCAGGTCTCAATCGAGCGGGTCGGGCCAGCCGACCGCAGCCCGCGATCATGACCGAGCGCCGACCTACCTCGGACATCCGCGTCGGCCAGCGGCTGCGGCGCGACCTGGGCGACCTCCGGCCCCTGGCGGCCTCGATGGCCGCGCTGGGTCTGCTCCATCCAATCGTCATCCTCCCCAACAACGAGCTCGTCGCCGGCGCCCGCCGCCTCGCGGCTGGTGTCCTCCTTGGCTGGACGGAGATCCCCGTCACCGTCGTCGATCTCAAGGATGTGCTCCAAGCCGAGGTCGACGAGAACATCGTCCGGTGCGATCTCACCCCATCTGAGGCGGTTGCTGTCCACCGGGCACTCGCGGATCGGCTCGCGACACCGGTGGGCCGACCGGCTAATGGTGGCAAATTGCCACCATTTTCCCGGGGCAAGACTCGCGACAAGGTGGCGGCCTACACCGGCATGGGTGGCCGGACGCTCGACAAGGCCATCGCCGTCGTCGAGGCCGCTGAGGCGGACCCGGCTCAGCAGGATCTCGTGGACCGGATGGACCGCCGGGGCAAAGTCAACTCCGCCTTTCTCGAGCTCCGGCTCCGGGAGAACCGACGCCTGGTCGCGGAGACGGCCCCGATCGAGGGGGCCCTCGCCGGCCGGCGGTTCCGAACGATCGTCATCGATCCCCCGTGGGGAAAGGACGCAGGCGTTACCGGCGTCCCCTACGCGACGATGACCCTCCCCGAGATCGCGGCGCTGCCAGTCCGTGAGCTCGCCGTTCCCGAGGGCGCGCACCTGTATCTGTGGGTAACCAACCAGAGCCTACGCGCCGGGTTCGAGCTACTCGACGGCTGGGCGGCCCGGCACCTCGCGACCGTGACATGGTGCAAGAGCGATCAGAGCGGGCGGCACCCTGCGCTCGGCCAAGGGAGCACCTTCCGCGGCAGCACCGAACACGTCCTGTTCGCCGTCTGGGGCTCCTTGCCGCTGCTTGTGCACGACCTCGGCACCTGGTTCGCCGCCCCTCGCGGACCGGCTGGGCACTCCTCCAAACCTGAGGCCTTCTACGAGATCGTCCGTCGCGCGTCGCCGGGGCCACGCCTGGAGATGTTCGCTCGGGGCGGGCGCGCCGGCTTTACGGTCTGGGGCGCGGAGGCATCGGCAGGACCCTCTACCGGGCCCAAGGACGCCATCGCCGGGGACGGGCACGCCGGCTTGGCCGTCGACTGTGCCGTGGCGTACCGCGCCAGCCGCCTCGATCAGCCCGGCCTCGCGAACGTGCTGGTGCCCCGATGAGCGGCGGGTTCGGCCAGGCTCAGGCGGTCGCCTTGCCGCCACCTTCGGAGCCGATGCCGGTCGCGCGTCTGTTCGCCGCTGAGCGATTCAGCGCTCCTGATGGAGCCTTGATTCTGCAGTACTGGCGCGGCGAATTCTGGCGCTGGGAGGCGAGCCACTGGTCCGGTCTCGAGGATCAGGCCCTCGAGACCGAGGCATACCGATTCGTCGAGCATGCCGTGTACATCAAGACCGGCCGGGGCGGCCCGACGCTCGAGCCCTGGGCCCCCAACGCTCACAGGATCGCCGACCTCGTTGACGCTCTGCGGGCGGTCACTCACCTGCCTGAGACCATCGAGATGCCCGTCTGGCTCGACGGCCGGCCGCACCTGCCAGCGGCCGAGCTGGTTGCGTGCTCCAACGGCCTGCTGCACATCTCCGACCGGATCCTGGTGCCGCATGACTGTGCCTACTTCAACCGGGTGGCCGTGCCCTTCCCTTATGAGCCGAACCCGCCGGTGCCGGCCCGCTGGCTAGCCTTCCTAGAAGAGCTCTGGCCTGACGATCCCCAGGCGATCGAGGCCCTCCACGAGTTCATGGGCTACGTCATCTCCGGTCGGCGCGACCTGCACAAGATCCTGCTGCTCATCGGTCCCACCCGGGCCGGCAAAGGGGTGATCGCCCGCGTCCTAAAGGCGCTCGTCGGCCGGGGCAACTACGCCGGTCCCACCCTGGCCTCCCTCGGCACCAACTTCGGCCTTCAACCTCTGATCGGCAAGCCACTTGCGATCGTCTCTGACGCTCGCCTGGGCGGCACCAACGTCCAGCCGGTCGTCGAACGGCTGCTGTCGATCTCGGGCGAGGACATGCTGACCATAGACCGCAAGTACAAGGAACCCTGGACCGGGACCCTCCCGACGCGGTTCCTGCTGGTCAGCAACGAGCTTCCGCGCTTCGGCGATGCCTCGGGTGCGATAGCCAATCGCTTCATCGTCCTGACTTTGCGGGCCAGCTGGCTCGGTCGTGAGAACCCGGCGCTCACCGACGAGCTGCTGACGGAGCTGCCCGGGATCCTGTCCTGGACCCTCGATGGACTTGAGCAACTGACCGCACGAGGCCGCTTCACCGAGCCGACCTCGTCGGCTGATGCAGTCGTGGCCCTCGCTGATCTGGTCAGCCCGGTGAGCGCCTTTGTCCGGGAGCGATGCGAGATCGGGGCGGGCTGTGAAGTCCGTTGCGACGAGCTCTTCGCGAAGTGGCGCACCTGGGCCACCGACAACGGCCATCGCGTAGGCTCGTCCGCCTCGTTCGGGCGCGATCTGCGGGCCGTCCTACCGAGCCTACGCTCGATCCGGCGCCGCGAAGACGATCGCCAGCGCGCCTACGTGGGCCTGCGCATCTCGGGCGACCGCAATGGCCCGGACCCTGGACCATCCTGGACCGGGGCCCCTCGGCTATCGAGAAGTCGCCCTTCGGGCCCGTGGTCCAGGATGGTCCAAGTGGACAGCGGTTGTTGTCGAGGCGTGACGAGCCGGCACCGACCATCCGTTGTGACGACTACCACGCCCATCAGTCGGCCCACCGTTGGCTGGATGGCCGCTGGGTCTGCACGGTATGCGACCAATCCAATCTCTCGCATGAGCCCGAGCCGTTAAGACCCAGCGGCGCGACGGCCAGGGAACCCGACGAGGTGGGCGAATGGTTGACCGCGCCCTTCAGAGAGCCTGACGAGGCCACCCCCGACGGCTGGGGGACGATCGAATGAGCGCCGCCCAGCTCGTGGAACAGCTCCGGCGCCGCGGAATTCTAGTGGTCCCCTCCGGCGATGGCCGCCTCCGATACCGCCCGCGCAATGCCCTCTGTGAGGCCGAACGCGCGGCCATCGCACGCCACCGTCAGGCGATCCTGACGCTGCTGGAGTCCGATCCGGTCGGCTGGCGAACCGGTGTCATGGCAGACCAGGCGGCCGCAACTTCGGCCTGCCCGCTGTTCCTGGCGCGACCGGGCATAAGGGTTCGGCCCGGATCGTGGTTCTCGTGCGGCGCTCGGCTTGCTCCCGCGGAGGCCTATCGCTGCAGCCCCTGTGTCGCAGCGGCGATCCGTGTCCTTGGCGGTGCAGGGCCGGCCGGAGCAGTGTCATGAACGCCGAGCCGTTGGCGGGGCCGCCGCAGCGATGCCGTGAGGTCCCCGTCGGAGATCCGGTTCGCGAGGACGCCGCCCAAGAGATCAACCCGGGCACCCCCAGGTCCTCCAGAGGCTTGCCCGATGGCTGGCCGACGTCTCGGCGGAGGCCGCCCTCGCCCAAGACTCCGCGGAGGCCGACGACCCACCCGTGGGCCCGGCCGATGCGGGTTCCACGGCGGTGGGGGCGACCAGATGAGCGCACTTGCCATCCCGGCCCCTCAGAGCGTCCATGTGCCCATGGCTGTCTCGATCATCTATATCCGCCGCTCCTACAAGCAGGCGTCCGCGGCCGACGTATCCGACGAGATGCAGGAAGCCGCCTGTCGGGCGCTCCTGCCCGCCGGCGCCTCGGTTCGTGTGATCAGCGACAGCGGCGGCCACAACTCCGGCTACACCGCAGACCGCGACGGATACCAGGCCCTCCTCGCGGCTGTGGCGTCAGGAGCGGTGAGCGGGATCGCCGTCTACGATCTCTCACGCCTAGCCCGCAACACCCGCCTGATGCTTGATCTCGCCCACGAACTTGAGCGCCGCCAGATCCCGCTGCTCGTCGCCAACCTGCCGGGGGCCAACTTCGACGGAGCGGCAGGTCGGTATATGTTCGGCCAGTTCTGCCTCGCCAACCAGTTCCAGCGTGACCTCGACTCCGAGCGGATGACCCGCATCCAGCACCATCTCTTCGAGGATGGCCGTCATCGTGGTCACGACCCGCTCGGATACCAAAGCCGCCACGATGAAGCCGGCAACCTGGTGCATCCCCGCGAACTCGTGGTCGTTCCAGAAGAGGCCGCCATCGTGCGCCGGGTCTGGACCGAGTTGGAGCACCACTCGCTCGATGAGGTCGCCGAGATCCTCAACGCCGAAGGTGTACCTGCAAGGGGAGCGCTCTGGACCCGCGACGCGGTCAAGGACATCTACCGCCGCGGCCGGCTCTATCTCGGCTACGTCGTGGAGAAGCGCGGTCGAGACGAGAGACCCGGTCGCCACGAGCCGATCCTGACCCAAGCGCAGTACAACCGGACGATGACCGCGGTCGCCGCCCGGACACGCGTGGGCCGCAAACCCGTACCGTTCCGAAGCTACGCCCTGCGCGGCCTGGTCTACTGCGCCTGTGGGACACGGATGCGGGGCGAAGCGCATCTACAGCGTGGTACCGAGATCCGCTACTACCGCTGTCCGAGCCTGGGTTGCAAGGCCAGACGCTGCCCGGCCGATATGCTCGAAGGCCGGGTGATGTCCACGATCGCTTCGGCGGTCCTGCCCGACCCTCTCATCGAGAAGGCCCGCACCGAGCTTCGGGGCCGGCTCGAGACCCCGGGAACGGTTGCGGCCGGTCGCCAACGGGCAAGACTTCTGACCCGTCTGGAGCAGCTCCGAAAGCAACACGGCTGGGGCGACATCAGCGACCGCGACTACCAGTCCGAGCGCGACGCGGTTCAGGCGGCTCTGGCCCAATTGCCCGACGGCGACCGCATCCGGACCTTCGACGCCTACCGAGCGAAGCTCCTGGCCCTCCCCGCAGCCATCGCTGCGGCCTCACCGGCAAGGCAGGAAGAGCTGTGCCGGATTGTGGTCGAGCGGGTCGTGGTGAACGACCTAGAAGTGGAGGACATCACCTGGACGCCGCCGGCAAGGCCGTTCTTCGAAAAACAGCACGAGTGCCCCCAAGGGGATTCGAACCCCTGATCTCAACCTTGAAAGGGTCGTGTCCTAGGCCTCTAGACGATGGGGGCGCGACGCGAACGGGAGTGTAGCAGGACGAGAGTCGCGGCCCAGAGGGGCAACCGGGGAACGCGTGGACGAGCGGCCGTCGGCAGTCCGGAGATCGGCGGGCCCGCGCCGACAGCCGATCTAGCCGTTGAGAACCAGGATCATGACTGCTGTCCCGGCCAGGGCACCCGCGCAGACGACCGCGGAGACACCGCCGACGAGGGCCAGCAGCACGGCCCGACCGCCTTCGCCATTCTGGGCGGCCCTGTAGGTGGCGACCGACGCGATGACGCTGTCAGCGCCGAAGATCAGGCCGGTCACCACGCCGGCGCTCATGAGCACCGCGACCGGCGTCGTGTGGCTGGTGACCGCCCGAGCCATGAAGAGGAGCGATCCGATCGACCCGGCCGTCAGGATCACGAGCGCGGGAGAGAGCCGGCGCAATCGATCGGCGAGCGTGAGAAGGGGTTCGACGTCGTCATCAACCTCGTCTTCGCCGTCAGCGGCAGGGCCTGGGGCCCGGGTCTCCTGTGACCTCACCGGCGCGCCGGCGGGCGTCACCGCAGTCGCCATGACGGCCGGCACCACAGCCTCCACTGCCGGTGCCGGAGGCGCCGGCACCACGGCCGGAGCGGGCAGGGCGGCTGGCCCTGGCACAGCGCCGGCGTCGGCGGCAGGCCGGTCGAACTTGCTCTGCACATCCTGTGGATCGTGGATCATGGTCAGAGGTTATCAGGCGAGAGTGGCTCGTCGGAACGAGGTCTGCCCATCATCCACCGGAGCAGCGGGCAACCTCAAAGGGCGCGCCACCCTTCAGGACGGACCCGTCGCGGAGCGGTGGTAGACGGCGACCTGGTATTCGAGCCGCGGGCGCTTCATCCGATCGGCCAGCTCGAGCCCCAGCTCACCGAAGCCTGCTTCGAGCAAGCCTCGGGCCTGCTCGATCGATTCGAAGGTCCACCAGCAATGGATCACTCGCACCCGGAACCCCGCCATGAGGAACGGCCCACGGCGGTGGCTCCAATCCACCTGGCGAACTCGGAGATGCGGCCACAGACACCAGACGTCGTCGCGGCCGTAGTCGTGGACGAGCAGCAGACGCCCACCCGGCCGCAGTCGGCGCTCCGCTTCGGCGATGAACGCCGAGCCCGGCGTGGCCAGCTCCGACCACGGCACGAGGACGACGTCGGCCTCCCCGACCGGCAGCTCGGAAATGCGCGCGCACACGGCGGCCTCGTTGCGCGGATCGGCAAATGCCAGAGCCGTGACACGTGCCCCGATCTCCTCGAGCTGCCTCTTCCGAAAGCCCCGGCCCGCGTCCAGAAGGACGACGTCGCGGCCGGCGACGGAACCCAGCTCCTCGAGCGCGGCGGCCAGCCTCCCCTCGACGTCGACGACCCGCAGGAACTCGTCCTCCAGCTCCGGCGAGGGCAGGACAACGGACAGGTCGGGCATGAATCCTCCTAGAGCGGAGCGGCCTCGACAACCAGTCCCTCTCGGGCCTCCAATTCGACCTCGAGAGGCCCCGCGCCGAGCGAGTTCGGCGCGAAGCTCGACCCCCAGTCGCGTCCCGACCAGCTTACCTGCTCGATGAGGTGGCCTGCCAGCTCGGGTATCTCAAGGCTCAGCCGGGCGTGCGTATCGCCGGCATTCACGGCAACGACGATCGATCGACCGCCCGAGGCAGGTACGTCGCTCGGAAGGCTGGCTCCAGTTTCGCGGCCACCTGAGTCCGAGCCTTCGCGGTCGAACATTCCGTAGGCGACCGCCGAACCTTCGACTCCGAGCAGCTCGAATCGGCCGCGCCGAAGAACCGGATTGGCGCGTCGGAGGGCGATTAGCCCAGCGACGAAATCGCGCAGCCCACGATCCTGCAGGAGCGGATCCCACGGGTAGGCACGGCGACAGTCGGGGTCCTCCCGGCCCTCCAGCCCGACCTCGTCCCCGTAGTAGATACAAGGTGCGCCGGGCAGCGTCATCTGGATCAGGGTGGCGAGACGGAGGGCCGTGGCATCGCCGCTCGCCAGGGAGATGAAGCGTGGCGTGTCGTGGCTGTCGAGCAAGTTCAACTGCAGCGAGGCCACGTCAGGCGGGTACGTGGTCATGACGCCCGCCAGCTGCCGCCCGAACTCGGGCCCGTCGATGGATCGAACCGTTCGGGCGTATTCGGGTGTCTTCGCAACCAGCGCCTCGTCAAGCCGGCCGCGACCGGCGAACGAGAGAACCGCTTCGGCCAGCGGATAGTTCATGACGGCGTGGAAGCGATCACCCGCGAGCCACTCGGGGGCGGGGTTCCAGATTTCGCCGACGATGTATGCCTCCGGGTTGATCGCGAGGACGCGGCGACGGAACTCCTCCCAGAAGCCTGGCTCGCGGATCTCCTCCGGTACGTCGAGGCGCCAGCCGTCGATGCCGAAGCGAATCCAGCGCTCGGCGACGCCGTAGATGTACTCGCGCACCGCCGGGTTCGCGTGGTTCAGCTTGGGCAGCGCCGGAAGGTCCCACCACGCCTGGTACCCGAGGGCCCGCTGCGAGGGCGTGCCGAACTCGCCTTGGGCCGCGCCGCCGCCCCCGCCGGCCCCGGGATCGCTGGCGTCCGGCCCCGGAAGATCATGCCCACCCTGGAGTCGCCGGATGGTCTCGACCTCGTTGGGACCGGGGTAGGCGATCAGCTCGCGACTTCCCGCCAGGACCTCCGGGGCGATGTGGAACCAGTCGCGGTATGGCGATGCGGCGCCGTTCTCGAGCACGTGATGGAACGGCCAGAAGCCACGGCTGGCGTGGTTGAAGACGCCGTCGACGATAATCCGCATCCCGCGAGCATGGACCGAGTCGAGAAGTTCTCGCAGGGCTGCGTCGCCGCCGAGCAGCGGATCGACCTTCTCGTAGTCGAACGTGTGGTAACGGTGGTTCGACGCCGAGGCGAAGACCGGATTCAGATAGATCGCCGTGATGCCGAGCTGGCACAACTCGTCGAGATGCTCGGCAAGACCCAGGAGGTCGCCGCCCTTGAAGCCGTGCAGCGTCGGAGGTGCGTCCCAGGGCTCCGGTTCGCCCGGTTTGACAACGCGCCGGCTCGAGGCGAATCGGTCCGGGAATACCTGGTAGAAGACGGCGTCACGGACCCAGTCCGGTTCCGAGGCCGGGAACGATCCGAGACGCTCCGACCCGTTCAACGCTCCCGCGCTCCGTCCTCGACTCGCCTCCCGAAGTTCGCCGTCCCGGGAGGTCCAGCCGCGCCCCGGCGGGTCGGCACTCGAGCAGTCGAGCCTCGGATGATCAAGCGGGTTTCCAGCGTCTTGTGCTCTGGACGGTCGAGATCGGGCCGGGCGATCATGCGCAGCAGCAGCCTGGCGGCCTCCTCACCCTTCCGCCGGATCGGCTGGTGGACCGTCGTGAGCGGCGGATTCGAATGCGAGCCGACGTCCAGGTCGTCAAAGCCCACGATGCTGAGATCCTCGGGCACTGCAAGCCCCACCTCGCGCGCCGCCCACATGACGCCGATGGCCATGACGTCGCTCATTGCCAGCACGGCCGTGGGTCGGAGGCCGTCCTCCCAGATGCGGCGGAATGCGGCCACGCCGCCGTCGAAGCTCGCCGGTCCGACGACGAAGCGCTCGTCGCGGAGTTTCACGCCGCCCAGCTCCAGGGCCTGGCGGTAGCCGGTCAGACGGCGGGAAGTCACGGAGTCGGTGGAGTCGGTGGGGTTCTCGAAGGCGCCCGATGAGTTCAACGGCTCGATGCCGATGACGACGAACTCTCGGTGCCCGAGCGAGACGAGGTGACGAGCCGCCGACCGAGCACCGACCTCGTCGTTCGAGTCGACCGAGCCGTGCTCGGGCAGAGCGGCGCCATCGACAAGAACCATGGGCAAACCCGCGCGCCGGACCTGTTGGACTTCCGGTCGATCCTCTGACAGCCCGATCGCGACGAAGCCGTTGACAGCAGCCAGGCTGAGCGCCCGGACCAGGGAGCCACTCAACGGCGAGAGGAAGAGGAGCCCGTAACCGGCCTGGTCGGACACGGTCGCAAGGCCGGCATAGAGGTCCGCGTAGGATGGATCGGCGAAAAGCACGCTCATGTCCTGCGGCGTCAGCACTCCGATGGTCATGGCGTGCTTCTGGTCCAGCCTCCGCGCCGCGTGCGGCCGGTAGCCGAGCGCATCGGCGACCCCGCGAATCCTCGCTGCGGTGCCGGCATTGAGCCGCTCCGGGCTGTTGAAGGCGAAGGAGACGGCCGTCTTGGAAACGCCCGCTTCGGTGGCCACGTCGCCGATGCGGGGACGACGCGCGCCGGACTTCGGGGCTGATTCCTGGCCGGTCTTCGGGGCGAGGGCGGTCGTGTGATCCTGGCCCGGCTCGCCCGCCCCGCCGGCGATGCGGGGACGCCGCGTCCTTTCCACGCCATCCTCCACGGTTCTCGGCTCGGGCCTGACGGCCCTCTTCGCGGAATCCCGCCGAGGCTCGCACGCTATCCAGCCCCGGTGTGGCTGTCAACGCCGGATGCACCGTCTCGCGGGGCTGCCGGGTCAGGCGCACCGGTTCTCGGGCCGTCGGAACCCGGGGCGTGGGAGCCCCGTCGACGGTGCCCGCTCGTGGCCGGGACCGACAAGCGTCGGTTGGCCGGCCGGCCTCAGGTTCAGGGCCAGAGAATACGAGCCGTGGGAGAATGGAATGGTGCTCAGCGATCGAGCGACCCATTCCGGTGAGGTGGCCCAGACGGAGGCTCGCCGATGCGACTGGTGACGATCCGGCCCGAGGCCGGCGACGAGGCAGCGGGAGCCGCCTACCGGCCGGCGGTCGTGTTGTCGAGTGGCCGACTGCTGACCATCGGGGCGCTGGTCCAAATGGCGCCGAGCTATCTCCCGGGCGCGATGGGGCGCATGGACCTGGCCTCCATTCTGGCCTACGACCCGGGCCTGGGTGCGGTTCGCGATGCTCTCGAGGTCTCGGACGACAGAGCGCTCGAAGCGGCGGCGCTGGATCCGGACGAGGTCCGGCTGGCGGCCCCGATCCCCCGGCCCGGCAAGATCATCGGCGTCGGCTACAACTACCTCGATCACATCCGCGAGCAAGGGCTGGAGCGCCCGGCTCGGCCGGTCCTGTTCTCGATGTTCGCCAACGCAGTGACGCCCGACGGGACGCCGATTCGACACCCGGCCGATACGCACGCGCTGGATCTGGAGGCCGAGCTGGCGGTCGTCATCGGACGGCAGGCGAGTCGCGTTGCTCCGCATGAAGCGGCACGCTGCGTCGCCGGTTACACCGCCGCGAACGACGTGACGGCCCGCGACTGGCAGGGCCAGGCGAGAGCGCTCCGACCCGGCGAGAGGGGCGACGGGCAGTGGCTGCGGGCCAAGGGCTCGGACACATTCCTGCCGCTCGGCCCGGCGCTGGTGACTGCAGACGAACTCGGCGACGGCGGGGGTCTCTGGATTCGAAGCTGGCGGACGGCGGCTTCCGGGCCCGACGCGGGCAAACTATTCCAGATGCAGGACGGCAACACGTCGGAACTGCTGTTCAGTGTCGCCGACCTGATCACCATCATCAGCCGTGAGGTCACCCTGGAGCCCGGCGACATCGTTGTCACCGGCACGCCAAGTGGGGTCGGCGTCTTCCGCGAGCCGCAGGTGTTCCTTGAGCCGGGCGACGTTGTCAGGGTCGAGGTCGAGGGCATCGGCAGCCTGACGAACCCGATCACCGACTCGGAGGGCAGGACCCCGGCCGGGTCCCCGGCGGCCCAGTTCATGGAGGCGAGGCCGGTCATGATCGATAGGGCCGTCAAGTCAACGACCGAATCTCGCCCCTGGAGACCACGATGACCGAGTCGCAAGAACCGACCGCGGCCGGAGCGGCCGCGGTCGGGGCCAGTTCTGCGGGGCCGAACGGGACTGAGGCGGCCACGGCCAACGCCGGTTCTGCCACCCCGACCGCCACGGCAGACGCAGGCACCCGGGCCGCGATTGCCGCGGCCACGTCCGTTGACCTGCGAATTCCGAAGACGATGCGGGCTCTCGTCAAGGCCCGGCCGGAACCCGGTGCCGAGTTGCAAGAAGTCCCCGTCCCCCGCCCCGGCCCGGGCGAGGTGCTGATCCGCCTCGAGGCCGTGTCGCTCTGCGGAACCGACCTGCACATCTATCGCTGGGACCCGTGGGCGCAGAGCCGCCTGGGCAAGTACCTGCCTCGAATCTTCGGTCACGAGATGGCCGGGCGCGTGGTGGCGCATGGACCCGGGACTGGGGCGGTGCCCCTCGGTACTCGCGTCGCCGCCGAAACTCACCTCGTCGACTGGACCTGCTATCAGTGCCGGACCGGCCGTGAGCACGTGTGCGCCAACCTTCGGATCCTGGGCGTGGACGCCGACGGCGCCTTCGCCGAGTACATGTGCCTGCCCGAACGCAACGCCTGGCCGAGCGAAGGGCTCAGCCCGGAGATCGCCGCGATCCAGGAACCGATGGGCAACGCCGTCTTCGCCACGTTCGTGGAGGAGATCACCACGGCCAGCGTGGCGGTCCTCGGCTGCGGGCCGATCGGGCTTATGGCCGTGGCCATCTGCCGGTTCGCCGGCGCGGCCCGGGTCTTCGCCACGGACATCATGCCCCACCGTCGCGAGATGGCTGCCCGCATGGGCGCCGACTGTGTACTCGACGGCGCGGGCGACGTCGTCGCCGAGATCCGGCGCGAGACCGGCGGCACCGGAGTCGATGTCGTCCTGGAGATGAGCGGTGCCGAGTCGGCGATCCACCAGGCCTTCGAGATGACGACGAATGGCGGCCGGGTCTCCCTGCTGGGCCTGCCGTCTCGCCCGGTGACCCTCGATCTCAACGACGCGATCATCTTCCGAGGCGTCCGCGTCTACGGCATCACCGGTCGCGAGTTGTGGCGGACCTGGTACAAGACCGCGGCGTTGCTCCGGGAGGGCCTGGACGTTAGCCCGATCATCACGCACCGGTTACCGCTGACCGGCTACGCCGATGCCTTCGACCTGCTGGCGGAAGGGATCGCCGGCAAGGTCGTACTGCTGCCGGGGGAGGTCTGATCTATGGTCAGGAAATCGATCGAGTCGGAAGGAGGCGCGCGATGACGTCCGAAGGCCCCAAGGCCAACCCGCTCAGCTTCCTGGCCGACGAGATCGAAGAGCTGAAGCGCCAGAACCTGTACCGCCCCATGCGAGTGCTGAGCTCGCCCCAGGCGGCAGAAGTCGTGGTCGACGGGGCAGAGCTCATCAGCCTCTCCTCGAACAACTACCTGGGTCTTGCCACTCACCCGAAGCTCAAGGAAGCGGCCATCGCGGCGACGCGCGACTTCGGAGCCGGCTCGGGCGCCGTTCGAACGATCGCCGGCAACATGACGATCCACGAGCGTCTCGAAACCGAACTGGCCGAGTTCAAGCACGTGGAGGCGGTCCTGACCTTCCAGTCGGGCTTCACGGCCAATACGGGCGTCATCCCGGTGGTAACCGGCGAGAACGACCTGATCGTTTCCGACGCGCTCAACCACGCCTCGATCATCGACGGCATGCGGATGAGCAAGGCACCGCGCGTCGTCTTTCCGCACAAGGACACAGCGGCCCTGCGCGAGCTGCTACGCGAGGCGCGAGAGAAAGGCCGGCCCGACGCGGGCGGGCTTCCTTACCGCCTGATCCTCGTGGTCACCGACGGTGTCTTCAGCATGGACGGTGACATCGCGCCGCTGCCCGAGATCGTCGCCGCGGCTGAGGAGTACGGGGCGGCGGTCATGGTTGATGACGCCCACGCCTCGGGTGTACTCGGCCGGAACGGCCGCGGGACCGTGGACCACTTCGATCTCCACGGCCGGGTCCACATCCAGGTCGGGACGCTGTCGAAGGCGGTCGGCGTCCTGGGCGGATACGTCGCCGGTAGCCAGGCCCTGCGCGACATGCTGATCCAGCGGGCTCGACCGTTCCTGTTCTCAACTTCCCACCCGCCGGCAGTGGCTGCGGCATGCCTGGCCGCTATCCACGTCCTGCAGGAGCAGCCGGAGCTGATCGATCGACTCTGGGCAAACACGATCTACTTCAAGGGCGGGCTGCGCGGACTGGGCTTCGACACAGGCGCCTCGGAGACGCCCATCACGCCGGTGATGATGGGGGACTCCGGCACGGCGGTTCGCTTCAGCCAGAGACTGTTCGAGGAAGGCGTCTTCGCGCAGGCCGTCGTGTACCCGACGGTCGCTCTCGAGGCGGCGCGAATTCGAACGATCGTCACCGCCGAGCACACCATGGAACAGCTCGACCGATGTCTGGAGGCCTTCGGGGAGGTGGGCCGCGAACTCGGCCTCGTGACTGCTTAGTGGCGGGTTCGGCAAAGTCGACCGCGGGCGCTCTGGGTGGCAGCCGACCTTCGCCCGCCCAGGCGTTCGACGTCCCGCTCGACGCCCACCTCCACACCGAGCTCTCGCCGGACTCGGCGGTGCCCCTCGAGCTCTACTGCGCCCAGGCCGCCGAGCGGGGCGTCCGCGAGATCGCCATCACCGACCATCTCGACTTCATGCCGGGGGCGCCGGCTTACCAGTACGCGGCCTACGCGCGGCGGGAGCGCGAGGTCCGCGCCGCCGCCGAGCGATGGGCGGGCAAGGTCACGGTCCGGTTCGGCGTGGAGCTGACCTACGAGAGCCGGTACGAGGAGGACATCCGCGAGCACCTCCGAACCCACTCCTACGACTACTCGATCGGCTCGGTCCACAACATGTCGGACGGCCCGTACGACAGGTCCCGGGTAGCGCCTTTCGTGTCCGGGAAGACGCTCGCCGAGGCAGTGGCGCCATACTTCGAGGAAGTCGCCGGGGCAATCCGAAGCGGCCTCTTCGACACCATCGGCCACCTGGACGTTATCAAGCGATACCTGATCCACTGGTACCCGGTGGCGGACTACGCGGCCATTCCGGAGGTGTACGAGTCGGTGCTGGTCGCGCTCGTGGAGAGCGGCACCGCCCTGGAGGTCAACGCGTCGGGGCTGCGGCACACCACGGGCGAGACTTACCCGGCGCCGTGGGTCGTGGCCCGATACCGGGAGCTCGGCGGGCGGCGGGTCACGGTCGGGTCGGACTCGCATCTGCCTCACTGCTTCGCTTTCGGGCTCGAGGAAGCCTGCGAGATCGTCGCGGCGGCGGGCTTCGACCGGCTGACGCTTCAACGGGCCGTCGACCGCGGCGACCTGGTGCTGCCGGAGCGGTTCCGCCGGAAGACCTGACCGGGCCGCCGGGATCGGCGGCGTGGTGCGGGCGTTGCCCCGAGCCGCCGCGAAACAGGTGGCCCGATTCTGGCGCGGGCCTTACGCTGGCGCAATGGAGTTGATGGTTCTCGGGGCCGCCCCGGCATATACCAACCGTCCCGGTTCGGCGGCCTCTTCCTATCTGATCCGGGCCGGTGGCGCCGCCATCGTGCTCGATCTCGGGCAGGGCGCCTTCCCCAACCTGGCGTCGGCGCTGGAACCGAGTACGCTGACCGCCGTCCTGGTCAGCCACCTTCACCCGGACCATTTCATCGACCTCGTGCCGCTACGGCACTACCTGAGATGGGAGTTCGCGCCCGCGCGACGAGTGAGCGTGCTCGGACCCGAGGGCCTCGCAGATCGCCTCGACGCGCTCGATGGCAGCGTCGGCTTCACGGCCGCCTCGCTCGATGTGGAAGCTCTTTCGGAGGGCGTTCTTCGATGTGGGCCGTTCGACGTGCAGGTTCGGCGCGTCGCTCACACGGAAGAGAGCTTCGCCTTCCGGGTTTCGCCCAATCGGCGCGCCGGGGGCGAGTCGCCGGTCTGGGACAATGCTGAAGATGGTGCCGACCGAGGTGCCGACGCAGGACTCGTCTACTCGGGCGATTGCGGCCGGGCCGATGATCTGGCCCCTCTGATCCGACCGGGCGACACGTTGCTGTCCGAGGCTTCATTCGGAGCCGGGCCGGTGGCGGCAGGCGCCGGCCACCTTACCTCCGCGGAGGCGGCTCGAGTCGCTTCGGACGGCGGCGCCGTCCGCCTCCTGCTCACTCACGTCCTCTCGAGCCGTTCACGCACCGGCGCGCTGGCGGCAGCCGAGGCGGTCTTCTCGGGTCCCGTTCGGCTCGTCACCGAGAGCGACCGCTTCGAATTCTGAGCGGAATCGGCTCGGCGCTGGGTCGTGGCAAGCTGGTTCGGTCAGTCCGTGCCCCCGGCTCTTGCGGCAAAGGACCGCCACACTCCCCGGCATCTGCAGCCCTGCGGAGTCTGCGGCGTGAGCCATGCACTGCCCTGCCGGCGACCGACCAGACCAGACGGTCGCCCGGAACGACTGGCATCGAGCCCGGCACATTCGCTCGCTCGCCGGCGGATCGTCAGCCCACGAACCAGGAGTAGGTCAGAAACAAGACGCCCAGACAGCAGGCCCAGACGATCTGTCCCGCGCGCATACGGCGAGCGTAATACGAGCCGGCGATGCCCAGCCAGAGAACCCCGGAGGCGACCGACCAGATCACTTTTGGCCAACCGGCCCGCCAGCCGACGATGGTGACGACGAGGCTGATGGCCATGACGAGCAAAGACAAGGCGCCGACAATTCTCCGATCAGGATCCCCAAACAGGTTCACAGACCCTCCGCGCATGCGGCCACTTCCGTAGGCAGGCCCTATCGGCCCGGCCCTCGCAGTATCACACGTAGTCGGGTCGGCCACTCGGAGACAGGCTCCTGACACTTTGGCCGGACACGTTCAAGATTGTGACTGAGAACGCAGGCCGGTCCGGCATTCGACTCCAAGGAGAAACGACCATGGCTGACAGCGGCATCGCAGCTCAACCGGCAGGAGCCGCCAACGGGCCTCTCTCCGCCGAGGAGCTTCGCCTGATCGACGCCTACTGGCGGGCCGCCAACTACTTGAGCGTGGGCCAGATCTACCTGCTCGACAACCCGCTGCTGCGCCGCCCGCTGGAGGCGAGCGACGTCAAGCCCCGGCTGCTCGGCCACTGGGGCACCACGCCCGGCCTCAACCTGATCTACGCCCACATGAACCGCGAGATCAAGGCCCGCGACCTCAACGCCATCTACATCATCGGCCCCGGGCACGGCGGCCCCGGCCTTGTCGCCAACACCTATCTCGAAGGCAGCTACACGGACCTCTACCCGAGCATCACCCGAGACGAGGAAGGCATCCGCAAGCTCTTCCGCCAGTTCTCCTTCCCGGGGGGCATCCCAAGCCACGTCGCACCGGAGACTCCGGGCTCGATTCACGAGGGCGGCGAGCTCGGCTACTCGCTCTCGCACGCCTACGGCGCAGCCTTCGATAACCCGAATCTCCTCGTCTGCTGCATCGTCGGCGACGGCGAGGCGGAGACGGGTCCGCTCGCAACGGGCTGGCACTCGAACAAGTTCCTCGACCCCAAGGGCGACGGCGCGGTCCTGCCGATCCTTCACCTCAACGGCTACAAGATCGCCAACCCCACGGTGCTGGCCCGCATCCCCGAGAGCGAGCTGCGGGATCTGATGATCGGCTACGGCCACAAGCCCTACTTCGTCACCGGCGACGATCCGGCTGTCGTTCACCAGCAACTGGCCGCCACCCTGGACACCGTCCTCGATGAGATTCGCGACATCCAGTCGGCGGCCCGACGGCGTCGGACGACCGGCCGGCCGCAGTGGCCGATGATCGTCCTTCGGACGCCCAAGGGCTGGACCGGCCCGAAGTTCGTCGATGGCAAGCAAGTCGAGGGCACGTGGCGGTCGCACCAGGTTCCAATCGATGAGGCCCGGACAAACGCCGATCACCGGGCTCTGCTCGAGACGTGGATGCGGAGCTACAAGCCCGAGGAGCTGTTCGACGAGAAGGGCACTTTCCGGCCCGAGCTGGCAGCCCTGGCCCCGCATGGCACTCATCGGATGGGCGCGAATCCGCATGCCAACGGCGGTCTGCTGCTGCGCGAGCTGATCATGCCCGACTTCCGAGATTACGCCGTCGACGTGCCGGCGCCGGGCGGCTCGATCGCGGAGGCGACGAAGGTCGCCGGAACCTTCGTGCGCGACATCATGGCCCGCAACCCCGACAACTTCCGGATGTTTGGTCCCGACGAGACGGCTTCGAACCGGTTCCAGGCCCTGTTCGAGGTGACGGATCGAGCCTGGGACGCCGAAACCGTCCCCGGCGATGACCACCTCTCGCCCGATGGCCGCGTGATGGAGGTGCTCTCGGAGCATCAGTGCGAGGGCTGGCTCGAGGGCTACCTCCTGACGGGCCGGCACGGCATGTTCAACTGCTATGAAGCTTTCATCCACATCATCGACTCGATGTTCAACCAACACGCCAAGTGGCTGAAGGTGACCCGAGACATCCCCTGGCGCCGGCCGATTGCATCGCTCAACTACGTGCTCAGCTCGCTGGTCTGGCGCCAGGATCACAACGGCTTCACCCACCAGGACCCCGGCTTCATCGACCACGTCGTCAACAAGAAGGCCGAGATAATCCGGGTCTACCTGCCGCCGGACGCGAACACGATGCTCTCGGTCACGGACCACTGCCTGCGCAGTCGCAACTACGTCAATGTCATCGTCGCCGGCAAGCAGCCTGCCCCGAACTGGCTGACCATGGAACAGGCGATCCTGCACTGCACGCGCGGCATCGGCATCTGGGACTGGGCCAGCAACGATCAGGGCGGCGAGCCCGACGTCGTCATGGCCTGCTGCGGCGACATCCCGACTCTCGAAACCCTCGCCGCCGTCGATCTGATGCGCCGGTACCTGCCCGACGTCAGGATCCGCGTTGTCAACGTCGTGGACCTGATGCGGCTCCAGCCCGAGACCGAGCATCCGCACGGCATGACCGACAAGGAGTTCGACTCGCTCTTCACGACGGACAAGCCGATCGTGTTCGCCTATCACGGCTACCCCTGGCTGATCCACCGCCTCACGTACCGGCGAAACGGGCACGACAACATGCACGTCCGCGGCTACAAGGAAGAGGGCACGACCACCACGCCATTCGACATGGTCATGCTCAACGACCTCGACCGCTTCCACCTCGTGATCGACGCTATCGACCGGATCCCAGGACTGGGCGCGAAGGCCGGCCACGTCCGCCAGCTGATGGAGGACAAGCGAACCGAAGCCCGAGCCTACACCCGCGCCGAGGGCGAGGACGCGCCGGAGATCCGCGACTGGTCCTGGCCGGCCTGAGTCGACCGCGAGAGAGGCCTCGTTCCGACACCTGTCAGCAGGACTGATGCTGGCATCTCAACCCTGATGGGCCGCACCGCGACCGAGGCGGGGCGGTTGACCAAGACGCGGCACCAACATAGCTGCGCCCGTCTCGCTACCATTCGGCCATGACCCCTGAAACCGCGCCCAGCCTGCGATCCGACGTCCGCGAAGCCATCGAGAACGCCTGGAAACGCGCCCGGACCGACCTGGGAGCGAGGGGCGGTCCGCCCGCCGACGCACCCGACGCGCCGATCGTCGTCGAACGCCCGGCCGACCCGAGCTTCGGCGACTTCGCCAGCAACATCGCCCTGAAGCTGTCTAAGCCGTACCACCGTCCGCCCCTCGAGATTGCCCGGGCCATCGCCGCGCAAGTTGCCACCGCGGCCACGGATCCGGACTCGCCGATCGCTTCGGTCGAGGTGGCGCCGCCAGGCTTTCTCAACGTCCGCCTCTCCGACGGCGCCCTGGCGGCCATGACGGCGCACATCATCAACGACCCAGCCGCGTGGGGCCATGTCGCGGTCGATCATCCGGAGCGCATCAACGTCGAGTTTGTCTCGGCCAACCCGACCGGGCCGCTTCACATCGGAAACGCCCGCGGCGCCTTTACCGGCGACCTGCTGTGCCGGGTTCTGACGGCCGCCGGCCACCGCGTCGAGCGCGAGTACTACTTCAACGACTTCGGCAGCCAGGTCAAGAACCTCGGCGCCTCGGTCGTCGCGATCCGCGAGAACGCGGAGATCCCGGAGGACGGCTACCGCGGCGACTACGTCTACGACATCGCCAGGGACGTGCCGGCGGAGGTCCTGGCAGAGGCCGAACGCTCGGGCGAGGACCCCGCCTGGGTCGTCGGCCGATGGGCGTCCGAGCAAGTCCGGGAAGGGATCGAAGCCAGCCTCGAGCACCTCGGCTGCCACTTCGATGTCTGGCGCTCGGAGAGCACGCTCCACAATGAAGGTTGGGTGAAGCAGGCTGTCGATCGTCTCCGCGCCGCAGGCGACGTCTACGAGGAGGACGGCGCGGTCGTCTTTCGATCGACCAGGTACGGCGACGACAAGGATCGAGTCATCCTGCGCTCGACCGGCGACGCCGCTCCGACGTACTTCGCCGCCGACATCGGCTACGTCGTCGAGAAGTTCAGCCGCGGCTACGAGCGCATCGTCTTCATCTGGGGCGAGGACCACCACGGCTACGTGGCGCGCGTCAAGGCCGCGGCCCAGTCGCTCGGTTTCGACCGCGATCAGGTCCAGATGATTCTGACGGCGTGGGTCC